>JAEIGA010000896.1_pt1 | contig 44349 bp, 58 predicted proteins | sample 9270691 | NCBI WGS metagenome assembly JAEIGA01 (sample SAMN17057246, study PRJNA624740) | gut metagenome | biome: biome; isolation source: fecal sample | host: Bos grunniens | place: China: Xizang | collected 2019
GCAAGGAGAACGCAGACTTTGCTTTCCGTACCCTCAACCTGTACAACGTGTATAAGAAATCGCTTGAGCAGAGCTTCGAGCACCTGCAGAACATCAGAGTATCGGAAAAGGAGCTTGATAACCTGTTGGCAGAGGTACTGCTTACCGAAAGCAACCTCAAGCTGTACAAGGAAGCTGGTATCAACTGCGAGGATATTTCTGCCGTTGGTCGTAATCAGTTCCACGCAGTCAAGAAAGCGATGCACGAGGGTATCGGTCAGGACTATGGTGAGCGTGGTACGGGTATGTGGGTTATCAATGGGCTTACCACCTATTATCAGAATGATAAGAACTACAGCAGCGAGGAATTGAAGTTCAACAACCTTATGACGGGTACGGCTGCGATGAAAGTACAGAAAGCATACGATTTGCTCGTAGCAATCTAAATTAAGGGCATAGGGCGGTTTTCTTTCTTTTGGTGGGTAAGTTATAAGCCAATGGGTAGAAAACCGCTTAGAAGCGATAAAATACAAAAATAAGTAAGATATGAGTAGCAAGATTAAACAGGAGATTACCGAGTACGTAAACACCCATAGGGAGAAACTCGGTAGGGATTTCAGAGAGACACGCACGGCTTTGGGCTGGAGTATTGAGCAGGTGGCACAGATGGCAGGTGTTAAGCCAATAACCATCGAGAAGATAGAAGCTGGCAAGATTAATGTATCGTTTGATATTATGGTACGTGTGGCTGATGTGCTGAGTAGTGATATAACAATTAAGGAAAGGAGTTGAGTTATTGGAGTATTAGAAACTCTTGGTTGGATTCTCGTTGGCTTTGTAGTAACGATGATCGTTGAGATTTGGGCACTGTGGTATTTCATCCTTAAAGATTAAGAAGCAATGAAGATATATATAGCAACACCAGTCAATGCACGTAAGGAGAAAACCCTGATAGAAAAGCAGGCAGCAGCAAAGTTACGTGTTATCGAGTTGCGTGAGCAGATCAAGAAACACCTGCCCGATGTAGAGGTGAGAAGTAGTGTTACGAATATTGTTATAGCCAGAAAAGGGTTAGAAGATAAGGAAGCTGTAATAATGGGTCGCTGTGTACAAATGGTTATGGAGAGCGATATCATACTGATGGATGATGGCTGGGGAGATAGTCACGGCTGCAAGGTCGAGCGTTTCACGGCACAGGAGTATGGCAAGGAGATTTGGACGTTATTCGATTTAGAGGCTTTAAAAAGTAAGTAGTTATGGAACAACCTTTAATGTTACAGAGTGATTGTATAGATTGCAAACACTATGAAGGCTTTGGCCAGTGTTATGAGCATGGCAACAACTTAGTAGAGAATTGTATTGATTACCAAAAAGATTAAAGTTATGGCACAGAAATGTTTTGCAAGTATAAGCGATACAGGATTGCACTGCGCATGGTGTATCACTCGTCAGATAATGGAGAATGGTGTTGAGTTAGACCAAGCGTTCTGTGAGAAGCATAAATTACCTTGTAAAGACCTCGGCTATTACTGCGGAGACTTTATCGGTTATCGTCCAGATTATCGTTTAACAGACGAGGAAGAACAACAGATTATTAACGATTTAAGAAATAAGAAAGGGGTATAATTATGGATTTTGATTCTTTTTACCGATTATGGAACAACGAGATTGAACCACTTTTGGCTGATGTGGAAATGTGGCCAGCAATTAATTCTTTAGGCATAAAGCCATATAAGGATGGCAATAAATGGTGTTTTCTTTATGGTGAGAATATTCAGGAAGGTATCTGTGGTTTTGGTGATACTATTTATGAGGCTGCAAAAGTTTTTTATACAGAATTATGTAAATATCAGTAGTTATGAAAGCAAACGCACCAGAGAAGATTTATCTTGTAAATGATGACTTAAGCATCACACGAGAGTGGTACAAAACCAAACAAGTAGGTTTTGAAACGACTGAGTATGTCAGGAAAGATGCCTTTATTGAGAAGGTTGCTAAATGGTTTGAAGAGAACCTATCTGAATATTGTGATGGCGAGGATTTCGAATATACTCCAACCTCTATGTATAATGTAACGATTCTGCAAAATGAGAGAATGATTGAAGATTTTAAAAAAGCAATGAAAGGAGAGAAGCTATGACAGACAAAGAAAAAGCAAAAGCCTATGACGAGGCTTTTAATAAAGCTAAAACACTTTATGAGAATGCAAATGGCATGATTCTTAAAAGGGTGGGTAGAACAAGTATTCCCCGAATTCAAAGAGAGCGAGGTGAGAGGATAAGGGAAGTCATCAAGTATTGTCTTGACCATGTGTTTACTAACAACACTACCGTATTTGAAGTCACAAAGGAACAGTGTTTCGCTTGGCTTGAAAAACAATGTGAGCAAAAACCTGCTGATAAGGTTGAACCAAAATTTAAGGTTGGAGACACGATGAGAACATTACAAGAGGCTAATGACGGCTATACAGACGGAATGCCTGTAGTCGTATCTATTGATAATGAATATTATCGCTGCACCAACGAGTTAATTGCTATTAAAGATCAAGATGACTACGAATACCCACCAATTAATAGGCAGAAGCCTGCCGAGTGGAGTGAAGAGTATGAAACTTATTCAGACCATGTTATTACTGCAATTAAATCATATTATACTGATGATAAAGACAAAGATAATCCTTGGAGAGAAGAATTACTTAGGTGGTTCAAATCCCTCAAAGATAGATATGCTTGGAAGCCGAGTGCGGAGCATATTGTGGCACTTAACAATGCTATACTATTGAATGAAGACCATTATAACGGTGCTGTTTTAAGTACATTGCGTGATCAATTATGTAAACTAATGGAGGATTAAGTTATGGGAGATTTATTACTAATAATAATATTTATATTCGGAGTTTTTATAATGATTCTTGCAACTATAGCTATGGCCGCTCATTATTGCGATAATTGCGGAGGGAATCTTGTAAGATTAACAGGTAGAAGATGGCGATGCCCTAAATGTGGCATTCACTATCGTATTGGTAAATTAGGATTAGGAAAACAAGAAATAATATAATAGAACCTAAAAGCAGGAAAAGGAGAACTAATGTATGGATAAAGTAGAACTATTCAACGATCATTTTCAGAACTTTAAGGTGTATGGTATTCCTCATGCCCAGCTGATTATCGCTGACCCACCTTATAACCTCGGCAAGAACGCTTACGCAAGTAATCCAGCATGGTATAAGGATGGTGATAATAAGAATGGTGAGAGTGAGCTGGCAGGCAAGGAATTCTTCGACACGGATAAGGATTTCCGTCCGGCAGAGTTCATGCACTTCTGTAGTCAGATGCTGGTAAAAGAACCAAAGACAGGAGTAACGGACGAAGAGGCAGACGTTATCGGCACATCAGGAACCCGAAAGAAATCGAAAGCCCCATGTATGGTGCTGTTCTGTGCTTTCGAGCAGTTGCAGTACTATATCGACCTCGGTAAGCGTTATGGGTTTATGCATTATATCCCGCTGGTATTCCGTAAAAATTTCAGCGCACAGGTACTGAAAGCGAATATGAAGATCGTGGGCAATTGCGAATATGGGCTGGTGCTTTACAAAGATAAACTGCCGAAGTTCAATAACGACGGACGTATGATATTTAACTGCTTCGACTGGGTGCGTGATACCGTCACCCCAAAGGTGCATCCTACACAGAAGCCAGTACCGTTGTTAGAGGAACTGATACGCATCTTCACGGATGAGGGCGATGTGGTGATAGACCCTTGTGCTGGAAGCGGTACTACCCTACTGGCAGCGATGCAGACCATGAGACGTGCCTATGGCTTTGAGATAAAAAAGGACTTCTATAAGGAGGCCAAGGAGAAAGTGCTGAAAGTATATCAGCCGAAACTATTTTAGAATAAAGATGCAAGGATAGCGGCTGCTCGTAACAGGGTGGCCGCTAAAAAAAAAAGAAAATCATATCAAAATATTATTTATCTTTGCACCATCAAACTCAAAATACAAGCATTATGAAGTTTTGGTATACACATGGTCCTGGCAGCGATGGTACAGCTGCGTATGACGTGACAGAATATAAGGCTATCACAGCCAAAGAGTTCGCCCATGAGGTAATAACAACAGAACCCAATGAATGGGGAAGAATCGAAGTTGATGGATTCGGCAGCGTTAAATATCGTGACGGAGAACTATTGACGGAGATACCCGCAAGCTGGGAATACCTAACCGTTGTAAGCGTTAAGAGTGCAGGCGGTTGGTCGAGCATGGATTATTTTTTAAAGGTAAACCCACGAATAGATTACTATAAGCTATATCAAAAATAAAAGCATTATGAGAAAGTTATTATTTATCCTTTTCGCTTGCCTGCCGATGATGATGCAGGCACAGCGAATCAGAAAAGCAATGTTCTTGCCTTTGCTAAGAACAGGGGCAAAAGATAATGGATATTAGCTATATCCAGTTAGAGAATTTTTAGTTAAGATGGATGGGAGCTGTCGGGATGATAGTTCCCATTTCTTTTTTATTGACTATACTTCAATGAATTACAAAAACTAAATAAAGTTAAAACATAAGGGATTGAATAACAAGATATAAGGAAATTCCTTATCTTTGCCAACGTTTGTTAGAGCTAACGTCAGTTGAGCGATGTATATCAAACCCAAGGGCAAAGGGATATTTACCAAGAATGTAAGCTATTAAGTAAGGCAATACTCTGCCCTATCCAATATCCAAGTGCCATCAGAGCAACTAAGCAACCGAGAAATGGGCATAGATTACACCACTTAATTAATTACAGATACCTCATGCCGAAGATATTAAAAGGCGATGGATCAGTTGATAATATCCCATGGGACACATACCCTGAAGATTGGCCATTTACAAATGAACCGAAAAGAATATCAAATAATACTCATACAAGTGAAGTAAGTGATAATGATAAATAAACAGGTCCTAACAGCACGAATCTTGTGAAAAGGAAAACTATATAAGAAATTAAAAAGAAGCTGTTAAACCCTGAATCTTAAAAAAATAACATTATGAGAAAAAGAATATATATAGCAGGATGCGGTGGTATGTTAGGAGAGGCTTTCTATAAGCAATTCCAAAAAGACTATATTCTGAAATGTACAGATAAGGATGTAAATGCTGCCTGGCTTTCTTATCTTGATTTCAGAGATTTTGAAGCCTACAGACATGATATAAAGATGTTCAGACCAGATTATCTTTTCCATCTTGGAGCGTACACGGATTTGGAGTGGTGCGAGGAAAATCAGGACGAAACATATTTAACCAATACGCTTTGTGTAGAGAATGCTGTAAAAATTGCAAACGAGTTAAAGGTTCCTATTTTATACATCAGTACAGCAGGCATTTTTGACGGAAAAAAGCAGTTGTATGATGATTGGGACACCCCAAACCCATTAGGTGTATATGCACGATCTAAATTTATGGGGGAGCGTTATGTGGTAGAAAATGCTGAACGCTATCTTGTATGTCGTGCCGGTTGGATGATGGGTGCTGGACCAGAGAAAGATAAAAAGTTCGTGCAAAAGATAATGAAGCAAATAAAAGACGGGAAAAAAGAGCTTTTTGTCGTGAATGATAAAGACGGCACGCCTACATATACGCATGACTTTGCCAATACAGTAAAGAATCTAATCGAAAAAGAGTATTGGGGACTTTATAACTGCGTTTGTGGAGGGCAGACAAGTCGTTTGGAAGTATGCAAAGAGATACTCAATATATTAGGCTTAAAAAACGACATACATATAACAGAAGTTAGTTCCAAGTATTTCGAGAAGGAATACTTTGCTGTTCGACCTACATCAGAAAGGTTGGAAACAAAAAAACTGAATATTCTTGGTGTCAATGCCATGAGAAACTGGAAAGTGTCATTAAAGGAGTATTTAACCAATTATTACTTTGATTATTTGAAATAACTATGGCAGGAGCAAAAGGGAAATATCAGGAGAAAGCACCTATCATCCTTGACCTGTTATCGCAAGGGTACAGCAACAAGGATGCAGCAGAGCGAGCGGGAATCAACGAGCATACGTTCTATGAATGGCTTGCAACAAAGCCCGCATTTTCTCAGTCAGTAAAGGAAGCCCAGCGATTAGGGGATAAGGTACGTATCAACAGCGTGGAGAGTGCCCTGCTGGATGTGGCACGTGGTTTTGAGTACGAGGAGGTTAAGACGGAGTATGAAAGTAAGTTGAATGATAAGACAGGACAGTACGAGCCTACCATCAAGAAGCAGGTGCGCACAAAGAAGCGTGTCATACCATCCACGGAGGCCATCAAGTTCTATCTGAGTAACAAGGCACCTGAGGAGTGGAAGAACCGCATCGAGCAGAATAATACGGGAAATCTCGTTACCGACTTGCAGATCCGCCATGTGTCGCAGTCGCCCGATGATACCACGTTCCCATCAAGTGAAGCGGAGGTTGACACTAACAGATGATAGCAACGAGTGACCTGTTTGCCGTTCTGCCGCTGTATGATGCCATCATAGGCACCGAAGAGCGGACGGTGGTGTGTCAGGGTGGCACATCATCAGGGAAGACATACAGCATCATGCAGGTGCTTTTCGTCTTGGGCATGCAGGAGAGCAACCAAGTGATTACGGTCGTAGGACAGGATATCCCTAACCTCAAGAAAGGTGCTTATCGTGATGCGAAGACCATATTAAGCAAAAGTCCGCTGCTATCGCAATGGTGGCCTATCATCAATGAGGGTGAGCGTATCATCAAGTGCGTGAATGGCAGTATCATCGAGTTCACCAGTTACGCAGATGAACAGGATGCCAAGAGTGGTAAGCGTGACTACCTGTTTATCAATGAGGCGAATGGTATCGCCTATCTCGTGTACTGGCAGCTGGCTATCCGTACCCGCAAGAGGGTGTATCTCGACTATAACCCCACGGCACGTTTTTGGGTACATGATGAGGTGATAGGTCGTGCTGACGTGAAGCTGATTATCAGCGACCACCGCCGAAACTATTTCCTCTCTGAGGATGAGCATCAGCGTATCGAGGGCATCGAGGATAAAGAGCTATGGAAAGTGTACGCTCGTGGCCTGACGGGAAAGATAGAGGGATTAGTGCTGACGAATTGGGATATCGTGGATGATCTGCCGCCGAGAGAGGAATGGAAGCTATCGGCCTTTGGGCTGGACTTTGGTTTCACCAACGACCCATCGGCACTGGAGCATGTAGTACAGGCGCATGGTGACCTTTGGATAGATGAGGCCATATACAGCACAGGACTGACGAACCCCGATATAGCCACCATAGCCAAGGAGGGAGGAATCAGCAGCAGCGACCAGATAATTGCCGATAGTGCAGAGCCAAAGAGCATACGGGAGTTACAGGGCTTTGGTTTATGGGTGATGGCCTCGCCAAAGGGTGCTGACAGTATCGTGTCAGGTATTGACATCTTGAAGCGTTACCGCCTGCATGTGACACGTAGGAGCATCGGCATACTATCCAACCTCCGCTCATACCAGTGGGGCAAGGATAAGGACGGCAACCAGACGAATAAGCCCGAAGATAAGAATAACCACGGAATAGACGCTATCCGTTATGTGGCCTTGGCGAAGTTGTCACAGCATCGTGAGGTGCGAGGAGTGCGGAGGCGCAACTGACCTATACCGTATCGTTGATGATTATAACATAGAAATTGATTAATATTTTTTTTCGGATTATTTTTAGCGTAATTAGTAGTATTCTTTTGAATAATGGTATAGGTGTTAGTTTTTATAGAGTTTGAGTTTGGCTGGGGTGTTGGTGCGTGATGTATCGGCACCCTGTTTTTAGTTAAACTATACTAAAATATAAGGGACTGAATAACAATATATTCGGGAATTCCTTATCTTTGCGCACACATAGCAGAGGGTTAGTTGTGTGCGCTTAGTTTATATTAACCCATTAGAAACGAAAAAATTAGAAAGTATGCAGTTATGTAGTTGTCCCGCAGCAGCATCATTGGAGACGATCCCTGCTGTTGCATGTAGTGAATCCTTCGGTCAGATACAGAAGGTAGCTTTTATGCGTCTGCGACTTGCAGATGGCACAGTAAATGAATTTGTCAACGGCACAAGCACAGGAATCAACAAGCTGGCAGCATGGACAGCGAAGATGGCACTCACCACAGGTGGTAAGGCTGTTATCTCGCCTTATATCCAAGCACCAACGTCAGAGCCTGGAGAGGCACGTACCTTTGGCGGTGGTAATGAGACACTCGGAGGTATCGAGATTGTCATCGGACGCAACCCCACACCATTCTCAGGTGTTATGCGTGCTATCCCTCAGGAGGTCATCAAGGCCATGAAGAGTTTGCAGTGCGAGGCCGCTGGTGATAACCTCGGAGTATTCCTCTTTGATGAGAATGGCAATATCGAGGCCATCAAGCATGTGGTAGCAGGCACGACCCCAACGACCAGCTATCGTCCTATCCCCATCCGCTCGCTGTTCGTTAGTGACAAGGGACATGGTGGCTTAGAGGCTCCAGACAGCAATAACATCAGTTGGACGTTCCTGCCTAACTATTCGGACGATCTTGCTATCGTACAGCCTGATGATTTTAACCCACTCACTGACCTCGTACCCGCTACAACATAACGACTATGGGAAAGGTGACAAGGGTAGCCCTCGCCACCAAGGAGGGCGTTAAAGAAGAATTCGAGGTTGACCATGCCGAACGTATCTTAGCTATGCGTAACAGCGGATGGCACCTCCCATCAGACAGTGAATATAAGTACGAGAATGGCACTATCAGTAGAGCAGATAAGAAAGAGGGTAAGCGAGCAGCGAAAGCGTAGTACTATCGTGCAGGCTGTGTTGCATCAGAACCGCCTCAGATTTCATTCCGAGGTTGTTCCGAGCACCCCTGCCCTCGCCTCATGGTCTTATCGTGGCCGTCAGCCTCATGCTGTTCCCTCGCCCATGTTACAGGGTCGTGAGGGAGTATCGCAGGCTCTGCAGGACTTTATGGCAATGGTTGAGAACCTCATCCCAAAGGATAAGTTCGAGACATTCAAGACGTTGTTCCGCTTCCCATTGCTCACGAACGAGCTGCTGGCAGTATGCTATGACAAGTTGAGCCGTATCTTCGATGGTCGTGACCCTGCTTTCAGCTATCAGTTCGCCAGTACCGAGCAGCGTGATGATTGGGAGTGGTATCGCCAAGAGAAGTTAGGTGAACAGAATATATGGCAGACCAAAGGCTGGGACTACTTCAAGACGCAGATTAATAGCGTGCTGATAGTTGACCTGCCGGAGGAACAGGAAGCAGGCGACCGCTATCCACAGCCGTATTTCTACTGGCTACCAATAAAGGACGTAATCGACTTCGAGGCCAAGGAGAACGGTGAGATGCGTTGGATTGCCTTCCGTCAGGATGATGAGCGTATCGCCTTTATCGATGATGAGAGCTACCGCATCTTCTCAGGTAAGAACGGCACTATCGGCGAACTGATACGTGAGGCCAAGCATGACCTCGGCTACTGCCCCGCCCGATTCTTTTGGAACGAACCGCTTTCTCTCGACCGCCCCGATGTCAAGGCAAGCCCAGTAACGAAGGAACTTGACCGATTGGACTGGTATCTGTTCTACAGCATCAGCAAGCGACACCTCGATATGTATGGCAGCTATCCGATATATTGGGGTTATGAACAGAGCTGTGACTTCCATAATGATGAGACAGGCGACTTCTGCGATGGTGGATTCCTCAAGGATAAGCACCAGCACTGGAAGTATGATAACAATGGACTGATGATGCCCTGTCCTGTATGTAGTCAGAAGCGCATCACGGGTGCAGGCAGCTTCGTTGAGGTGCCCGTACCTCAGGAGGGACAGCCCGACCTATCTAATCCCGTTGGCATGTTGGCCGTGGATCGTGAGAGCCTCGACTATAATGGAGAGGAAGAGAAGCGGCTACGTACCGACATCATCACCGCCATCGTAGGACAGAACGAAGAGGTAACACAGCGTGAAGCCGTCAATGAACAGCAGATTAAGGCTAACTTCGAGAGTCAGACCACTGTCCTGAAACGTGTTAAGAAAGGCTTTGAGGGTGCTCAGAAGTTCGTGGATGATACCTGTTGTCGCTTGCGTTATGGTACGGCATTCCTCAGTAGCTCTATCAGTTATGGCACGGAGTTCTATCTGTTCACCAGCGATGAACTACGAGAGCGTTATAAGAAAGCCAAGGAAGCAGGCATGAGCGAGGCCGACCTTGATGCTCTATTACAGCAGATCATTGAGACGGAGTACCGCCACAACCCGCAGCAGATGCAGCGTATGATTATCCTCGGTGACTTGGAGCCATACCGCCATCTGACACGTAACGAGGTACAGGGATTGTATGATAAGAGCCTCATTCCTCTCGAACAGCTACTCATCAAGCTGAACTTTGCAGATTTCATCCGTCGCTTCGAGCGGGAGAATATGAATATCATCGAGTTCGGTGCGAATGTAGATTATACCAAGAAGATAGCGACTATCAAGGATGAGCTTACCAAATATGCCACCGAGATAGCGCAAGTGAAACAAGAACCTAATTTAAACGAATAAGTTATGACCAAACAGACACAACAGATGCCCCTACTTATGATTGTAGGAAACATCGCACTCCTGACAGACAAGGAGGCAGAACAGATTAAGAAGTATATCGTTTTTGACACCATCCTCGATGTTCAGTTCAAGGATGCAGACGGTGAGGTGATGATACCCACAGGTTTTGTGCCAGAGGTAAAGAACGATGCTGGTGATGTGACAAGCCCTGCCGTGATTACCGTTATCAAGAACGGCTCAATCGTTAAGGCATCCGTAACCGAGCAGCTACCCGACCCCGTTATCAAGGGAACCACACCTTTCGAGGTGTCAACAAAGGTCACCATTGAGGCACGTGAGGGATGCGATATCTTCTACACCACTGATGGCAGTACACCAACCAAGGATAGCACAGCCTACGAGGGTGAGATTACACTTGAGGCAACAACCACTATTAAGGCTATCGCCATCAAGGGCGAACTGGAGAGTGAGGTTGCAAGTAAGACTTTTACCGAGCAGACCGCAGCACCAACAATCACGGGCGAAACACCTTTTGATAGTACCACAGAGGTAACTATGACCGCTTCGCAGGGTGCCAAGATTTACTACACAACAAATGGCGATACTCCTACTGCCGAGAGTACCGAGTACAGCGAGGCTATCACCCTCGATGCTACAACAACCATCAAGGCTATCGCTATCAATGGCGGTGTATCAAGTGATGTAACAAGCAAGACGTTTACAAAGTCTTAAACATAAGTTTCATTTTAAAACAGGTATTATGAGAGTCAAATTTGGAAATGCGACCAAGGATGTATCAATCCTTGAGGTCAACGCAGAGAACTACATCGTGCCCGAGGGAGAAAAGGGTACGTACCACTGCCGTATCGAGCAGACACAATTCAATGCACGTACAGGTAAGCGGTTGAGCGTTCCCATGATTCAGAAGTTCGAGCCTAAGATGTGGCCGATGTTGAAGCGCAACCTCAAACAGCAGGGATGGGATATCGTGGTACTCTACGATCCTACCGCATGGTTGAAGCAGCAGGCAGAGGCACTTGAGCAGGCGAAAGCACTCAATGCCAAGAACAAGGCAGAGGCAGCAGCCAAAGCCCGTGAGGCTGAGAAGCAGTCACTGAAAGCCGAGATTATCGCCGAGTTGAAAGCCGCTGGTATGCTGAAAGCACCTGCCAAGGGTAACGGTAAAGGTAGGATTGATAACAAGGAGCCTAAGGATGGCGGCTCTATCGAGTAATAGCCATCATAATTAATCAAAGGGTTAGATTATGATAACAGTTGAAATGTTGGCGGCTGATGCCGCACTTGCAGGGCTTACAGATGAGCAGCGTAACGCTATCGCCCTGATGTCGAAGAACGATGAAGAGGTGGTTATTGGTAACCGCTTCCGTGAGGTCTATAACCGCTTGGATGAGAGTATCGCCAAGGAGACGGGAATCGCCCGCAATGGTGATGAGAAGACCTATAACTACTTGGAGCGTGCCACACGTGCGCTGGCAGCTAAGGCAAACAGCGTGGATGGCTTGAATATCAAGATTACCGAACTTACCAACGAGCGCAACCGCTTGAAAGAGCAGATTGCCAAGGGTGGTGATGAGGCATTACAGAAGCAGCTACAGCAGGCTACGAAAGACCTCGACGGTGTACGTCAGCAGTATGATGCACTCAAGGCAGATTTCGATAAGGCTAAGACAGACCATGCTGCTGAGTTGTTCGGTATCAAGATTGACAATGAGCTGGCTAATGCCAAGAGCGGTCTGAAATTCAAGGCTGAGTTCCCACAGGCAGCTGTTGATACCCTGCTGGCACAGGCTATCGCCAAGGTCAAGGGCATGAACCCTGAGTATATCGATGACGGCAAGGGAGGCAAGCGACTGGTATTCAAGGGAGCCGATGGCGACACATTGCGCAATCCTGAGAATCATCTTGAGCCATATGCAGCAGGAGAGTTGTTGCAGCGAGAGTTGAAAGCAATGGGCATCCTCGATGAGGGTCGCAGACAGCCCGGAGGTGGCACAGAACCACCAAGGGGAGGCGGTGGAGCACCCACAACGATTGATGTAACCACAGCCAGAACACAGGTAGAGGCAAGTGAGGCCATCACACGTCAGCTGATGCAGAAAGGGCTTATTAACGGCTCAAAGCAGTTCCAAGATGAATTCACTAAGGCATGGACTGATAACAACGTTCAGAACCTGCCAGTGCAATAAGAGAAGACAGATAACGAGCAGGGGGTAAGCTCATCAATTTATTAACAATTAAAAAACAAAAAAAATTATGTCATTAGTAGCAACCCGACTTCAGAATTGGCGAGTACAGAATCCCGAGCTGGATCGTAACATGGCTCGCCCTCTTGAGTATGGAGCACTCGATTTCTTCATTGAGCAGACCGATGCCCCTAACTCAATCATTTCTCCGAATCTGCGTGAGCGTGCTTTCGCTTCAATGGGTAACACTGTGCAGGTTCCAGTAATTAACTATGATGGTGATGTCACCGTAAGCAACGTGCGCACCTGTACCATCGAGGATGATGAGAACACGTCAGCTCTCTACACCGTAGTATGGACTACCTACGCAGTGGAATTCACGATGGTTCCATCGTTGTATATGAACAACGAAATCACCTACGAGCACGATTTCGGCCGCAAGATGGATAAGGTTTGCCGTGCACTGGCTACCGCTCTTGATGGTGCAGCTATCACCGCACTGGAGGCAGCTAAGACACAGGTATTCAAGGATAGTTTGCAGTACAGCGTATCGAGCAACACCGTCGATGTACCCGTGCAGATGGCAACAGAGATTCTTGGCGACCTCAACCCAATGATGCGTGCTAACGCTTATCCACAGATGATTCACCTGATTGGTAATGCAGGTGTGGATAGCCTTATCCGCAAGTTGGCACAGCACGGAGTTTACAATGATGTCAATAAGCGCATGGAGTATGATGGTAAGGTATTGCACTATACCACTCAGCTTGCTAACGCATCGCAGAAGATTGGCACCCTGTATGCTGTTGCTGATGGTAATGTAGGTATCCTGACCCGTGTTGACCGTGAGGCTCTGCGCCGTGCTAATTACAATTTCCATGAGTGGGATGTGGTACGTCTGCCTTATATCGACCTGCCTGTCGGTTCTCATTACTACACCGCCGTTGGTGACCAGTCGAGCATCGCTGGTGATGCCTCTGCCGATATCACTTGCGCTGGTAAGGAGTACTTCGGCTTCTCGGTTGACGTAGCATTCATCGTGGCTTACAATAGCGCACCTGCCACCGTAGCTAATCCTATCATCAAGGCACAGATTGCCGCTCCTGCTGCAAACCAGCCTATCGCTACACCAGTGTATATCACTAATGCAAGCGACTTTTCCTGATAGGGATTATTCACGAGATTTCTCCGTAGATTTCTCATAATGCAGCCGTAGGGGATGGGGCAGAGGATATCCCCATCCCCTATTACTTTAAACCAAAAGATAAGCAAGTAAGATGATACGCATACAGAAGATACAGGATGAATTATTGCACCTCGTAGGCTGGCAGCAGTCGTACGACCCTCAGAAGCAGATAGCCGAGGATATGACCCAGAGTGAGAGCGGTCTGCTTTACCAGCAGGCACACCCGATGGTGACACTGGAGAATATCCGAGCCATCATGCCTGAGAATTATATGTACCAGTACCCTACCTATCAGGCTGCTGTACCTGTCAAGCCGATGGGTATCGTTAGCCATGGTAACAAGGTATGGCAGAATGTCAGCGGAGAAACGATTACAGGTGTTACACCGTCAGAGGGTGATGTGTGGCATGAGTATGATTTCCTGAGTGACTATCTGCGTGAGATGGTACGTGGTAATATAGCCAAGACGGTGCAGACGTTCCTACAGATGAAGAGCCTGTTACGTGAGAGCAAGAGCCTGCTGGAGCGTAGAAGCCTCTTTGATGGTGCAGGCCGTATCGCTAACACGACCGTCAATTCGGGCAAGCTGGTAGGTATGGAGATTGTTCCAGCCTACTCGATGGGAGTAACAACCAAGTTGGAGCGTATCGGCTTACAGATGACAGGTGCAACGGGTTTCATTACCTTGTACGTGTTCCATTCCTCGCAGGTTGACCCGCTCTATACCATCTCATTCGAAGTCAAGAAGGGAAACGGCACGATGGAATGGAAAGAGCTGAATGATGTCTATCTGCCTTACATGGGCGATACAGGTGCATGGTATATAGTTTATAACCAGAATGACCTGCCTGCTGGCATGGAGGCCGTAAACGCTACAAAGGACTGGAGCCGTGAGCCGTGTGGCACTTGTAATCGTGGTAGCTTGGAGGCATGGCGAGCACTTACAAAGTACATGATGATAAGCCCATTCAAGACCGATGTGCTGGAGACCTTTGCCGAGTACCCTGAGTTATGGGATATCGAGCAGAATATCTACACCAATACGCACAACTATGGAATGAATATGGTGGTAAGTGTAGGCTGTGACCTTACCGACTTCATCATCAGCCAAAGGGAGATATTCGCCACAGCCCTGCAACGTCAGTTGGCTTGCGATATTATCCGTACGCTGGCTCTCAATCCACAGGTACGTGTCAACCGCCATCAGAGCAACGCTTCTACGGCCGATTTATTGTATGAGGTGGATGGTAATCCACAAGGTAGGAAAACGGGGCTTGGAGCGGACTTAAAAGCTGCTTATGAGGCTTTAGACCTTGATACACGTGGGCTGGATAGAATATGTCTTACCTGTCAACCGACCAGAGTTAAATATACGACCGTATGACGATAGATGGATTGCTGACTAATGCCAAGGTATTGAAAGGCTCAATGGATAGCCTTGTGCGTGAGGTGCTGGAGAAACGAGGTGATGATATCGTGGAGCAGCAGCGCATACAGCTATTCCAAGGTAAGAACAGCCGAGGCGAGGATATTCATCCGTTCTACTCGGAGGATATCAAGCCGAGTGGCTGGTTCCATACCAAGGAGAGTGCACGTAAGTATGCCGACTGGAAGCAGACCATCAGCTATCCCTATTCAGTGAGGAGAAACCCCGATGCCCCTAACCTCTATATCACGGGTGTATTCCATGGTGATCTGAATGTCAGCTTTGGCAGTGATGCCGTTTCAATCGTACCGGATACAGCCTATGCAGCTAACATCATGCGTAAGTATGGCTTTGGCATGTTCGGGCTGAGCATGGAGAGCTGGGGGGTTATCTTCGGAGAGAAGGGCGCAAAGGATGATTTAATAATTAAGATGCGTGAAACGTTATGGCAATGAATATTGATAGAGTTTACAAGCATCCGGAAAGGGCATACCTCTTTGATAAGGTTATTCAGGGCATACAGGATGGTCTTGGAGCGTTGACATGGATGCAGCATATCTTCGGACGTGCCGAGAGGCTTACGAAGATGGGTGTAAATGGTCAACGACTGGCTTTCCCTGCCGTGTACTTGAAGAACGGGGAGTATATCCCGCTGGTGCCTGATAATACCGAACTGGGTAACTATAGCTTCTTTGTGTTGGATGACCCGCAGATGGTGACCGTACCGATGGGAACGATGAATAGGGTAAAAGCCCCGTTCTCGCTGATAGTATGGGTTGATACCCGCACCATCGAGAGCGGACAGGCAGCCGACACCCGAAATACGGAATATATCAAGGATCAGCTACTAAAGGCCGTCCGCAGGGCATGGCTACGACATGGTTCGGTGACGGTAGAGCGTATCTATCAGCAGGCCGATAACGTCTTTCAGGGCTTCATTTTGGATGAGGTAGATAACCAGTATCTGATGGCTCCGTTTGCTGGTTTCCGACTGACGGGTGAGATGATAATCGATGAAGAATGTGATAACCAATAAATGAGAAAGAAATGATGGAGATAGTATTTTTTCAACTACACGCACCAGTGTTGATAGTATATGTTGCGCTGGCGGCTGCTTTCGTGGTACTGCTGGTCAAGAAATGGGGATGGGCAGAGTGGATGCAGATACATGGTGATAAGTTCACCAGTAGGTTATTCAGTTGTGACCTCTGTATGTCGTTTTGGGCTGCTGTCTTGGTGTGCCTGTTCCTGGTATGCTGGTACGATCATAGCAGCTTGATATTCCTGCCTGTATTCACGACACCAATAACACGCATGCTGGTATGAAGACGGTCTTATTAGGAAAGCACAAGGTAACGCTCTATGATAGCATCGATGAACTGCCTATCAAGCGTTTCCATGTCTATAACCGCATGCTGTTGGTGGATGCTGGTATCGGTAGCGATATTGCCGATTTCGATAACCATATCGAGCGTGCAATACGTTACCATAACAATGGGGATAAGGAGAACTTCGCCAAGGAGTTCGAGAACCTGAGGCAGAATGTCTATCTGATACTGAACCAGCAGAACATAGAGCACCTTTCTTTCGCCTGTTTGGTGACACAGGTAGATGATACAGCGTGTAACGACCTGAGCACCGATGGGCTGCAAAATGTGCTTGAGATGCTGGGCGATGTTTCTAAGGGTAGTATGACTGAGGTTATTTCCTCTGTCAAAAAAAAAATAGATGATGAGTTGATGTTGTACTTCCCTGCCCTGTTCAACGATGTGCGTACCCGTGAGTACTACGATATGGTCAAGCGGTTGACGATGAACATGCTGGAACAGGTGACCGATGGTGATACCAAGGAGCGCAGGGATAAGGCAGAGGCAATCCGTGAGCAACTGGTACTATTCTCTAAGCCAAAGGCATTCGAAGGCCATAACGGGTTGGAGGTGCAGCATGATAAGGAGTTCGAGACCATGTGCCTCGTTATCACCAAGGAAACAGGCAGAGAGGCCAAGAATATGACAGTGCTGGAGTATTATAATGCGTATGAGTATATCAAGAATCAGCAGAAACGACAAAATAAAGCCCGCTAAGAGGTTTTTATCCGATTAATGGGTAAGTTATAAGCAAAACGAATAAAAGCGGTTTAAAGCGAAAATAAAACGTAAATAAGATGGCAGAGCAGAATCCCATAAGGTATCAAGACTTGATTTCCCCTGATGATAGCATCGATCAGCTGATAGAAAAGCTGACCAAGTTGCAATCATCCTACGAGGCTATGTCAGATAGTATCAAGAGCCGTGCGGCAGCTGTTGCCCAGAGTCTGAGGGCGGTATCGGGAGCCACGGAGCAGGGTCGGCAGACCATCAAGGGAGCGACACAGGATGCTGACAAGCTGACCAAGGCAGAGCGTGACCTTGCTTTTGCAAGGACGAAGAATGCACAGGTGCTTGCAGAACTCAAGCAGCAGCTCAAGGATGAGAACGCATACAACAAGTTGAATGCGCAGCTGGCGACAGCCACGGCAGGCAGCTATAATGCCTTGTCTGCACAGTACTCGCTGAACAAGATGCGCCTGAACGAGATGACGCAGGCCGAGCGTGAGAACACAGAAGCAGGCAGGAAGCTGGTAAAGGAGACCAAGGACATCTATGAGCAGATGAAGAAACTACAGGAGGCCACGGGTAAGTACACGCTGAATGTAGGTAACTATGAGAATGCTATCACTAATGCCATCGGTGTTAATACCCAGTGGTACAACGGACTGAAACAGATTGGTGCTATGTTCGAGGGTGGTATGGCTAAAGGATTGGAGAACTGCGCTATGCTGGTAGGTTCACTCGGAAAGCAGTTCCTGGCTCTGTTGGCTAATCCAATCGTGCTGACTATCGCAGCCATTACAGCCGCTTTCGCTGCTTTGGCAAAGGGTATCAGCAGCAGCGAGGAGAATACCAATACCCTGAATAGAGTGCTTGCACCATTCAAGCGCATACTGGAGGGAGTGCTTAATGTGCTGCAAGAGGTCGCTGGTTATGTTCTAAAGGCCGTAGAGGGCTTTGAAAATCTCGCCATGGGTGCAAGTAAGCTGATGGAACGTTTGCCGCTCGTAGGCAACGCAATCAAGTCGGTGAACAATGCACTTGAGAAGAATATCGAACTGGAAAAGGAGAAACAGGCTTTACAGCGTGATAATCGTAAGCTGACTAAGGAAGAGGCCAAGACCAACTATGAGATAGCTGTATTGCGCCGCAAGGCTAATCAGACGGATGACCCCAAGGAGCGTGCAGCCCTATTGAATAAGGCTATCCAAAAGGAGCATCAGATATCCAATAATCGCATCGCCTATGTCAAGCGTGAGCTGAATGTATTAAAGGAGAAAGCCAAGCAGAGCCAGAATGACAGCAAGCTCAATGATGAGATAGCACAGAAAGAGGCTGAGCTGTGGAACCTCCGCACACAGGCCGAGCAGCGTTCACTCCGTATGGTACGTCAGATTGCCACTGCTGAAAAGCAGATGAACAAGGGCGAAAAGAACATTCCAAAGGGAGGCACCAGCAGCGATATAGATGCGGCCAAGAGAGAACTCGAAGAACTGCGCAAGATAGAGGATGCTAAGATATCACTCATTCAGGATACCTATCTGCGTGAGCGTATGACCATCGTAGCCAATTACCAGCGTAAGATAGATGATTTGAAAGGTAGTGAGGATTATATCACCAAGATGACCGAATTACTCTACCAGCAGCGTGATGAGAAGCTGGCTGATTTGGCAGAGAAACAGGCACAGGACGAAGCAGCCCGAGAGAAGAAAGATTATGAAGATCGCATCCGTATCGCTGACAATATGATTAAGAAGCGTGAGGCAGCTATCCGTCAGGGCGAGGAAAAGATAAACCAAGCCTACGACTATGAGATGTCAATCGCTGAATTGGAACAGAACGAGAATAAGAAAACGGATATGCGACTACAGGCAGAGAAGAAACGTTTGCAGGCTCTTCTTGATCTGTACGAAAAGGATGGTAAGACCCTCACCGCCGCTGAGGTAGCCACCATCAAAAACAGCATCGCTGCCGTTGACCAAGAATTGATAAAGAATAAGGGAGAACGTGACTTTTGGGATAGATTAGGTTTTAATCTTTCCGATGAGCAAAAGAAGGGTCTTGATACGTCCCTTTCTTATGCACAAGAGGCTTTAGATAATTTCATGCAAGGATGGGCAGAGGCAGCGGATAAGAAGCGGCAGTTAGCTGATGCCGAGGTAGAGCGTGCTAAGAATGTGCTGGAGGTGGAAATGGAAGCCCGTGCCAATGGCTATGCTAACGATGTGGATATGGCTCGCAAGGAGCTGGAACTGGCAAAGAAGAACCAGCAGAAAGCTATCGAGCAGCAGAAGAAAGCACAGCGTGCACAGGTTATCATCGATACAGCGACACAGGCAGCTAACCTCGTGACAGCGACCACCGAGATTCTTAAACTTGGTTTCCCATGGTTCATCCCAGCTTTGGCAGTCATGTGGGGCACATTCGCAGCAGCCAAGATAAAAGCCTATCAGATGGCAGGAACAGGCACAGAGCAGTATGGTGAGGGTACTATCGAGCTGTTGGATGGTGGTAGCCACCAGAGCGGCCATGATGTGGATTTAGGCACAAAGCCCGATGGCACCAAGCGTAGAGCCGAGGGTGGTGAGTTCTTTGCCGTCATCAATAAGCGCAACAGCCGTAAGTACCGCAGCGTTATACCAAGTGTTATCGGCAGTCTTAACGATGGTACATTCGCCGAAAAGTACCTCAATGCCTACGATGGTGCTAATGTCACCATCAATGCGAAACAGGAGAATACCGACCTATCGAACCTCAGTAAGGATGTGCGCTCTATCCGTGAACAGGGCGAACGCATGACCTACGTGGATGGTAAGGGTAGAACGGTGCAGGTATATAAGAACGTGAAACGAGTAATCAGCAATTAAGGTTATGGCTTTATATAGATGGATTCTTAACAATGGCTCAGTGAATAGGCTCTGTCATCCTGTTTGGAAGAACAGCCTAACGAAAGATTATGCTTTCGAGCAGAATCAGATATTTCGCCGTGCCTCGCTGTCGGAGGCTATCACCTTTGTCGGAGCAGACTATGACTGGCTGATGGATGCATCGTTCACGCAGAAGATAACCGTTAAGCTACAGATATCATGGGCTGAGGATGGTACGTATGAGGATTATTTCGATGGTATGTTCTATCGGACCGATTGCACCATCAACGTTGATGATAAGACCATCAAGGTTAAGCCTGAGGTTGACGATCGCTACACGAAGATTCTCGCAGGTCTCGAAAAGGAGTACGACCTAATCAAGTTGCGCCCAGCTATTAACTTCGTGAACATGAAGCGCAGACCATTGCTACAGATATATAGTGGTGGTGAGAATATCGTAAGCTGTTTCCTCAGTGGGATGGCTTGGGAGCAGGAGGTCATGGATAATAACTACAGCGATAGCCAGCTACGTGATGATTTCCATTTCGGGGTGATTGGCGCATTCATCGAGGTATCATTCAGCAATGCGCCTACGGGTTTGACCGATAGCATGTTCGGCACATGGGAACATGGGGATAACCAAGGAGAGTGGCCTGATTTCTCGAATGAGCAGAATACGTACTATATGACGTATTATCAGTACAAGACCCTTACGTCATCATACGACTGGAAATACACGAATGGCTTGCGTATCTATGCCATCGGCACCACGACACCGATATTATGGCAGTTCGAGCAGACGGTCTATTCGACAGGTGGATGGAATGACTATAAGCCTATTCCTGATACGTTCACGATGGAGGGACAGGGTGGCCGCTCTGACCTCTCTGCCTCATGGTCGGGTACGAATATCTATGGCCGCTGGTTGGTAGCGTATAAGCCAAACGGAGCGTACGATATACCATCATCGGACATTGTGACGTATAACCGCAATTATCGCTATTGCATCCCCTACTCTGTTACTGGTGTGGTACGCATGACTAATCGCAGCAGTACCGTCCCTACCGAGTGGGGATTGCGTCCTGATGGAAAGTATTATATGAAGCCACAACTCACGCAGGATGAGCAGACGAATATCCTTGGGCAGTACCCTATCGGCCGTTCGGGATGGGGCACGTCAAGTATATGGTTGCAATGGTCTTCATCACTCGATATGACATCGCAGAACCTGACTAAGGCCATGCAGTTACGTGATACCTATACGCTGAAGAACGTTATCAATGCCCTGCTGTCACAGATAGACCCTACCATCACGTTCGATGAGAGCGCAGACTATAGCGTGTTCCTGTATGGCACGAATCCCGTCTATCCTAACTTCGGGCGATTGCTGATGACCCCAAAGAGCAACCTCATGGTAGCGGAATACAGCCAGCCCGCACAGAAAGCACCTATCACGCTTGCTGACGTGTTGAATATGCTTAAAAATGCGTTAGGGTGTTACTGGTATGTAGATGGCAGTAACCGCCTCAGAATTGAGCATATCAGCTATTATAAGAATGGTGATTCATATAGCGGTACTCCATCGGTAGGCATCGATATGACTACGCTGCTTGATAGTCGCAATGGTAAGACGTGGGTGCGTGGTACAGGCGAATATAGCTACGATAAGCTGGATATGACCGAACGCTACGAATACAGCTGGATGGATAGCACAACCGCCCCATTCAAGGGTAGTGCTATCGAGGTGCTCAGTCCGTTCGTGCAACAGGGTAAGATAGAGGAAGTGACTATTGCCCTGTTTAACCCTGACGTTGATTACATCATGCTGAATCCGAGCGATGTGTCTGAGGATGGCTTTGCGCTGATGTGCTGCTTGAAGTTAGGCAATGCCTACCATTGTCAGACGGCCGAGGTGCAAGTAAATGATGATACGAGGGTGGTGGTACAGAACCCCATGCTGGCGATGATGAATCTACAGCCTAATGTATTGATCAGTGATATGCCAGCTTGGAGCATCAAGGTCAACGGCACAGTTCGCACGGCCTTAGGCATACAGCGTAAGATGAAGCAACAGGTAAGCCTCCCCTGTATCGGTAACACTGACCCCATCAATGATCAGCTTGTTAAGACCAGCATCGGCAATGGCTGGATAAATCAGGCAAGTATTAATTTGACTTCTCGAATGACTAAATTTACACTCGTGTATGATACAACGCAACAATAATCTGTCACCTCTGCCATTCTACACCAGCTTAGAACAGCAGAACCACCGTAAGAGCTACGCTTACGGGGAGGTATATCCATTATACACTCCGATTGGCACCGTGCCACCTTTCCAACTGGTGATACCTCATACTACGGCTACCATCTCAGCGGTACGGCTGTATAAGGTGTCGGCTGGTACAAGTACCGTGATTACCTCTGCCATCACGACAGCCGGACTGATTAAAAAGAATTTCGCTACGGCTGGGTATGATGTCATCTACTACCCATCATTCGGAATTACAAGTTTGAACTCTCAGGAGGGGCGTTACTACCTCACCATCACGCTGTCAGACAGCACGGTGTATTATAGCGACATATTCACCGTTGTAGGCGATATGCGTGGTTACCTGAATCTGATGTGGTGGGACTTACAGGATTTCGTGATGGATGATACAAGAATCGTGTATAAGGATGATAGTACGGCTTGCTATCGTAACCAGCTTTGGTTACAGACGGAACTTGGTAAGCCTGAGTATGAGTTTACGGAAGAGGGCGAGACTCGTGATGGCTACTTCTATCCTGAGAAAATGGTAAGCGAGAAGCGGTATAAGTTCAATATCCTCGCCCCTGAGTATCTTTGCGATGTATTGCGCTTCGTACGCATGTCGGATCGAGTGTATGTCACCGACCAGTACGGCATCCAGTATCGCTGTGACACGTTCCTCGCCACCCCTAAATGGGAAGTACAGGGCGACCTCGCCAGCGTAGAGATAGAGTTTACATGCGATACCGTAGCCAAGAAGATAGGCAAAGGATATGTCGACCTCGGTTATGACTTCAACGACGACTTTAATAATGATTATAATATTAACGAATAACTAATAAGATTATGGCAAATTTCGAAGCATTGAAAACTCTAATCCGCCAGTATATCAAAGAGAATGGTGATGGTGAGATTACAGGTGATATCTTGCAGAGCGTGCTCATTGCAATGGTGACCGAGGTAGAGGGTAACGGCTACGTGTACGCTGGTATCGCAACCCCAACCACCGTACCAGTGACAGGCAACGTGTTCTATATCGCAACCGAGGCAGGTAGTTATAGCAACTTCGGTAGCGTAGATGTATCGGCAGGCATCACGATCCTGAAACGTGACGGCACATCATGGACAAAGAATCAGATATCATACACCGATGGAGTGTTTGATATCTCAGCATATAATGGCAGCAGCTATGCCGACCTCGCCGACGCCCTCGGCACCAATGGAGCTAACGTACCCGTAGATGTCCGCAAAGGAGGTATGAGCATCAAATTCGTCACCACAAGTGACAATAAGTATGTGCAGTACTTGTATCATGGAACAAGTACTGATATAACTGATTTCACCAATATAGCTAATTGGGAGAAAACCAATCTTTGGGAAGAAGTAGAGCCAATGCTCCATCATATAGAATATGAAGAACTAACTGCATCACAGACTGTCGCTGACAAGCGAATGGGTACGAATGGTAATATCTCGGATTTATCAGGTTATGACTTGCTTTATTTTAATGTAGTAGTTGGAAAAAGATATAAGATTACTGTTGCACAAAACACCCTCAATCAATATAGTACAGTATTTGCTTATTACCGCGATGCCACACGTATTTATCTACCAACAACAGGTGCGAAATCTTGCCCTGTTAGCAATTACGAAAAAGTAATTACTGCGGAATATACACAACTCATAGTATCGTTTGACCATGGTACGTCTTGTAAAGTATATGAAGAGATAGAAGTACCCTCTATTGCATCAAGAGTAGAGAATTTGGAGATATCAACTGTAAAAAATACAGATATAGTTGACAATCTTACTACTGATGATTCTTCTAAACCTCTATCTGCCAAACAAGGAAAAGTTCTTGCGCAAGGGTTATCTTCAGCGATGGAAGAAATTGACGAGGCTGCTAATGATATAACAGATATTCAAAGTGCATTAGAAGATATTACAAGCACAGAATACGAATATATAGAAAATGGAGACATAGATTCTAATTACTCTGGTGGAAGTGTAATCTTTGGTCGTGGTAATGTAATTGCAGCAAATACTACTATCTATAAGGTAGTAATTAACTGTGGTAATGGTAACACAGCATCTCCTATTACAAAGATTAAGATGCGACTACTCAAAACTAATTGGGGTGGAGAAGTTTTAGCGACCAAAGTAGTAGATTTCGCATTTACAGATAACAACTATCATAATGTAGAGTTTGATTTCTCAGACTCTCCTATCACTTATTCTGGCAATATCTATTGTACTGTACAATTTGATAATCAGTTTGCTATTTCAATCATAAATGCTGCCGATTATACATATGGTACATCTCTTATATATACAACGAGTTCTGATTTAGAAAATCCTGCATCGTGGTCTATTGATTCTGGGTCAGTCAAAGCAATATATGCAAATATTGCTTATGAGAAAGTATATAATGTTGATGTTACAACAGATGATATTGAAAACGAAGCTATAACAGAAGAAAAACTTTCACAAGAAGTACAGGAAAAACTTAATGCGCCCACAGAACATATAGGCGATTTAGGCGACCTTTCAACAGAAGATAAGACGTCACTTGTTAATGCTATTAATGAAGTTAATAATCATCTTCATACTCATAGCCGTGAAGTTATTAACACGCTCACAAATATTGCAACTGCAACTAAAGCATATTTACCAAACAATCAGACTATCGAAAACCAATATATCCTTGCTTATAATGCTGCAAGCGAATATATGAGTGTGGCATACATTCCTATTGTTGCGGGACGCAAATATACGATTAAAGTAACTACAGGCAATCAGTACACAAGAGTTCTTGCATATTCTAATGTTACATACGATGGTGAGTTATCTCAAACTATTATCCTTAGTGGAAAAGCGTTAGACTATATTGGTAGTAGTGAAAGAATAACGCTTGTAATAGATTCTGCACAAGACTATCCATATATGGCTATATGCTATGATTCAAGGTATACCTCACCAACAGTCACAGAAGAATATACAGAAGTAATCAAAGGTTTGATTGAACAAACAACAGAGAATACAGAAGATATTGGTGATATAAGCAATCTCTCTACCGAAGATAAAACATCGTTGGTTTCTGCCATCAATGAGGTTAATAACAAGACAGAAGTTGTTGATGTAATCCTACCTGATAGAATATATGCAGTTGTTGGAGATACTTTGCAGATATTTTATAGGGGATGCGTTAAGGTGGTCAATCCTTATAACTATAACATACTCGTTACTTGTGAGAAAGGAAATCAATATCCAAGATTCTTCCAATATCTTCCAACAGTAAGTGATATTGGCACTACATCTTTCAAGTTGACAGTTAAAGATAATAGTGGTAAGAAATTGGGAGAAAAAACATGTTCACTTGTGACAGTATCTTCTGGTTCTTCACCATCTGCACAGAAAAATATTGTAGTTTTCGGAGATAGTGCAACTGCTGGAGGTCAATGGTGCGCTGAAGCATATAGAAGATTAACTGGAACAGGTGGAACACCATCAGGAAAAGGCTTCAATAATATATCATTTGTTGGTAAGTATCACGGTGGCACTGATGCAGGATTTTTTGCAAAAGGTGGTTGGGATTGGTCAGGCTATACTACAGCGGGAAGACAGGCATATAGATTCCAAGTGACAGGAGTTACTTCTTTGAGTGTTGGTGCAGTCTATACTAATAACGGTGTGTCTCTAACAATTTTAGAGGTTAATGTAACAGAAGGAACAGGCAATATTCTGTGTTCTTACAGTGGTAGCGGAACACCTCAAGTTTCAGGAGTACTTACAAAAACCAGCGGTAGTGGTGATAGTACAATCACGTATTCATCCTATGAGCAAGAAACTCAAAATCCTCTATGGGACGAACAAAATAATAAGATGACATTTATCCCTTATGCGAATGCTTACTGTAATGGACAAATTGATGTAGTGATGGTATTATTAGGTGGAAATGGAATTACCCCGTGGAGGAAGAACTTCAATAATATCAAAGCAGATATGAGAGTGTTTGCCGACACCCTACATACTGAATTTCCTAATGCAAAACTTAAGGTTCTTGGTATGTATATTAACTCAGTTAATGGAGGAATGGGAGCTAATTATGGAGCTACTGGCACATCTTATGCTGATGCTTATGGTATTGAGGTTACATTATTTAATGAAGCTAAAGCATACCAAGAGTTTGCCAACGAAGATGAATACTCTGATTTTGTTGAATATATTGGGGTGTCTTCTCAATTTGACTCGGAATACAATATGCCATATTCGGAATTTCCTGTTAATACAAGAAGTACAACTATGGAGAGACGAGACACAAATGGATTGCACCCAAGTAACGATGGGTATAAACAGATAGCAGATGTCGTCTATAGAAGTCTTACAAAAGAGATATGCCAATAAGTTCATAGTTATTGTAAGTACTCGGTTCTTAAATTGTAAACTTGTGTTGACGATTTGATTTCTAAAAATTTATATAATTATGAATGAATTATTGAACATAAAAGAACAGCTGATAGTATTGTTGTTCTTCGTGGTGGCGATATTGATTACACCACTTATCTTCATCGCCCTTGACTACTGGGCAGGCATCCGTAAGGCAAAGAAGCGTCACGAGCGCATACAGAGTAACAGGATGAAGCGCACGGTCGATAAGATATGCCGTTACTATAATGCTATCCTCGCTATGATGGTGTTGGATTGCATACAGATAAGCGGATTCGTGTTTCTGCATATGTATAACGGTTGGAGTGCTTGGACGTTCCCAATCTTAACGCTGGCGGCAGTTGTATTCGTGGCTTGTATAGAGATAAAGAGCATACTGGAGCCAGCAGATGTCAAAGAAGAGCGTGATCTGAAACAGGTTGCAGCACTGGCGAAAGCTATCACAGAACATAGAAACGCCCCTGCTGAGATTGCCGAGGCGATAGCGCAATATCTAACAAAGAAAGGAGGTGAGAATGGAGCTTGAACTAAGGCGAATCGCACGCAGGGATACGTACACCATCGGCAGACTATATATTGATGGTGTACGGTTCTGCGATACATTGGAAGATACAGATCGAGGATTGCGGCAGGATATGCCAGCCTCCGTGTTGCAGGCTAAGAAACGCAAAGGTGTTACGGCTATCCCTACGGGCAGGTATCGTGTCACTCTTGGAGTTAAGTCACCGAGATTCAGTCAAAAGAAAGCGTACCAGTTCTGTAATGGCTACCTGCCTCGATTGATTAACGTGCCTGCTTATGATGGTGTGCTGATACATATCGGCAACTATCCGAAAGATACGGAGGGATGTATCTTAGTAGGCAAGAATACTCAGGTCGGAGCGGTAATGGATTCTACGGCCACGTTCCATCGGCTGTATGATGTCCTGAAGAACGCAAAGGTTGGTGATATTTATATAACGATTAAATAGGAGCGTATGAAGAAAGAATTGAAAGAATACTGGTATGTAACCAAGTGGGCGATAGGTATCGTCTTGACGGCTGTGCTGCTGGCTATGCTGGTATCATGCAAAACGGAGTATATTCCTGTGGAGAGTACCCATACAGAGCATCACTGGCACACGGATAGCGTGAAACAGGTTGATTCCGTGTACCATGAGGTACAGACGACGATCATGCAGCTTGATAGTACACAAATGGCTTTGTATGGCATAAGGTTGCAGAACGCAGAAAGAGGCTGGCTTATCAAGACTAATGAACTGGAGAGGAAATTGGCACAATTAGCTAAGATGGAAGTTATAGCTGATACAGTCAGAGATACGATTCAGGTTCCTGTACCTGTCGAAAAAAATCTGACCAAGTGGCAACAGGTAAAGATGGATTTTGGTGAAATGATTATATTAGTGAGTATTATCATCATAATTGTTTTCCTTGTGCGCAATCCGAGACGGAATCAGCATAAGGGTAGTTAGTAGTAATATTGTTAAGTTTTAGTTATTATTCATTAGAAGGTGCAGTGGCATCCTCTTTTTCGTTCAGTTGATCTATGATCTGACGGATGGCAAGGTCAGCATGCTGTCGCATGATACGCACATAGTTGAAGATAGGGCGATTGGATTTCATCGTCTGTCCTACGCAGTATTCGAGCGTTTCAAGCGGGATGCCCAACTCGAATCCATGCTGAACGAATGACTTGCGAGCCGTATAGTATGACACCCTGCGAGTGATACCCAGCTTCTTAGCAGCAGCCTTAACGTTATAGTGTACCCCGCTCAAGAATGACGGGTAATCTTTCTCTTTCACATCTGCGAGGTGTCCCGTCTTAGGATTCATCCATCGTTCAATGATAGTCAGAGCCTCAGGCTGTATGCTGAACTCTGTCGTAGATGATGATAGCTTCTTATTGAGTGTTTTCTTTCGTTGGTAGCGGATAATGCCGTTATGGTTGCGGAAGTCATAACCGATGATATCTATAAGGTTCATGCCTCCCAGCAGGTAGGAGAGCTTGAACATATCGAAGCACTTACGCTGGTTCCTGAGCCTCGGCTGGTACTCCATCATCATCCGCATCTCTTCGACCGATATATCAAGCTCACGAGGCTCGTAGGCTGTTTCGTGCTGATAGGTGAAAGGATGCACATCATAACGTATCAGTTGCTGCTTGATAGCCCTATTGATGATGGTGCGTACGTTGCTCAATCGGATGGACTGGTAAGCAGGCGAGGCACCCTGCGAGCGTAGAACGTGGGCATAGCCATCAATGGTGACGGGTGTTATCTGAGAGAGCAAGATATCACCTCGTGTATATTCGAGGAACTTCTTGATGCTGTATTCCAGCAGATGTGCGTAGGTGTTGCGTTTCTCCTCACGTAGTTGTTTGATATAATCATCGGCTACCTGCTTGAACGTTGCGCTGGCTGTAGTGGATGGCATATCACGAAGCATGTTACGCAGTTGCTCACATGTCAGATCGCCGAGGTTAGGGATAGCATCCAGACGGGTGTCATAGTCATTGAGCAGAGAGCGCAGTTTTACGTTTATATAGTTAGCATCGGGCTGTCCTACCACTACCCCATTGCGGAAATTGGCAAAGGTAGTGACACGATAGCGGGTAACGATATAATGCGTTTCCGATTTATGCCCGATGGCGATACGTATTTTGAATGAGCCATCTTTGGCCTTGGTATGTTTGAGAACTGCGAGTTTGATTGTAGCCATATCTTTGTAAAACGAATAGATTTTATTCGTACTGAGGTTCAAAAGCGGTCGTAGAGCCTTTATCTTTGTACCGCCGGATAATTGCATCGTTACAGCGTTTATCGGCTGTCAGCGGCTTTGATTCAAGGCTCTGCGACTTCTCTTCAAGAGTTCTAAATACTAAATCTGTACTATATCCCTATATTCCCATGATTCAGATAGTTACGAGAGCGGGAAATTTGCGTTTTATTCGTTTTTCAGCATTTTAAGCGATTTTTATTCGTTCGGGTGGTAAATTATATACCCAGCGAAAGAAAACCGTTTAGAGCCAAATTTTAATGAAAATAACGCTAAATCTGCTCACGTCTGAACATTCCCACAACTTTATATATAAATAATATGTTATCTTTGGGGATTTCCTTGTCAGGGAATACCCTGTCGCCATTTCGGTTGGTTTCTTCGTTGAGGGATGTCAACCGTACCAGTGTAGAATCATGCTTGGATGGGTAGATGCACTTCAACAGACGATCCTCACGGGTGATGATAACGTATGGACGGCCATAGTCTAAGCTATCCTTATCCGTCACCAAGCGGACGAATACCACATCACCAGCCCTGTATTCAGGTGCCATCGAATCACCATAGACATAGACACCGACACAGCCAGATAGACCATCCATCGTGACGTACTCTTTGATTTCATGTTCATTTCCATCCAAGAGGGTGACACCAAAGCCAGCAGCCACACGCATATCAATGACAGGTATGCGCCCTTTCGTTTCGCTGATGGTGGGAGCCATATCGATGTCGAAGATACGCTTACCCATCAGGTTATTTATCTCCAGCTGGTAAGCCAGCTTGAACTCAGCCGCATTGAGACGGCTCTGAATGCTCTGCGGAGCAATGTTCAATTGCTCTGCCAGCCATGCGAGGTTGACGTTATTCTGCTTGAGAATGTAACGTGCCTCTTTACCACTTAACTTTTCCCTCGGTTGCTTTGCCATAATCGTTCGTTTTTATAGAGTTATTCTTTTAAAATTTTTAAAAACATACGGAAAACCTTTTAAAATATTTTAAAAAGTAAGGATAATCCGTACATCATTCGGAATTTCTTTTTAAATTTGCATCGTCGATAAGGCAAAGATAAGGAAAAAAATCCAAACTTACAATACCTCATTCGGGGTAAATTTAAAAAAAGACAAGATTATGGCAAAGACAAAGAAAGAAATTCAGAAGTTCAGCAGTAAGTTCGTTAATCAGAACTTCCGCATTAAGGTTTTCGGTCGTGACGAAAACGGTAAGAAAATCAACACCCTCATGGGAGTAAGTGGTATCATTCGCCTGATTGGTGAAGAGCTGTTTTTTAAATTCGTTCAGCGTGCACTGGATTGCATGATGGATGTATGCGTGTGCAAGTTGCGCAGAGGTTTGCAGGTAAGTTTATACGTAAAATAAGAAAGGGTAAGATTATGACAAGATTCGAGAAAACAATCAAGGAGTTAGCTAAGAACGTAGCAATCGAGATGCATGATTGTATCGCCAGTGGTTACGACCGCATGAGTTATGAACAGGACTACGGTAATACGACCATCATGGTAGAGGTTGAGCTGGTAGGTACTATCTTTAGCATCGATGTGGTTGATGTATGGATCGAGCGTGACAATAGCGAGCACCAAAGCCCAAAGGTTATCGAAGCTATCAAGCGTGCATTGCCTAACTGGTGGGACGTTCGCCAACAGGTCGAAGAGGAAAATCATTGCTTTGAATTAGAAACGCAGTATATGATGAACTAAGGTTAAGCACAGCGGAGCGTGAGGTAGCTCTTGCGCTCTGCCGAGGGCTTACGGATAAGGAAATAGCCGATACGTTATGCAGGAGTTATCATACGGTCAGGACACAGAAGAAAGCTATCTACCGCAAGTTAGGAGTGAGTAAGGACACAGAGCTGATGGCAGCGATGATATGTGAGCATAAGGCAATCGGATTCAGTATAAGAGAGTTAAGAACCAAGGGAGTAACGCTATATGATTAACCCAGTATCAGACAGCATCAAATTAGAGGTCATCCTGCGAGTGATGAACGGAGAGACCTTTGGCCTGCGCACCAGCGAGCGCATCGTGGGTGGTCGTGCACGCTTGATGCGACTGATTGAGGATGGAAAGATCAGAGCAGAGAAGACCAATGGGACGGCACAGAATGGCAAATGGTACTGCAATGCTGGTGATGTGCTGAGATACGCAAGGATTTAAGTAGAACCAATAAATATCAAGGTCATGGAAGAGAAAGAGATTACAGGTAAGGAGTGGATTAAGTATGGTATCATCTATCCGTTTGCGCTGATATTGATTGCAGCACTTGCCGAGACGATTAGCAGAATGTTTTAGTGTTGTTTTAGGTAGTTAATATATTTTTGTTTTTAGTTAACAATCTTGTCAGGCTACAGCGGTGGTCAAAGGGAGTACAGCAGGGTGCGACTTCGTGATGATGTTGGTTAGTTCGATTCTAACGTACTTGCTAAGTATTATGTTTCACTTTTAAAAAAATAAGCATTATGGAGAAATTGAATTTTAGATTACTAACAGCTGACGAAATCGACTGCCGTGTCGGTTCATGTTCTGAGAATGGTTGCAGCCTGTTACTCTACAAGGATGCACGTGTGGATATGCGACTGCTGGATGAGGTGGTAGGAGCAATGAACTGGAAGCGTGAGCATGAGATTATCAATGGTAATCTGTATTGTACCGTATCTATCTACAATGAGGCTACCCAGCAGTGGGTCAGCAAACAGGATGTAGGTGTGGAGAGCAACACGGAGAAAGAGAAAGGACAGGCATCGGATGCTTTCAAGCGTGCCTGCTTTAATTGGGGAATCGGTCGAGAGTTATATACCAGTCCTTTCGTGTGGATTAATCTCGGACAGAACGAATGGCGCATCGGTACAGGTGGACGCAAGCAGCCAGCCGTCAAGTTCCATGTTCGGGAGATAGCTTATACCGATGGTAAGGTGTCGAAGCTGGTTATCGTTGATGATAAGGGTGTGGAGCGTTTCGTGTTTGGCACAGGCCAAAAGGCAGCCCAGCCAAAGCAGGCAGCCAAGCCACTCGCACAGCAAAATATGAGCTATGAGGATAGACTTGGTGTTGCTGTACTGGATATCGAAGCCTGCAAGAGTGAGCAAGAACTTGTCAGCATCTACCACGCTTACAAAGCCGACTTCGAGAAAGACAAGCGATTCCTTGATGCCCTGTCAGCCAGAAAGAATGCAATCAAAGCAGCATAGTTTTTTTCAAACCCTATAAAACAAAGTACAATGAAAAAGAGTAAGTATCAATTAGTAGAAAGTCCGGTGGTGTTCGATCAGGAGCACCACACCTATACACTCGATGGTCAGCAGTTGAGCGGTGTTACACCTATTATCAGCTGGTTATTCCCCGACACCTATGCTGGCATCCCAGCAGCCGTGTTGGATGCAGCAGCCGAGTATGGCAGTCTGATTCATTCTAAGTGCGAGTTATTCGATAGTCTTGGTATTCTCCCATCGGATGAAACACAGCCCGTTATAACCGATTATAAGCGTATCTGTGAGGCCAAGGGATTTCGTGTTAAGTGCAGCGAGTATCTTGTGAGCGATGAGCATCTTGTGGCATCATGCATCGATAAAGTGTTGGAGGATATGAGCCTCTGCGACATCAAGACTACCAGCAAGTTGCATGTGCTGAACGTCACCATCCAGCTGAGTATCTACGCATGGCTATTCGAGCGACAGACCGCTCAGAGCGTGCCTCACCTGTATGCTATATGGTTGCCAAAGCCTCAGTATGGTATGGCCGAGGTGAGGGAGTTAGAGCGCATCCCTGCCGATTTCTGCGAGAGGCTGGTGGCAGGCTATGCACTTGGTAAAGACCCCAAGCCATATATTGAGGAGCTGAGTATGATGGGATTCCGTGAGCAGAAGCGTGTCGAGGGTGAGATACCCGAAGAGGTGCAGCCGCTGGTAGATGAACTGATGGTAGTCAAGAAGCAGCTCGACCTATTGCAGGATCGTGAGAAAGAAATCAAGGCAGCTATTCTTGCAGGTATGCAGAATCAAGGAGAACAGAAATGGTCTAACGACCTTATTCAGTTCACGAAGAAAGATGCATATAAGCGTGTGAGTGTAGATACAGCTTCAATAAAGAAAGAAGCCCCTGAACTTTTCGAGAAGTATAAGAAAGTAAGTATAGTACCCGAATCATTAACATATAAAATATTGTAATTATGCAAGTAGAAAAACCAAATTTGATTATTTACGGCAGAGTGATAGCACTTAGCCAAGTAGAGGAAATCTCAAGCAAAGAGCAGGGCAAGCCATCAATGAAGAAACAAAAGCTGTATATTGATTGTACCCGTTACGATTCGATTACAGGTCTGCGTGATGAACGAGAGAATAAGCCCCTGCTTGAGTTTGGCGGCGAGAAGCTCATTGAGAAAGTTGCAGCCCTCGAGCTAAAGAAAGATGATGTCGTGGGTGTAAGATTTGCAATACAGGGCACACCTTATAAGGATGAGAAAACGGGCAAGAACAATGTGTTTACGGGTATCCGTTGCTACGATATCGAGATAGTTCGCAAGGCTGGTGCCCTACAGCAGAGCGCAGCCCCTGCCCCACAGCAGCCACAACAGCAGGCACAGCAGCCTCAGGCACCAGCACCACAGCCCACGAGTGTTGACGGAAAAGATGGATTACCTTTTTAGCGTATGGCAAAGGTGATAACACTCACGAAGCAGGATGGGCGGCTGATGTTCGACATCGAACCCGCCTACCTGTTTTCAACTCTGGCTAATGGTAACTATACCATCACCATCAAGAAAGCCAGTCAGAAGCGCAGCATACCGCAGAATGACCTCATGTGGATGTGGTTCGAGTGCATATCCCGTGAGACAGGCACACCGAAAGACGATATCTATATGTATTACTGCAAGAAGTTCCTGATGAAGACGGTACAGGTGGGCAGCAGGTTGGAAAGGATATATAACACCAGCTCTAAGCTGAATACTGAGCAGATGACGGAGTTCCTGAATAAGATACAGGCTGATGCAGCCACCGAGTTAGGTATCACGTTGCCACAGCCACAAGACAGATTCTTCGAGCAGTTCTATTCTCAATTCAATTATTAATATTATGTTTAGAATACCCCAAAAATATATGAATTGGAATGTATCGTTAAAAATGAATAAACGGTATCCAATCATATTGCCATACACATTGTATTGGTTATATAGGTTATTAAAAGGAAATATTTATGCGGAAACATTAGCTATTGATAAAAATGGGATACCTTGGAATAATGAATATCTGAGGCATAATAAAGCTATATGCGGACATCTATGTTATGAGATTTTAAGTTATGAAATTATGAATATAAAAGGGAAAGACCAGATCGTAATATGGATTGACCCTAAATGTGAATTAATTAATTTTTAAGTATTATGATTTTTTCTAAGATTAAGCTAACTAAGCAGGGTACGCTTGAAGCGACCTACAAGAATGAGGATGGTGACATCATCCAGTATCAAGGTGCGAACCTCGCCCATAAAGACATGAAAGAGGCTCTACAGGCTCTCATCCCTCACCTCGCCATTATCACCGAGCAGCGTGAGGCCTACCAGCGTGTATTGGATGATCTGCGCAACCAGCGCATCACCGATGATGGGGATAACGTTTACAAGCGTTTGACTGTCGAGGTGCTGACGTTCTCGAACGATCAGAAGAAAGTATCGCTCTCAGGTAGCCGCATCCTCACCAGCAGCGGTGTCATCTCATTGAGTACACCAAGCATCGACCTATCAGAGGAGGATGATTACCAGTATCAGAACGAACTCGCCCTTGATGTGGATGCAGTCATCTATGAGGCCAAAGCCTATATCGAGGAAAAGAAATGGGGTGTCAAGCAGGCCGAGATTGATTTCAAGGATATCGACCCCTATAAGGCTATCGAGACGGGCGAGGTGCCCGAGGCAGCAGCCGAGAAACCAAAGAAACGTGGTCGTAAAGCTAAAGTCGTTGCATGATGATTGCACCCATGTATTATACGCTGACACCTAACTGCTACAAGGTGAGTTTCCAGTACCATCCGATGCTGGTTAAGTGCATCCGTAGAATCCCGTCTGCCAAGTATCGTGCGGAAGGGAAATACTGGGAGGTGTCCGTTAATGACGTGGTTTACCTTCAGAAGATGAGTGCATGGGCACAAGGGTATCACTTCGTGTCGTGTACTCATTGGCTGGAGGATAAGGAGCCAGTCATCAGCTATGAGGCTCTGCCCATGCCTGAGCTGAACGTGCCGCATAATCTGCTGATAGAGCCTTACCCATATCAGCGTGAGGGTATCGCCTATGCATTGCAGAAGAAACGCTGTATCATGGGCGATGAGCAGGGTCTTGGAAAGACCATCGAGGCCATCGGTGTGCTCACAGCTACAAAGGCTTTCCCCGCTTTGGTTATCTGTCCCGCCTCGCTGAAAATCAACTGGCAGCGAGAACTCAAGAAGTTCGGAGGGTTGACGGGTGTCATCCTTGATGATAAGAACCGCAACACATGGCAGCGTTTTTGGGAGATTAAGAAAGGCGATGGCAAGCCTTGTGCCGAGGTGTTCATCTGTAATTATGAGAGCCTGCGCAAGTTCTTTGTGTCGAAGATTCGCCGAGAGGGACGTTTCACGCTCAAGAGCATCGACTTCGATGAACGTATCCGGCTCTTCCGTAGCATCATCATCGATGAGAGCCATAAGTGTAAGACCAGCAGCACCCAGCAGAGTAAGTTCGTGCAGGGTATCGCCATGGGAAAGGAGTATGTGCTGGAGCTGACAGGTACACCAGTCGTGAATAATAACATCGACCTCATTCAGCAGCTTAATATCATGGGACGTTTAGACGACTTCGGCGGTTATACTAAGTTCATGGCACGCTATTGCGCTGGTGAGCATAAGAGCAGCCACCTCAAGGAACTGAACTACCTGTTACGTAAGAATTGCTTTTGTCGCAGGTTGAAGAAAGATGTGCTTACGCAGTTGCCCGATAAGACACGCAGCTACCTCAATGTGGAAATAGATAACCGCAAGGAGTATAAGGAGGCCGAGCGTGATATCATCAAGTATTTGGTAAAATACCAAGACGCAGATGATGATAAGATACAGCGTACCATCCGAGGTGCCATCATGGTTAAGATGGGGTTATTGAAACAGATCTCCGCTCGTGGTAAGGTGAAAGGTGCTATCGATATCATCCATAACACCATCGATGGTGAGAACGGACAGAAGCTCATCGTGTTCTGTTACCTCAAGGAGGTGGTGCAGCAGCTAAAGCAGGAGTTCAGGGATGCTGTTACGGTTACAGGCGATGACAGCCCTCAGGCGAAGCAGTATGCCGTTGACAGGTTCCAGAATGACGAGCGTTGCAGGCTCATCATCCTGAATTACAAGAGCGGTGGTGTGGGATTGACATTGACAGCAGCCAGTAACGTGTTGTTCATTGAATTTCCATGGACGGCAGCCGATTGCAGTCAGGCCGAGGATAGAGCACACCGCAATGGGCAGAAGAACGCTGTCAACTGCGTGTACCTGTTAGGACAGGAAACCATCGATGAATACATGTACCAACTGATACAGACGAAGAAGACTATCTCTGATGGTGTCACGGGTACTGATGATGGTGTCGAGGAGCATAAGGTCAACGAAAGCGACTTGGTTTTCAATGCGGCAGTGCACCTATTCGGTAAGAAATAAGGGATTTCCGTATTTTTAAGCCCGCTAAGACATTTTTAATTCAAATATAGTAAAATTATAAGGTATAGGGATAAAAACCCGTTAAAACGAAAATAAATCAAAAATAAGAGCATTATGAATCTAAGTGAATATCAAGCAAAGCGTGAAGAGCTGGAGCAGAGAATGGAGGAACTGAATCAGCAGGAGAGTGAAAAGAAGATGGAGCTATCCATCAAGTATCAGGCCACAGCTAAGAAGATATCCAGTCAGATCGGAGCGTTGAAGCATCAGCGTGCCGAGGCTGAAAAGGAATATCAGAAAGATAAATCATGGTGGCATATGAAGTTTAAGACCGAGAAGCATAATATAACCCAGCGTATGCACATGCTACGACTGGAGTATCTGACGGTAAATAATATCGAGAGTAAAGAAAACAGAATTACCCCCCCCAGTGGTGGAGAGCAGCATAACGGGTGATTCTATTGTAAATAACAATAAAAAAACAATAGAAAGATGAGAGCAGGTTACAATCCTAATGATAAAGAAGTACAGATTTTTCTCGACCTCGGAGAATATGAAGAGCTGTGCAATGCTATCAAAGGTTCAGGCTTGAAATATAGCCGTAAGTTTTATCAATTATTGCATTTGATATGAAACAGACGACTAAGCCGCTGACAGAGCGACAGATACAAGTGCAATGTGTTAGCTGGTTTAGACAAAGATACCCCGATGCAAGCAGGGTTTTTATGTCTATCCCGAATGGCGGAGCACGTAATGCGTGGACAGCGAAAAATCTCAAAGATGAGGGAGTGTTAGCTGGTGCACCTGATTTGCTTTTACTTTTACCCCGTCATGGGTATGCCAGCCTTTGCATAGAAATGAAGAAAATAGGTGGCAGACAAAGTGAGCACCAAAAAGCGTTTGAAGCGGCCTGTAAGGAGTACAAATCTAAGTACGTGGTATGTTATTCGTTCGAGGAATTTCAAGCGGTTATAGAGGATTATTTGGAGAAATAAGTATAATTAAAAGATAATGAGTTATGAGTAAGAAAAAGTTTTTTATCGAAAATTGGATGGTGGCCAAGTTAGGGCTGAGTGGAAATGATTTAGTGCTGTTTGCATTGATATGGAGTGAGACGGATGGAGGACAGCATCCGGCTAAGATTGATTATCAGTGGAGTGAGGCGATAGGTGTCACCCGTCCCACGTTCTACAATGTGACAAAGAAGCTGCTGGCTACTGGTTACGTCACCCAGCCCAATGCAGGTGAGTTCGCCATCGGTTCGACCGTTAAGGAATTGTAAAAGATAAGGGCTTTCGGTATATAGTATGGGAAATATTTATATATTTGCATCCGTCTTTAATGGCTGTGCAGGCTCCTACCACAGAGTTGCTGAACGCATGCGATGATAGACATGTTCTGTTCCATGTAGGGGGAAAGCGTAAGCGAGTACCCCACTTTTTTAAAAATGTTTAAAAGTTTTAGGAAAATGATGTAAGATTCAAAATATATTTTTAAATTTGCACCGTCAAAATTTTCCGAGCGGCACGAAGCCGCAGCCAAGAGCTGCTTTTTTTGTGTCTGAATCTTATTAGAATATAAATTGCATTAAGTGCAAGGTGTGTGGTCGCAGTAATGCCCACAAGGTATTCGCTCGGAAGCCTGACAGCACCTTGTGCTTATATTTTTTAGTCAAATTTCGAGTTATGAACGAAGACCAGAAGAAAGAGATGCAACAGTGCATCGAGAACGCAGAGGAAGTACAGGACTTTCTGCAAGAGTGGTACAATGTGCCAGAGTTATTTGAAACAGCTGCAAAGGCTGGTAGTATAGTATTAGGAGAGTTTAGTCATTTATGCGATGAATCTCGTAAGGTGCTCAATGCTCTGATCGAGCAGCATGTAATGATGACTAATCTTTTAAAGAAGTTCGAGAAAGGAGGTATGTTATGAGCCTTATAGTTGAACATCCTGATGATTGGCCTTTACAGGTTCCTCATAGCTTAGTAAATGATAATTCAATATCAATCGGTGCAAGATTTCTCCTTATTGTTATTTGGTCTTTACAATCGGAAAAATTCGATGTAGAAAAAGTAAGTAAAGTAATAAAGAGGAATCCAAAAACAACTTATAAGTATCTCAATGAATTAGTAAAAAGTGGGTATATAAATCGCACTGAAAATGGATACGAAGTTAAATTTGAGAAATAACGAACCACGTCCCATCGGTGAGGTTATCAAAGACCTCATCCGAGAGGGGCTAATTTTACCTAACTATAAAATAGAAAAAAGATGAAAGACGGTCAATTCTATCAAATATCAGGATGGATGGGTAAGTATCTCGAATTAAGAGGAAACGACCTCATTTGTTTTGCTGTTATATATGGATTTAGTATGGATGGAGAGAGCCAGTTTAAAGGCAATCTTGATTATCTAACTGGTTGTATGTTTGCTTCAAGACCTACGGCATTATTGTGCTTGAATCATTTACTTGAATGTAATTTGATTCTAAAGCAGGAAGAAATGATAAATGGGAAGAAACATTGTTATTATGCAACAAATGTTATGTATGATGAGGGAAAAATAAATGTAGTTGATACCAGTAAAGAACCTTTATCGATGACCAGTAAAGAACCTTTATCGGTCACCAGTAAAGAACCTTTATCGGTCACCAGTAAAGAACCTTTACCTAAGAAATATAATAATAAAGAACAATATAATAAAGAAGAAAAAGAATTATCTAAAGATAATCCTAAAAAGATGTATTCAGAGGATTTTCTTTCTTTTTGGAAATTATATCACGAGGGTAGTAAACAACAAGCCTACAAGGAATGGAAAAAGCTAAAGGATAAAGAAAAAGAAAAAGCCTTAACCTTAGTAGATAATTATCTCAAACTATGCTTATATAGTGGCCGTAAGAAAAAGGATGTTAGCAGCTACTTGCACCAGCATGGATTTGATGATGATTGGTTGGCTACTCCTGATTGTTATGTGGTTAAGGAAGGGGATAATGAAAGGATGGTTAAATTCAAAAACTATATGGTATCAAAACATATAGAGTTGATATTCCATCGTAACCCTATCACTTTTGAGCAGCTGGATGAATGTTTCACTAAGTACACGTATGCACAAACTGAATGGGCAATGAATATGCTCAAACAGCGTGATATACATCAGTATTTCAGTATTCTGAAAGGTATCGAGGCAGTCATAGCAGAAGACCCTATATTTGACGAAATGGAAAAGGAGGATTAAGCCATGCAGATAGATTTCAGTAGATTACATAATACGCAGGCCGAGCGGGAGGTACTGAATGCCATCATGTTCAATCCCTATATCTATAGCTATGTATCGGATATCATCTGCCGAGAGATATTCCAAGATATAGAGTGCCAGAAGGTGTATGATATCATACAGGGCATGATAGATGCTGGTAAGACACCCGACAGCAGCGAGATATTCACCATCATGCGTAACGAGGGATTAGATATCGGTCATTTCCTGATGGAGAATATTGCAGCCTCAGAGCTGACACGTCAACGCTTGATATTCTTGGATGATCTGCGCATCCGCCGTAAGTTGCTCAATATCTTCTACAAGGCCGAGGCAATGGCAGTAGATACGACTATCACGATGGAAGATATAAGAGGCATATCCAAGGAGTTCAACGCTGTTATCAATAACGACCAGCAGCAGGATTGCCTCCAGTTCTCGAACGTGATAGAGAGCCTGATGAATGATATTGCCGACCGCAAGAATGAAAAGGTAGAGGCAGGCATGATGACAGGCTTGCATATCTTCGACAGCAGATTCGGATGGCATGGTGGTGACCTTGTGATTATCGCAGGAGGCACCAGTCAGGGAAAGAGCACGCTTGCGGCAACGATAGCGGCAAATATGGCTGGCAATGGCATCCCTGTAGCTTACTACTCGATGGAGATGTCGGCAAAGCAGCTGACAGCCCGTATGTTGGCACGACATACGCAGGTATCGAGCAGCACCACCCTATATGCCAAGCTGAACGATACAGAGTACCAGCAGGTATTCGACACAGCTATAGGCATGAAGCAGCTACCCATCTACTTCGATGAGGATAGTAAGACGAGCTTCCCCAAGCTGTTATCATCGGCACATAAGATGGTGGCACGTCACAAGGTGCGTGTTATCTTCATCGACTACTTGCAGATCCTGGCGAATGGTGGCCGTGACAACCGAGAGCAGTTACTTGGTGATATGGCACGTGACTTGAAGCGATTGGCCGTGGATGAAGATGTGTGCGTGGTAGCCCTCAGTCAGCTGAACCGTAGCAAGGAAGATAAGAGCGATCCACGTCTGAACCAGATGCGAGGCAGCGGGCAGATAGAGGAGGCTTGCGATATTGCGGTGCTCATCAGCCGACAGACCACGCAGAACACAGCCACCCTGTATATAGCCAAGGGCAGAAACATAGGACTGGCAAAGGAGAAAGTGAAGTTTAATGCTAACCTCAGTTTCTTTGCTGATTTCGAGGAGGGTGACCCTCAGGCACCCTATCAAGAGAAGAAAGAGCAGTTACCATTCTGATAGGCTATGGCAAGGGTGTATATCTATTATAATTGCAGCTATGAGGAAATCCAGCGTATTAACAAGCGATTCGGTATCGAGCCATGCGTCACGGTCAATGGGGAGACCTGCAAGCCCGTGGAGATACGACCGGAAGATGAAGAGCTGCTGAAAGAGACAGAACGTAGAGGTTATATACAAATTAGAAGAAAGGAGTAGATTATGATTTTAGTTAAGGGATTAATTGCGTTTTTCATCTGTGCGATTTGGGTGTGTATCGTCGCATTGATTATTATTGACATCAAGTCACAGGTAAAACAGGAACGTAAAGAAGAGAATGATGCTATGCTTAAAGGTATGACAGTCGGAGAGTTGCTCGATGGTGAGCTGTTCCGCAAGGAGTTACAGGTGCAGATTGATAACGAGGTAACGAGTCACGACCGTACGGCACGTGAGGCTTTCACTAAAGGCTTGCGGTTGCAGCGCAGTCCTCATCAGCGACTGAGGGATAGGGAGGTGTTCAATGTGGATGATCTGACAGCAGCCTATAAGCGTATTATATGCAAGCAGCTGAGTGATTTTTCTGCCGCCGAGCGGGAATATATCAAACAGGTGGTTATGATGGCCTACTGGCGAGTAGTGCAACAGCTGAAGAAGCCCACCTGATTATCTTTCATTATGTATAGTTTGGAATTTTGTTTTATTCATGTTCAAGTCCACCAGCCGTGAGGTTCGTGGGCTTTTTTCGTGTTTATGTTTTAAAATCTTTAAAAAAGTACCGATTGCCTTTTAAAATATTTTAAAAAGATACCGAAAATAAGGAAATTCCTTGTTTGATAAGGAAATTCTTTATAAATTTGCACCATCAAAGTTTTATTAATCATTTAAAAGTGGGGGCAACACGATAAAAACTGCGAAAGGTTATGAATACATCAAGCATTAAGAGATTCGAAGTAGGTAAGACCTATTCAATGCGTAGCACATGCGATCATGAGTGCGTTTGGACTTATAAGGTAACAGCCCGTACAGCTTGTACCATCACATTGATGGGTAGAGATGGTGAGATTAAGTGTCGTATCAATAAGCAACTTACTGAGTGGAGCAATGTAGAATCAGTATTGCCACTGGGCAAGTATTCAATGTCACCCATCCTGAGAGCCGATAATAATTAATAACCCTATAAAAGCAAAGCATTATGATTAAAAAGCAAATCAAATCAAAGAGAATGGCCGCAAAGGTGGCAAAGGAGTTAGTTAACGATCTCATGCAGGAGCTGGATTGTTACGGCAGCTACGAGGTCAAGTTAGAAAATGTAGGCACGTATTACGAAGCGGTGGTAACATCGCCAAGGTGTTGCAGTAACATCATCACCAGTTCATGTGTCGATAGAATCATGCGTGTGGCAAAGATGTACGAATTGCAGTATAACTATGTATGCTATCATATCGAAGTGGTGGAGGCAGACGGAAAACACCTCCCTGCATTCATTATTCAGGTAGCATATTCTAAATAAAAAACATAAAGTCAAACTCATTTAAACAATTACAATTATGGCAGCAAACATTGAGATTAACAACGGAGTAGCAAGTTACGTAGAGAATGGTCGTAAGGAGCGTGCTTGGCACCGCTTAGGACAGGTATTTGATGGTCAGCTTTCAGTTAAGGAAGCACTCGAGCTTTCGCACGCTGACTATACGGTTGAGATGCGTAACGTGTTCGCAATGACACCAGCCCTCGCAGATTTCATCAGTGGCGATGGTGAAATGGTGAGACGTGAGGAGTTGGCAGACCTGATAACCGATGCGCTGGTAGAGGGTCGTAAGGCAACAATGCGTATGGATAAGTGCAAGTCGCTGGGTGTAGTATCAGACCATTACGGAGTGGTACAGAACGCAAAGGCTTTTGAGTTTATTGATACCCTTTGCACGGGTGGTATGACAGACCACGCACCCGTTATCGAGTGTGCGGGAGTGCTGGGTGTCGGCGAGCGTGTATTCGTTACAGCCAAGTTCCCCGATGATATTATCTTGGATAACAAGGGCGATGACAGAGTACAGATGTACGTAGTGTTCACCACCAGCCACGATGGTACGGGAGCCGTTAACTGTATGGTAACACCCATCCGTGTGGTATGTAACAACACCCTGAATATGGCTCTTGGTCGTGGTGGTAATGCTGGTAAGATTAGCCTCCGTCATACATCGGGCATCAACACCCGTTTGGATTTGAGCCGCAAGGAGAACGCAGACTTTGCTTTCCGTACCCTCAACCTGTACAACGTGTATAAGAAATCGCTTGAGCAGAGCTTCGAGCACCTGCAGAACATCAGAGTATCGGAAAAGGAGCTTGATAA
>JAEIGA010000897.1_pt1 | contig 44312 bp, 36 predicted proteins | sample 9270691 | NCBI WGS metagenome assembly JAEIGA01 (sample SAMN17057246, study PRJNA624740) | gut metagenome | biome: biome; isolation source: fecal sample | host: Bos grunniens | place: China: Xizang | collected 2019
AACACTCCACCTCAAATTGGCTCTCATGGAAGGTCCTGATATGCCAATCGCAATGGGTGTAATTCGTGCCGTTCCAACAGAATGCTACGACGAAGCTGTACATAACCAAATCAAAGAGGTACAAGAAAAAGCAAAATGTCATACATTCGACGAATTGCTCGGTACACTCGAACAATGGGATATGTAATTTTTTAGATTACAGAGTACAGATTACAGATAACAAGGCCTCAGGAGCAAATGCTCTTGAGGCTTTTTTCACTTTTTACGATTATCCGTCCACTACTATCCATACACTATATACCATATTATCCATTATCAGTAATCTACTCACTGGCGTGTTTTTTGGAGCCCAATTTCACAAAATGGTGTGATTTTTGGAGTGTAATTCCACAAAATGGCGTAATTTTTGAAATTAAACATCTACGCACACAAGATGGTCGAGAAATCGACCTTTTAGTAGAAACTCAACACGGATATTATGCCTTTGAAATCAAGATGGCTGAAAGAGTATCACCTATCGATGCACGTCACATAAACGGCATCGAAGAAATCCTCGACAAACCACTACTCCATAGTTTCATTCTCTCCAACGACACCGATACTCACCACTTTGCACCAAATATCACAGCCGTGAACATAGCAATGTTTTTAGGATAGCCCCCCATATACAAACAAAAATCGCACCCTACAAGGATGCGATTTTTTGTTATTTATTCTTAAATATTCAATCTTTATTTCGTATTATAAATTCTAATATATTGCTGTTTTTTATTTTTATCGGACAGCAATAATAAATTATAAATATAGGTACAAAAAAAGCGAGAACTTAACTTTCTCGCTAGTATAGGTGTTTGGCGTGACCTTGAGATACGAATAAGTTAAGCTTACGCTACGATACGTGAACATTTTTCAACTTATTCCTTCCAGTCGTTAAAATCGCCAAATTTTAATATCAGAAGAAATGAGCAAAAATGCTATAAATTGAACACCAAGAATGACCCACTTAAGTATATCGTATGTCAAGCGCAAAGGTAAAGATTATTTTTTGATCGAGCAAGGTTTTTAGGAATATTTTTTTGATATAAGTTATTTTGAAATATTTTGCTTGTGCAAATACTAAAATAGAAGGATTTTCTTTCCGTGCACATTAAGTTATAGCAGGACGCACAAGCCGTGCGTCACTACTAAATATCTACACAACCAAATCAAAGAGGTACAAGAAAAACAAAATATCACACATTCGACGAATTGCTCGGTACACTCGAACAATGGACATGTAATTTAAAATATAAATAATAACAAAAGGAACTATGTAAAAACTTAAACTTTACATAGTTCCTTTTATTATTATTTTTTACGTATAGATTAAATTTCAAGAAAATATTTCTTAATATTATTGTAAACTTTCATCAAATAGCAATAATATATCAAACTAATTTTATAAATACAATTCCCTAATCAAGTAAACCAAGTGCTACATCCATCATTTTAGTAAACGTGGTTTGACGTTCTTCAGGTGTTGTTACCTCGCCTGTAAAAATACAATCTGAAATTGTACAAATAACCAAAGCACGTTTACCAGCACGAGCAGCATTGCAATAGAGAGCTGGAGCCTCCATCTCTACAGCAAGTACACCCATTTTTGCCCACTTCTCTGCCGATGGAGTATCTTCATAAAATACGTCGCTTGAATAAATATTACCCACCATGTAACGATAGCCTAACTCTTCAGCTTTTACAACAGCCTTACGAGCCAACTCGAAATCGGCAATAGGAGCAAATGTACCTGGAAGATCATATTGAGATGCATAATTGCTATTAGTACATGCACCCAATCCGATAACTATATCGCCAATATGAAGGTCTTTATGATATGCACCAGCCGAACCTACACGCACAATAGTATCTACGTCGTAAAAATTAAACAACTCGTATGAGTAAATACCAATAGAAGGAATACCCATACCATGACCCATAATTGATACGCGATGACCATTATAAGTACCTGTAAAACCAAGCATTCCTCGTACTTTGTTAAATTGCACTGGGTTTTCGAGATAGCGTTCGGCCATAAATTTAGCACGCAAAGGATCACCTGCCATAAAGACTGTCTTGGCAATTTCGCCATATTTAGCCCCAATATGAGGTGTTGGTGTTTGATGTTCCATATTATCTGATTTAATGATTAATTATTATTTATTAATGTTAGCTATTTATTCTAATCTCCATACTCTAACCTCTATACTGTTTTATTATCATTTCGCAGTTACAGCAATCGAAGTCAAGACTGAAGCGGTCGTTGCCGTTTTGGAGATAAAGTTCTTTGATTTGTGATTTTGGATTCTCTTTTTTGCACCAACCGAGAGCATAACGTATACAATGTTTCGTGCGCATAAGTTCAGCGTCAAGTTGATATTGCTCTTCGAAAGCTGGTTGTTTCACATTACAACCATGTTGCACATAGAAAATTTTTGCTTGCGAATTATAGATATTCGCATGGTAATCAAGATTGGTTGCTACATATTTATGCGTTGTAGGCTTAATTTCTATCAACGAACGCTTATATGATTTAGTACGATTGAATTCGTGTGCTTCTACTAATTGACGTCGCCATTCGGCTATTTGCGATACTGGGATGAAATATGGCTCGGCAAAGCAAGATAAGTCAATCTTTTTTGCCTCAAAAATTGTACCACCTAGTTTAGACAACTGAGTACGCCAAGTATCTTGCATTTTATCCGGGTTATTAGCCAACTCACCTGATACCTCAACAACTAAAGATGTAACAACATTATCATCATCAGACATCGTAATCTGTAATCTGTTATCTATAATCTGTAATCTAAAATCAATTTGTATTTTACGTTCGGATGTTTTACCGGCTAATATGCGTTCAAAAGCGACATCAGAATTACGATAGACAAACGTACCTTTTTCGATTTTAGGCATAGTAAGCGGAAGTAATCTGCCCGACTCTACTTTGTTGACACGAAAACCTTCGAATTCACCTGCTTTATTGAGGAAACAAAGTCCGTCGCCATTAGCTATAATGGATTTAGTATTAAGGCTCAAAGCATTGCGCCAAATATCTTTTACTTTACCTATTGGCTCACCTAAGGACTTAGGTGTATCGAACGACCAAATATCACGTTTGCGACCTTCGAGAAAATAGTCGGTTGCGCCACGATAGAAGGTTTTTTTGGGGTCGGGCTCGAAGAAAAATGTTGTCTTACCCGATGATGTAGCACGACGAGGTGAGCCTTCGAGGATATCATCGAACTTACGACGATAATATGATGTGATGTTTTTCACATAGTTAATATCTTTGAGACGACCTTCGATTTTAAAGGAGGTAATGCCTGCTTCTATCATCTCTTGTAGATGGCGTGAGGCGTCGAAATCTTTGAGAGAAAGGAGATGTTTTTTCTTAACTAATATATTAGCATCTTGATCGATTAGGTCATAAGGCAAACGACACATCTGCGCACAGGCTCCACGATTGGCACTACGTCCTCGCATGGCCTCACTCATATAGCATTGACCACTATAAGAAACACACAATGCTCCATGCACAAAAGCTTCGAGAGCTACGTTGGTTTGCTCAGCCATTTGACGCATAGTAGCCAAAGATGTTTCGCGGGCAAGGACTACTTGCTCAAATCCGCACTGTTCAAGAAACTTAACCTTTTCTACGGTACAAGTATCACATTGGGTACTAGCATGCAATGCGATAGGGGGTAAATCTATCTGCAATAGTGCCATATCTTGCACTATGAGAGCATCTACACCTACATTGTATAAATCATTAACTAAACGGCGTGCTTGCTCTAACTCGTCATTACGAAGGATTGTATTAAGCGTAACATAAACACGAGCATAATATTTATGAGCATACTCGACCAAACGAGAAATATCCTCAACAGAATTACCAGCCGCTACACGCGCACCAAATTGCGATGGACCTATATACACCGCATCGGCACCATGATTGATGGCTGCCATACCAACTTCAATATTTTTAGCTGGACTTAAAAGTTCTATTTTAGGATTCCTCATAGTTCTAATCTCTCTTAAATATATCGCGAGTATAAACTTTTTCGGCTACATCATCAAGCACACTATCGTAACGATTAGCGATGATTGAATTGCTCTTAGTCTTAAATTTGTCTAAATCATTAACAACCAAACTACCAAAAAAAGTTGTTCCATCTTCAAGTGTTGGCTCATAAATGATAACCTTAGCTCCTTTGGCTTTGACGCGTTTCATAACACCTTGAATTGACGATTGACGGAAGTTATCGGAGTTGCTTTTCATTGTGAGGCGATAAACCCCAATAACACATTCGCGCTCTTGAGATACATCGTATCGATTATTAGTATAACTATAATAACCAGCGAGTTCTAAAACTCGGTCGGAAATAAAATCTTTACGGGTACGGTTGCTATCGACAATGGCTTTCACGAGATTTTGAGGCACATCTTCATAATTTGCCAATAACTGCTTAGTATCTTTAGGCAAACAATATCCACCATAACCAAACGAAGGATTGTTGTAATGCGAACCAATACGAGGATCTAGACATACGCCATCAATAATTTGTTGAGTATTGAGACCTTTTAATTCGGCATAAGTATCAAGTTCGTTAAAGAAAGATACGCGCAAGGCCAAATAGGTGTTGGCAAAAAGTTTAACCGCCTCAGCTTCAGTAAATCCCATGAATAGTGTTTCAACATCTTTCTTTATAGCACCCTCTTGAAGTAGTTGGGCGAATACTTTGGCTCTTTCAACAAGATAAGAATTAGACATATCTGTACCAACAATTATACGGCTTGGATAAAGATTATCGTAAAGAGCTTTAGATTCGCGAAGAAACTCTGGAGAAAATATGATTTTAGCTGTATTATATTTTTCTCGCACGCTTATGGTAAATCCAACTGGAATAGTTGACTTTATGACCATAATGGCATTGGGATTATACTGCAAAACCAACTTAATAACAGATTCAACGGCAGAGGTATCAAAAAAATTTTTTTGTGAATCATAATTTGTTGGAGCCGCAATAACTACAAAATCAGCATCACAATAAGCCTTTTCAGCATCTAACGTTGCTGTTAAATTTAACTCTTTTTCCGCAAAAAACTGCTCTATATATTCATCTTGAATTGGTGATATCCGCTTATTGACTAAATCAACTCGCTCTGGCACAATATCTACCGCCACAACCTGATTATACTGAGCTAACAATGTCGCAATAGACAATCCGACATACCCTGTACCAGCTACTGCTATTTTCATAATATATATATAAATTTAATTTACGCAAAGTTACAAATAATTTTGTACATAACAAAAATCGCATCAAGAATAATTTTCTCAATACGATTAAATTCACTTGTTATTTACAATTTTTAATAATATTTACTACTCTATAAATATCATCATCAGTACACATTGGACCCGAAGGTAAACAAAGTCCATCATTAAATAAAACCTCACTTACACCATTAACATACATAGGTACATTAGAAAATACAGGTTGAAGGTGCATAGGTTTCCAAAGTGGACGTGTTTCGATCTGATTTTCATCCATTTTTATACGTAAATATTCACGATCAAATCCTGTAATCTTAGAATCAATAAGAATACATGTTAACCAAAAATTAGAGTTATATTCATCAGATGGACGTTGCATAACAGTAATACCTTCAACATCTTTTAATAATTCAACATATAAATCATGAACATGACGACGATGCTCAACATGTTCATCCAATACATACATCTGACCACGACCTATACCTGCACAAATATTACTCATACGATAATTATACCCTATCTCTTCATGTTGATAATGAGGAGCATTTTCACGTGCTTGCGTTGCATAAAACATCACTCGTTTCTTAGCCTCTTCATTCGGTGTAACCAATGCTCCACCACCAGAAGTAGTTATCATTTTATTACCATTGAATGAAAAAACACCATACTCACCAAATGTACCACAATATTGTCCTTTATAAATAGAACCCAAAGCCTCGGCTGCATCTTCTAATACAGGGATTTCATAACGATTAGCAATAGCCATAATCTCATCCATCTTTGCAGGCATACCATAAAGATGTACTGGGATAATCGCTTTAGGGTATTTACCTATTTTTGCCTTGCGGTCAATAATAGCTTGTTCAAGCAATTGAGGATCCATATTCCAAGTCTCAGACTCGCTATCAATAAATACTGGAATTGCACCTAAATAGGTAATAGGATTAGCAGAAGCGGCGAATGTGAAACTTTGGCATATCACCTCATCGCCTGCTTTTACACCAAGCATGATGAGCGCAAGATGCAAGGCGGCAGTACCAGCAGAAAGGGCTACTACATGTTTATTTTCACCTATATATTTTTCTAAATCAGCTTCAAAGCCATTAACATTCGGACCCAAAGGCACTACCCAATTAGTATCAAAAGCCTCTTTTATAAAGTCCTGCTCGCGACCCGACATATGAGCAAGCGAAAGCCATATTTTTTTATCCATAATTTATATTCTAAATTAAATATTAGCATCCTTATCCACACAATAATAGATACCTTTATATTTTTCATAACTATTCTCAAGGTCATAAAAAATAACTTTTGTTATTGGTTTACGATCTTCCAATTTAGGTAATTGCATATAATCTCCAAATTCTGATTTTAAGACTTCATCATACCCAATAGGAATTGGCATTTTATACCCCTCAAAATCAACATATAAAACATCATCAAACCACTCCTTCTTAAATAATTCTAAACCAAGATGTCTTATATACTTAGCTTTAGAAAAACTATACTTCTTTATTTGTTTTTCAGAATAAGTCCAAATTTTATCTCTCACATCTTTTGTACTAAAAACAGACAATAAAACTTTTGCTATCAATCGAATTACACTACGTCCTGAACGAGTAACTGCATTAGGCACACGTTGTGTTGCAAATAAAGCAAAAATACGTGCAAAAAATTTTTGCTTCATTCTTAAAAAACGACTATTAGGGACACCATCTAAAAACTCAACATCTATTTTTAAGCCTTGACATATATCTTTATCTTTACTATGCTCATAAATACACGTTGTATTATTATGACGTATCAGTGTCATAGGAAAATATATACAAATATCTTTAGTCGTTTTACAACATGTAAATTTTGATTTATCAGCATATAAATTCCACAATTCATACAATTTATCATAATCTTCTCTTGGCATAGATACATCAATATCATCATCCCACGGAATAAAACCATTATGACGTACGGCTCCTAACAGAGTTCCATAAGATAAATAAAATCTTAAATCATATTTTTCACAGAATTCTTTAAAATATACTAGTATTTCAAGTAATTTCAATTGCCATTTTCTTAACTCCTCCTGAGGTAAATCTGCTAACGCAATTATTTTTTCCATAATATTTTTTATAAATTAATCTTGTAAAAACCAATTTTCAATCATTAATTCGTTTGAAATAGCAGGCTTCCAATCGCAATCATTTGATAATAGAGATATATCAACTCCTGCTGTATTAATAGTTCCGTTATCCAGTAAGGTAATCTCGGCTTTTGCATCAAACTTCACACCAACAAAATTTACCAACTCGGCAAAATCAAGTAATGACGTTTGATTTCCAGTACCAAGATTATATATAGACTTACGACTAACTATAGGCAACATTGCCAAATACACTAAAGCTTCGGCTGCATCTTCTACATCAAGAATAGATGCATATAAATTGGGGGAATTAATAGTAATAGATTCATGATTTTTCGCTTTTTGCACAAAATTATACAAAAAACGTTGCTTCATATTAATACTTGCCAAACGAACATTTGTAACATTAGGCAAACCTGATGTTTCAAAAGTTTTTTCTACAGCATATTTCGCCATACTATATAAATCGATAGGCTCAATAGGAGAATCTTCTTTAGATAACTCGCCAACAGGCAATCGTTTATACACACCTTGAGAAGATATGTTAATAACACTATCAACTTCGCCCAATTTAAAACCATTTATAAGTTTTTGAGTAAAACCAATTGCAGAAGCAAGATCCTGAGATTGGTTGCTTCTTGAAAAAGCACAATTAATTACCGTAGAAATGTGAGGAAATTTGCCTTGAAATATATCATCATTAATAATTACTTCTACTCCATCCAAAGGTTGATAAGTAGATTTTTCCTCTGGAAGTATCGAAACAATAACATGGCACTCTTTTTCAATAAGATGTTTAACAACATGGCTTCCTAATAAACCAGAAGCACCTGTAACAAGAACATTATTCATAATATATTATATTAAATAACCACACCTTCAATATCAACAGATTGTATCCCTGACAACAATAAATTTTCACCTTCTGTAGATACTATTTTTATTTTATTTCCTATATTTTGCATTGCTTCACACAATTGCTCTTTGGTATCAACATACCCCAAAACACGCACTGTAATTTGTGTAAGTAGCCCTCGCATCTCTTTCGTAATAATATCGCCAGGATAATGAGTTAAAATGAAATCAATAATTCCTTCTGATTCTTTCAACTCATCACAACCATCAATACTTGCAATTGTTCCTGGAGCACACAAACAAGAAACATTATAAGAAGGACACATAATTGCTGGATTGATTTTTGTAGCAATATTCTCATCACACATCTTATTTGTCAACGCAAAATTGATAAGCATTTTTAATGGATTATATCCTGCAACTCTATCAAATATTTTATATTCCATAGAACCAGTCAAACGATAACCTATATCATAAACATAACAAGTTCCATTCTCCACTTTACATTGCATAAACATCATACCATTCTGTATACCCAATTCAGCAAACATTTTCTTTGCCTTATTCTCCACGTCTTGCTGATATTTAAGAGTAAAAATAGAAGGAAATGTATATCCCACAGGAAGAGGTATAACATCTTCGCCTTGATTATGTTTTACATGTCTATTCCCTATTGCAGATAAATAATATTCACCATCTACAAAAGTCCAAAATACAGTAACCTCGCGACCTGTCATATACCGTTCAATAATAACCTCACCCTGCTTAGACGCCTTTTTAGCTTCGATAACAGCGACCTCTAATTCATGCAAATTATGACAAATCTGTAAACCTCTCGATCCACTACCATCAACAGGTTTAACGATTACTGGATATTGAATATCTGTTGATGTAACATCATATTGTTGAATAGTTGGAACATCAAAACACCTACACCACTCTTTATATAATGCCTTATTTGTAAGAATTTCAAATTGTTTTTTAGTTCCATAAGATGGCAGATTATTTATCTCACACAAATGCTGATACGGCAATAGATAAGAATCAGTAAACCCGGTAAAAACACCATCAACACCACATTCCTTAATCTTTTGAGACAACAAATCATAATCTTCAATACTGACATCCCAATATTCATCAGCCTCCAATTTAGCAGGAGAACGCTTAGTATCATACCAATCTGTAACAATTGTATAAACCCCCATACTTTGGGCAGTTTTTACAATATCTACAGAAAAACTATCTCCACCTAAAATTAATAACTTCTTATTTTGCAAATTAAACCTCATAACAATTCTTATTTATCTCGATATAAAGGGAAAAACTTACTTTCAACATTAAAATTAGGATCTTTCTGTAATCGCAAATCTACTAATTTATCATATAATTCTTGATTAAAAATCTGTTTCCCTATTGAAAATTGTAATCCACTATTTCGATTAAATGCAGCTTTAAATTTATACAAATTATCATTACCAGACCCCAAACCTCCACCAAGATGTAATGTTTTAAAACCATTTTCACATCCCCACAAAGCAACTTGATATAATAATAAATTTGTCGGAGCTAAAATCCGATATTCACTTAAAGAACCTGATAAATGATAATGAACTTGTTTATTGGCATAAAGAATCAAACTCGTAGCCACAATTTTATCTTCTAATGTTGCATAAAAAACTTTAAAGTTACCTTTTAAGTAATCGTATATTACTTTATAAAAATCTTCTTTAAAATAATAATACTCATCAGCATTATCCCGCTCCATTGTTTCATTATAAATTGAAATAAAACTTTGAAAGATTGAATAATCATCAGTATAATGAATTTGAATATTGTTCTTTTGCGCCTTACGTATAGTATTACGATTCTTACTTGTTATATTTTCCCAAATAACCTCAGGAGAAGTCAAATCCATTGCTATCGTGTTCCCCAAATCTATAACTTGAGATATAGATTTCATACTAACAGCATTACCCAATATAGGATGATACCTTACAAAATCAGAGATTATACTCTCATTTTGCATTGTTTGCAAAAATTCATCTCTAAATAACAATAAATTATCCTCATTAACCTCACCTTCAAACAATACACCACCATATCCATAAGGTGTTATACTATCAAAAACTCCTTCTATTACAGTTTTACGCTTCATATAAACATACATCGCACGAAGTTTTTCACCCGTATAATAAAGCAAATGAGGCTCTCCATCTCCATGTACAAAAAAAGACCGAGCATAACCACTCATATAGTAAACATCATAATCAGTAAAAGATGTTACTACATCATCCCACTTATTACCATCTTTTATACTATAAATTTGAATCATAAAAATTTACTATTTGTCCACATATATATTTAATATCAACCTCACCATATCTTGCATCACAATGAATACTCAACATTCTATTTGAAAAATCACAAGCATCAGAAAAATCTGAAGACGCAGGCATAACCCACAATATCGCAGGATATATATTTCGTTGTACAAGATGTTTTTTCAAATTATCACGCTCTTCTTGCGAATTACATTTAACAACAACAGAAAAAGGCATTCTATGTTCAACATCCCCAACATACAATATATTATATTTTTCTAATAAATCAAATGCTATTTGCCAATTTGTTTTTTTAACGTTTAACCATTTTTGCAAATCTAATTGTTCAAGAATGTATAACGTTTTTAAATCAAGACCCGACAAACCAAGAGATTCTATCTGTTGCTCTGTTTCAATATACAAACTTCTAAATAAACCTTTTTGATGAAACCTATCATTAAGATAATCAGCTTTCAACTTCATAGCTTCATATCGTTTAGAAACAAGTCCTTTTAATTCCGCAGTTGCTTCTATCGAAGATGGTAACAAATGATTCTTTGGCGACCACAAAACACCTCCCACCGCAATTGGCAAAGATTTTCTCAAAGAGGCAACACACCAATCTGCCGTACTTTTCAACATCCATTCTGAATTCAGACCAAGAGTATGATCCTCAATTATCGGAATAGAAATATTCAATTTACTCTCAACTTTATCTAATCCAAAATAATTCACTCTCAACAAAACATCCCCATCTTCAAACGGCAATTGACTGATATTAAATAGAATATCTTTATTTCCTGGAAAATCATTATATAGTATGACTTCAATATTCAATGCTTCAATATACTCTATTACTTCATAACAAAAATAAGCAGGCACCCAAATTCGCTTCCAACCATTATACTGAATAAGTGCACCCAAAGCATGACGTCCACACGCATATAAACGTTTATCTTGCCAAAAATCACAAGAAGCATTGAGCTTCATATAATTTTCACCACACAAATGATAATCACTACCAAATTCTATCATTTCCGTTTTCGCTCTTCTAATAGTTGTAAATAGCGTTCATGAAAACCTAAATCATCAACCTCTTCCATATTTCCAGTACCCTCTCCAACATCTTTACGTTTTATAATATTTAAAATTGTAAGTACACAAATTTCAATATCTGTCTTCAAATTACAATGATCAACATACCAGACATCTAGTTCAAATTTTCTACTCAACTTACAATGGTTGCGACCATTCACCTGTGCCCATCCTGTAATCCCTGGTCTAACTTCATGCCTACGATTTTGTTCTGGCGTGTACCATGGCAAATAATGCATCAATAATGGACGTGGACCAATAAGGGACATATCACCTTTCAAGACATTGATAAACTGAGGCAATTCATCAATACTTAAAGAACGAACTAAACGTCCAACTTTAGTTAATCTTTCAACATCAGGCAACAATAAACCCTCTGCATCTCGCTCATCTGTCATAGTCTTAAATTTTATCAATTTAAAAGGTTTGCCATCTTTTCCTGGACGTTCTTGAAAGAAAAAAGCACCAGCTCCTTTATTTGCAAAATACAACAAAATAGCTACCAATAAAATAAACCATCCTACAAAACAAAGAGCTACAAAGGCAATAAAAAAATCTAAACAACGCTTAATATAATCTTTATACATAATTATATATTACTTAAAACTTGATGATTTTTTGTAAAAAAATCGCAATAAAATAACCTATTTTAAAAGGTACATATTTAAAAAAAGACACATATACCCTATCCTTCAAACTTAAAGACTTAACCGATAATAGTGATAATAAATTCTTAAAACGACAATCTGACAAAATTATATCAACAACATTTAAAGTATCTTTATTCATCAAAGCATTACGTACATATTTTTTATATGTAAAGTTAATTATCAATCTTAATTCTGTCAATAAAAAAGATTTAGATAAAGCCCATTCATTTGGTATAACTGCAAAATTATCTAAGATTGTTAATACAGACAAATCAGCCTCATAATTCACTTTTCTTGTAGCACTACTTTCCCGTATAACATAATAATAAAAAGCTTGATCTATAACTTTTATATTTTTTACATATCTCAAAAAAGAAACCGTAAAATCATAAACTTCACCACATTTTATTTGAGAATTAAATAATAAATTATTTTTTTTTATAATATCTGTTCTGTAAACTAATTGAGGTGCAAGAGGAAAAACTTTACACACTTCATATAACTTATTTACCGAATATTGTCCATTATGAATATTCAAACTACAATACTCAAAATTATTAAGATTATCTTTTATACAGGGGGCTATTAACAAATCATTTCCTTGTACATTACTTCTAATTATATTTATTGCATTGCTATCTAAATAATCATCCCCATCTAAACATAAAATATATTCACCTCGAACTTTTTGTAATGCACTATTACGAGCAACAGAAACACCTTGATTTGGCTGGTCAATTAAAATAGCTGAACTATTCTGCTTTACAAAATCTTGTATGATACTTAATGTTGAATCCGTAGACCCATCATTGATAAATATAAATTCACAATTTTCTAAATTTTTCAATTGAGACAAACTACGAATAGTTGTAGGTAAATACTTCTCAACATTATAACAAGGAATTATTATTGATAAAAATATCATAACTTTGACTTTATTATTTGCAAAAAGAAGTCAATCAATCTCTTTGCTTGAACAACATTATTTTTATTTTTCAAAACGAAACTCTGAGCTTCTTCACCCTTAACACACAACTCTCTATCAGATAAAGAAAGTATTTCATTCAATTTTTCATAAAAGCCCATCACGGACTCATCTTCAAATGTATATAAATAATCAAAATATTCATCAGGAATACCACATAATTTAGTTGTTAATAAAGGGGTTCCTGACAACATATATTCACTAGTTTTTGATGGAAACGAATATTTTACAAACTCTTGATTCGACAAACGAGGATTTACCAAAAGTGTTGCTTTTTGTTCTGCTTCAACAATTTTATCATTACTTACGACCCCCATATATTTAATACGAGAATCTAACTTTTGATATTCCAACAGTGTTTCTACAAATTTACCATTTCCATAAATATGCAATTCTATATCTTGCATAGATAATAACATAAATGCTTTAACTAATTCATTAAAACCATATTCTGCTTCGATAGCACCAGCATACATAACAACACGAGGAATATTTTTTTTGCAATCTTTTAACGATACAAAAGAAGAATCAACAGAGCCTTCCATAACAACATATGGCTTATTCAAAGAGTTATAAGCTTCATTCATATATTTTGTTAGAAAAACATAACTATCAAATTTAGTTATACTCTTATATTGACTCTTAACTCTAAATTTAAAAAACAACGTCCACCACCAATTATTATGAGAATTCAATGTAGTCACAGGTGTTGCAATCATATCTGTTAATATCATAGAGGTAAAAATATTCAACAACCTTGCAGCACGAACAGCTCCATTACTACTACTACTAGCAAAGATATCACATAAAATAATTTTATCACCTTTTGTTGTTATACCCCAAAATAAAACATAAAAAAAACTATAAAAAGTATGTAATAATTGTGATATTATAGGAATTCTAATAACTGGTAAATATTTATAACAGATTTCATTTTCATATTTTTTCTTAGGAAAAGAAAAAGTACAATTAGGATTTGACACATTCGATAATACATTTAAGGTATGACCATTTTTGACAAATCCTTTAAGAATAAGGTCAATAAATTTAATAATTTGATAACCTGGATTTTTTCCTGATTTCTGCAATATTTCAGATGCAGTTTTCAATGGACACGATTTACCTATAAACAAAATATTCATTCTACCAAGCAAAAAATACGATGCTCTATAAAGCCTCAAAAATTGTACGAAAATTTAAAAACGAATCATAATAAACAGATGAAGGATCATAAAACGCATTCTTCAATTGCTGCAAAGGGAAAATAATAATAGATATTACCAAAATTATTCTAACTAGAATGTTTTTAGAACAAATTATAATCTTTGGAAATACAGCTAAACCCAATAACTCAAAATAAAAAAGTAATCGCCCAAATAATGGAATAACAGCACCAAAAGGAATAAGAATAATAGACAACGACCAAATTAATACCAAAGGCAAACTATCTTCTTCAAATTTAGAAGTAAACAAAACATACAATAGGAAAAAAAATGGTAATACACGTAACAAATACCCAAACCCAAAGGTCATTTCTCCTTCTCCTGAATATGTTTCAACATAATGCGCTAATAATTCTGAAAGTGCAGCAAATTGCAATAAAATAGGTTCTAATATAGAAGACACAACTAACAACAACAACCATAAACAAACAAGACATATCGCCCATAATTGCTGATTTTTAACAGGTAAATAAGAAACAAAAACAATAGGCACGCACAAAACAACAGAATTATGTATTGTTGATAATAACAGAATCACAAGTATTGGTAAAAATATTTTTCTTTCTTGTATCCAAATATAACAAATAAGTAATATCGCCATAACTAGCGATTGTCGCATCATAGAAAAAGATAATATAAATAAATGATTATTCAAAATATAAATAGCCATTGCAAGCCAATACCACTTAGGCTGGACACATCTAATAATAAACACATAATAACACCAACTCTCTATAACTGACAATATTGCGACCATTAGAAAAAAACCATTTTTCCCAAAAATCTTACCAAATAACAAATTTAAGATATCCCATCCAGGATCTCTACTAATTGTTAAAAATTCACTTAATGATTTCGGCATAGAAATGGACAATGAGTCAGAAAACCAATTATAATAAGCCCAATAATCATTTCCATAATCATAATGAATCGCCAATAATAATGTAGTAATAAAAAAACCACAAAATAAACCATATTTCCAACCCCAAACAGATTGAAGTACAGCAAAAAATATAGCTACAACCCCACAAAAAAGAACTATATCCATCTATTATTTTATTTATAAATTTAAAAATTTTATTTTATTCAACAAAAACAATTTCACCTTGTCTTTTTCTACTGAATCCAACAGAACAAAATATCCTAAAACTACACACAATAAAACGTTAATACAAATACCCAAAATAAATCTCATCCAATTTGAATCAATATATGTTACAAATAAAAAATACAAAAAGGAAAGAAAAATAAAAACAAAACAACATCTTAAAACTATATTTAAACAAAAATCTCTCAATGACAAATTAATATATTTATTAGCAAAATACACATTAACAACACATTGAAATAAAGAAATTAATATTGTAATATAATAAGCATAATAATAATTTTTACCCAACCTAAATGATATATAAATAAAAAATATATTTAATATATATAACATAGACATCCATATTTGTTGCTGTTTTATTTTACCTGTAGCATGAACTGCTTGATATAAAAAATAAGTAAAAGACGAAATATTTATTGATACAACGGCTAACGAAACTAATTGCGATGCATGTACAGGTGGCTCTTTTAACCAAATATTAAGAATAAATTCACTTTCAAAAATAATTGGAAAACTCAACATTATGAGCAATAAAAAAGTAACTTTCGTTCCTATATTAATAAGAGAAATAACTTCATATTTTTTATTCGCCCCCCAAGCTGTCATTAATTGAGGAACTATTGCTTGCTTAAAATTCATTACAAAAGTAGTTACCATATGCGAAACTTGAATAGCAATAGCAAAAGCAGCATTTAAATATAACCCAAAATAAATATTAACAAGAATTGTTAAACCATTATCTCTAAGAACTTGAGCTAATACAGTAAATAACAACAAAGAAACAAAAGAAAGCATTTCTTTGATTAAAGTTTTATCTATACAAATAAACGAATGAGTTTCTTCATATTTTCGAGCACTAAAAACCAAAAATAAAATATTAAATAAACTTATAAAAAAATTAAAACTTGCAAATAATATCAGTTTATCATAATCAAACTTTATCAAAAAAAACAAAATTAGTAATCGCAATATAGCAGTAATAATATCAACAATTGCAATAACCGAAAAATTTTCTCTTGCTCTAAGCATTGCAGCGTATGGTACACTTAAAATACCAAAACACATAGATATAATAGCAAATTGAAAAACAAGTTGAGCTGCATCCATTCTCTCAAATGGAATATTTAAAGTATGCAAAAAAAATACAGCAAAAATCTCAACAACACATAAAGTTAAAACAGCAACAATTATATGAAGAAACAAACCACATCCAAAAATTCTTTTTAATTTTTCAACATCTCCCTCCCCTATTGCAATACTATAAAAACGTTGAACGGCTGTTCCCATAGAGCCATTAATAAAAGAAAACATAGCAACAACACCACCTACAAGATTATTCAAACCATAATCTTCAGAACCTAAAACCTCAAGAGCTATACGCGTAGCAAAGAATGACACTAACATCGTAAATGCCATTCTAAAATATAAAACAATTGTATTTTTTGCTATCTTTTTATTATCAACTGCGAAACTAGACATTCTTATTTTCTTCAATTATTTTATGATAACAATTTCGCCATTCTTGCATAGCACATTTATTTCCATATCTTTCTTCAACCGTATTCACCGCATTTACTTTTAATTTATCTGCTAATTCAATATCATCAACCAATTTTAACATATTATCAGCCATCGCTTTATGATCGCCTATTTCTGACAACAATACACTTTCTCTATTCTCATTTAATAATGGTGTACCTTGTGTAATTGTAGTTACAACTGGTAAACCATTACACATAGCTTCTCGAATTGTTCCTGATATAAAATCAATTTTCAATGGTAATAATGCAAATCTTGAATTTCGCATCTTATTAATTACATCATCATGAGTAAGTTGATGACCTTCAAAAAACACTCGATCCTCAATTCCCAATTCTTTAAGTCGATCATCCAACTCCGATTTTAATTCTACAGTATATGCTCCTATAATATCTAACGTAATATTTAAATTTATCTGCGCCGCCAAAGCAAAAGCCTCAATTGCCAAATCAACTGCCTTATTTATGTTTGCAGAAAAATACACAAAATCATATTTCTTTTCCGAATCTACAATATTTATATCTTCTCCAAGTGCTAATTTTAAATCTAAAAACTTACAATCTGGCTTGACATCCTTAACAATAATATCTCTAAAATTTTTAACTATTGTACCAATATAATCACTTCTCAAAATTACCGCTCTTTCTATAGAAGATCTAAAATCGTATGATTTTTTATCTATAGGATAATTATCAAAAAAATTAGGATCCAACATTAAAGTTTGCAAAGATGTTAACAAAATCTTATCATCAGATAACATCAAACACGATTTAGCATATACTGGATTTTCTGCTCCAATACAATGAATAATATCTGGTTGTATTTTCTCTATTAATTCTACAATTTGCTCACTATTTATATCATACTCACACTGTTTCTGAGTTAAACGATAATAAAATTTCTTTATAAATTTTTCATTCTCTAACGCAAAAAAATGATAATTAATATTTTCAAAAAAAAACTCTTGCAATTTAGAATTAATTAATGCATGAGGCGATATCACATGCAAATCAATATCGGTAAATGTTTTAAAATAAGAAAGAGCATTACTATTCCATCTTCCATAATCCGCCACTTCAAACTTCTTACCTCGTAAAAAATAAAAAAGTCTTTCTATAGGATTTCTTCTAAATTTCAAGTGAAAACGAACATCCTTATTAGAAAAATTACACAACCAAACAACTTTTATTTTATTCATTTTCTAATAATTTTTAAATATTCATTCCAATCACCTATATCTGTCCATGAATTTTCAGATACAGGAAAACACCCTACTTTACCACCACGAGCAATTACCGCTTCCATCAAATGTGTTATATGAAAAAAAGTATCTTTCGGAATTTCATTTATCAACTCAGGTTGAAGTATATAAACTCCTGTATTAATTTTGTATGCTATATTAGGTTTTTCTGACAAGCCAACCATTACACCATCCTCTTTAGTTTCAATTACCCCATAAGGAATAGAATAATTTTTAACTGCAGTAACTATTGTTATATCATTGCCATTAGACTTGTGATAATCATAGACATCACGATAATCCTGATCTATTATTATATCACAATTCGACACAAAAAATGGTGTAGTAATCTTATCCTTTAATAACGATACACTTCCGATTGTTCCTAACGGTTTTGATTCTCTAAAGAACGAGATATCGTACTTATGGTCCAATTGATTTAAATAAAATTCTATCATATCATATTTATAATTAACCGACATATAGAATTTCTTTGAGCCAATTTTTTCGAACTGGTCCATTATCTCTTCTAATATAGTTTTATCACCAAGAGGAATCAATGGTTTAGGAATAACATTAGTCAAAGGTTTTAAACGAGTACCAAATCCCCCTGCCATTATAACCACAGGTAAATCTAGTTCCTCTCGTTCTAATTCTTCTTGCTTACCAAATAAATCTTTCCAAAAATATACCCTCAATAACTCACCTTTATCAGATACAACTGGCATACACTCAGAACGCATTCGACTCATTATAGCTTTTATATTATCAACAGAATCAGTAGGTTTTGCATAAACTTTATGAGTATCTAATATATCTACAATAGGTGAATTAATATCTATATTTTTAATAATAGCACGTTGAATATCTCCAATAGTCAAAAGACCTAAAAACTTTTCAGCATCAAAAACAAACAAAGTTTTTGTGCCTATTTTATCCATTAATTTCATTGCATTCAACAATGAACAATCTAAATATACTAACCTATTTTCTATTGATTGCATAAATATTATATTTTTACATTCAACGAATTATCCTTAATTTTTCGTGCTGGATTACCTACATAGACACCATATCTCTCCGTAGAATATAACATATTAGTTGCTTGTCCTAGTAAAGAATATTCTTCGACAACAATACTATCTCTTATAGTTGCACTTATCCCTAAAAAACAATTATTCAATACAGAAGCCCCTCCTCCCACAGCGACATTACTGGATATAAAATTAAAATCACCTATTATATTATCATGAGCAACACATGAATTAGAAGCAAATATATTACATTTTCCAATACTACATCTTGGGCCAATATAAACATTTGGCATTATAATAGTTCCCTCTCCTATATTATAAGAATACAATATAGCTGTCTTAGAAACATACGTCGCAATAGAAAATCCAGCATTAACACATTCTTCATAAATTTTCGATCGCAAATTATTCATGTTAGAATAACCAACTGCTATCAATATTTTAAAATTTTCACCACTTAAAACTTCTTTCAACTGCTCAAAAGGAATAACAGAAAGCCCTTGTATAGTATCTCTAGTTTGAAAATTACGAGAATTTGTAAAAGCTAGAACATTTATCTCTTTCTCTAATTTTATATAAAGATATATACGTTCAGCAAAATCTGAATCTCCATATATAACAATACTATCCACAATTACTAAAATTTAATTTACTTTTATAAAGCCTTTTATTTTTTTATAATATTCATTCAAATACTTTTCTACTCCTTCTCTATTTTCTCCACCTACAACAAATTGTCCATATCGATTCAAACTACTTGTTATCTTGTTTACTTTATCCCCTACGCTCAATTTAAAATCAAACATTTTTACTCCTTCCCAAGAAAGAACATCATTGATTTTTTCATCGATTGCAACTACCTCACCTTCATCTAAGACAAAGAAACACACTGCCGATGATTTATCAACTTTCCTTGTACAAATATCAACTGAATACCCTAATGATATATTCAACAACTGCTCCTCTATATTAATTCCAGTTGACAATGTAGTAAGTGTTGATGTTATAAAATCACCACCTAAACGAGGACTTGTTTCTATAATAAAAATACCCCGCTCATTGACTTTTAATTCAGTATGAGAAGCACAATTTTCAAATTTCATCACATTTGCAATCCGTGATATCAATAATCGTATTTGCTCTTTTAAATCATCAGAAAGTAATGCAGGTTGAATATGTTGCAATTCTACATTATATGGAAATGGAGTTGTTGTTTTTTCAGTAAACTGAACCACTTCGCTTCTACCATCAAAATGTAACGCTTCAACACTATACTCTTGACCTTCAATAAATTCCTCAACTAATACACTATCTAATTTTGTATATTGTAACGTATCTTGCATCGCATCACTTAACGATGATAAATCTCGACACAAAACAACTCCTCTACTACCCGAATTATCACGAGGTTTTAATATCAACGGAAAATCTAAACCCTTAATTTCTTCTACCGATTTAATTACACGCCCATGAGCACAAGAAATTTCCCCATCAATAAATCGTTGCTTCATCTGAAACTTATCTGTTGACCAAATAGCAGTCTCTTCTGAATAAAATCTAAGTCTTAACTCTTTAGCAACACGAGCCATCATAACTAAAGGCTTATCAGTTGCAGCAGTTACAACAGCTTTAACATCATATTTACGAGCAACAGCAAGTGTAGATTCATAATCTGGCCCTCCAACAACCTCAAAAACATCAACTTCATCTTTACAATAGGCGTCGGCAAAAGGATCAATCCCAACAACAAACAAACCCATTGATTTCGCCTTTAAAATTATTGATTTTTGAAGCTCACCAACACCAAAAACTAATATTGATTGTTTATTATCCATTAACTACTTTATTTAATGTATCGCAAATAAAATCTATCTCCTCATCAGTTAAAGCTGCATACATAGGTAATGTTATTTCATTATCTGAAACATACTCTGTTTGTGGCAAAACAGCACCATAACCCTTATAAATAGAAAATTGATGAATTGATGGATAGTGTACACTTGTTTGAATACCTACTTCATGAATCTTATCACGTATAGCATCACGATGCTCTTTTGTTGAATTAAGCAACACAATAGGCATTATATAATTTGAAACAAACTCGGTATTATCTGCAAATGGAACTGCGATATTTGCTATCTTTGACAAGTTTGCAACATAACGCTCACGAACACGAACACGATGCTCTAAATCTGATTGCAACTTACGCATTTGAACACAACCGATGGAAGCACGAATATCATCCATACGGAAATTATATCCCAAGTCTAGAATATCATAAGTAGTAGCATGTCCTTTAGCACGTTGATATGACATAGTGGTCATGCCATGCGAACGAAGAAGTTTTGCTCTTTTTGCCATTTCTTCATTATTCGTAATAAGCATACCACCTTCACCAGTACTAATATTTTTATTTGAGAAAAAACTATATGTAGCTACATCACCAATTGTTCCAAGTTTTTTACCTTTATATTCCGATAAAGGTCCATGACATGCATCTTCTATTACCTTCAAATTATACTCTTTAGCAATAGCCATAATTTCATCCATCTTAGCAGGAAAACCTGCCATATGAACAACTACTATTGCTTTTGTTTTTGAAGTAATTTTGCGTTTAATATCTTCAGGGTCTATATTTATATGATTAGGACCTACGATATCACAAAATACTGGTGTTGCTCCCACATAACGAATGCAATTAACTGAAGCCGCAAATGTAAGAGATGGACATAAAACCTCATCACCAGGCTGAACATCACAAAGAACACATGCCAAATGAAGTGCATCAGTACAATTAGACATACTAATCGCATACTTCACTTTAAACATATCTACAAACAATTGCTCTAACTCTTCGCAACGTGGACCTGTTGAAATCCATTTTGAACGTATAGTTTCAGTTACAGCATTTATCTCTTCTTCACCGAAATTCAATTGAAACAAAGGAATTTTATATAACATAAACAATTCTCCTATACTACATTTTTTGATCTAGATTTTTTCCTTTTTCTTCATGCTCGAAGTTAGGCAAAAATTCTTTCATAACATCAATGATTTCTGATTTTGTGAATTCTTGTTTTGCAAATACACTATTTAATTGATTAAAAAGTATATCTATATCCTCTTTAGGACGAGCTTCAATAGATTCAATAACACCCAAAGATGCAAAACGAGACATGTTCACTAATTCACCCTCTACAAAAAACTCTTCGAAGTCTTTCTCACCTGTAGTATCACTTTTAAAATAAACTACAGGATAATTTTTATCATCTACCCTACGATTTGCAGCTATATGTTTTGCTTCAACATCAGTAGCACACAACTGAGGTGCATAACCCATTGATACCAAGAATTTATCACAAATTGACGAAAATGTCATCATTTGTTCTTCTCCTAATTTGGGAAAAAATATCTCACGATTATTACCAAGAATACAAGCCAAAAGACAGATTTGACCACTCTCATCAGGTGAAACGAAATAACGGCGTACATCGCTAGGGGCTACTAATGGTTGATTTTTCATCATACGAGCAATATAACCATCTAAAAGAGAACCATTAGAAAATGCAACATTCGCAAATCGTGCTGTTGTAACTTTAAAATCAGTAGAATATGCCATTATCATATCTTCCATAATACGCTTACTTGCACCCATAATATTTACAGGATTAGCAGCTTTATCAGTAGAAACACAGAAGAAATGTTTTGGTGGATATTGAGTTAATAAATCAAGCAAACGACGCGCTTTAATCACATTATTCTCTAGTAAAGCTTCCACAGAATATTGGTCTTTCTCACTACGCACATGTTTGTGAGCTGAAAAATTAGCTACTATATCAAAGCCTCCTTCGTTAACAAATATTTTTTCAAAAATAGGATCTGCAAAATTCAGTGGATATGCACGATAATCTTCAGGAACATACATACATTCTGTAGAACGAAGATCACGAGTAAGTTCTGTCAGTCCATTTTCACTAATATCAACAACAAGCAATGTTTTTGGTTTAAATGGTAACAATGCACGAATATATGATGAACCAATAGTTCCAGCTCCACCAATCACACACACACGTTTACCCTCTATTTCTTGACGCAAAACATCGGAATTTGCTTCAATATCACCATCAAACATACTCGTTGCCCTATATGTGATATTTTCATATATAAATTTATTTATCTGCAACATACTATTTTTTCCAAACCATTTTATTTACAATCCCTGTATAACTTTGTATTAATTTCACAACTTTAGTCGAAACTATTTCATCAGTATAGTTTGGCACAGGCAATCCGTTATCGCCATTTTTCACCATCTCTACGGCAATATCTACAGCTTGCAACAAAGAATATGCATCAATACCTGCCAACACAAAACAGCCTTTATCCAATGCCTCTGGACGCTCAGTTGATGTGCGGATACATACGGCAGGAAACGAATGTCCTATTGATGTAAAAAACGATGACTCTTCAGGCAATGTGCCAGAATCAGATACTACTGCAAATGCATTCATCTGCAAACAATTATAATCATGAAAACCGAGCGGTTCATGTTGTATCACACGCTTATCTAATTTAAATCCAGATGTAGCCAAACGATTGCGCGAACGTGGATGGCACGAATACAAAATTGGTATGTCATACTTTTCTGCCATATGGTTAATAGCGGTGAAAAGAGATATAAAATTCTTTTCTGTATCAATATTCTCCTCGCGATGAGCCGACAACAAGATATAACGACCTTTTTCCAAGCCAAGACGTGTATGTATATCACTTGCTTCAATCTCAATCAAATTATCTTGCAATACTTCTGCCATCGGACTACCTACTACATACGTACGTTGAGGAGCAACACTACTTGCATTCAAGTAACGGCGTGCATGCTCAGAGTAACACATATTTACATCTGAAATAATATCTACAATACGACGATTCGTTTCCTCTGGTAAACATTCATCAAAACAACGATTACCAGCCTCCATATGGAAAATAGGTATATGCAAACGCTTTGCCCCTATCACAGACAAACACGAATTGGTATCACCTAATACCAACACAGCATCAGGCTTGATTTGCAACATCAATTTATACGAGGAGTTGATAATATTACCCATTGTTGCGCCAAGATCATCACCTACTGCATCAAGATATACTTCAGGGTCTTTAAGTTTAAGATCTTTAAAAAACACACCATTAAGATTATAATCATAATTTTGACCAGTATGAGCTAAAATACAATCAAAATATTTACGACATTTATTAATCACTGCCGCAAGACGTATAATCTCTGGACGTGTACCAACTATGATCAATAACTTCAACTTACCATTATTTTGAAAACAAATATTCGTGTAATCTAATTTCATTTTTCACTTAAATTATTGTTTACTTTAGCGAATAAATCGTTTTTACTTTTTTAAAACATAAATTCAACTAATTACCTATTAATTTCTCATTAATACATAATCGTAATTCTCAAATTAATTAATAATAAATGTATGCTCTAAAAGTTATTCAACAGGATCAAAATACGTTTCAGGGTGAGAAGGATCAAAACACTCATTACACCACATAATTGTGATCATATCTGAGTCGCCAAGATTTTCTATATTATGAGTATAACCTGTTGGAATATCAACAACTTCAATTTTATCACCAGACACAAACTTCTCAATCACAGGTGAATTTGGTTCTGATTCATTACGAAAACGAATTACACCATATCCACTCACAACACAAAATTTTTCTGTCTTTGTATTATGCCAATGCTCACCTTTAGTAACACCAGATTTCAAAATATTCACCGATACTTGCCCTCTAATAGGGGAACGTAACACTTCTGTAAAACAACCTCGCTCATCAATATTCATCTTCAATGGATAAGAAAAATCACTAACCGGTAAATACGAAAGATACGTACTATAAAGTTTCTTTATAATTGGATCTCCAACGTTTGGAACTTCAAGTGTTTGACGACTTTCACGGAAACTATATAATATATCCACAATCTCGCCTAAAGATATCTCATGCTCTACAGCAACACGGCAATATTGACCTTCACGATTCTCCTTACCTACCAATGCAGCAATCATCTCATCCACTAAATCGTCAATATACACTAATCGCATCATCACCGATGGATCATTCACATGGATAGGCAAATTGTTAGCTATATTGTTGCAAAATGTAGCCACCACCGAATTGTAGTTAGGACGACACCATTTACCAAACAAGTTCGGGAAACGATACACTAACACACGTGCGCCAGTCTCTTCTGCATAACGAAACATTAACTCTTCACTAGCACGTTTACTCTCACCATATAGATTATTAAAAATTGCTTGTATTGACGAACTAATCATCACAGGACAAGTGTTGTTATATTTTTTTAAAGTTTCAAGCAATTTTGTTACAAAACCAAAATTACCATCCATAAACTCTTTGGGATCTTGTGGACGATTAACACCTGCGAGATTAAACACAAAATCTGCTTTTGCACAATATTCATTCAACTCTAATTCTGTACCATCAATATCATATTCCATAACATTAATTTCAGTACCAGATATTTCATACCAACAAGCTTTACCCTCGGCAATGTTCTTAAGTTGAGCACAAAGATTTTTACCAACGAAACCTCTTGCTCCTGTAACTAGTATATTCATTATTCTGATCTAATCTCTTTAGATTTACTACGAGATTGAAGACCTAAATCCTCACGAATGAAGCGCAATTTCAACAACAATTGTTTCATACCTTCGACATCCAAGCGCATTGTATTATGAGAATGATAGTCTTCAATTTTTGCCATATCTTCATTTCCTTCAGTAAAAAACTTATCATAATTCAAGTCACGATTATCACATGGAATACGATAATAATCACCCATATCAATAGACTTCGCCATCTCTTCACGGGTCACAAGAGTTTCATAAAGTTTTTCACCATGACGAGTTCCAATTACCTTTACTTCAGTCTCGCCATATTTAGGATTCACTTGAGCATATATTTGCTTCAAAGCTTCAGCCAACACATCAAGTGTTGCTGCTGGTGCTTTTTGCACAAAAAGATCACCATTTTTACCATGTTGGAAAGCATAAATAACCAAATCAACAGCATCATCAAGAGTCATCATAAAACGTGTCATATTTGGATCTGTAATAGTAATAGGTTTCCCCTGTTCCATTTGTTCAACCCACAATGGAATTACAGATCCACGACTTGCCATTACATTACCATAACGAGTACAACAAATTGTAGTTTGGGCATCTTCTCCCAATTCACGACCTTTAGCAATAGCAACTTTTTCCATCAACGCTTTAGAAATCCCCATTGCATTAATAGGATATGCAGCTTTATCTGTAGAAAGCACAACCACATTTTTTACTCCATGTTCTATAGCAGAAAGAAGTACATTATTTGTACCAATAACATTAGTCATTGTAGCCTCCATAGGAAAAAATTCACACGATGGCACCTGCTTCAATGCCGCAGCTGCAAATACATAGTCAACACCACGCATAGCAACGTCAATAGATGCTTTTTCACGCACATTGCCTATATAAAATTTAACCTTCGGATTTTGAAGCGCATGACGCATATCATCTTGTTTTTTCTCATCACGCGAGAAAATACGAATTTCTTTAATATCCGAATCCAAAAAACGACGCAACACTGCATTTCCAAACGAACCAGTTCCTCCTGTAATCAATAATACTTTATCTTTAAAAATACTCATATATTTTTATTTTCTAATAATTTTAAACACTCTATTAATCTTGTATTATCTTCATGACCTCTCACTGCAATACGCATATATTGTTTACCATCAAAACCTCCTTTTAAAGAACAATTTCGCATCAAAATATTATAATCACTCAACATAACTGTCACCAAATTATCCGCAGTAAAAGGAGATAAAACCTCAACCAAAAAATAATTAGCCTGAGATGGTATTACACGCAAAAAACTAATTTGACGTAACTTTGCTTCAAAATCATTACGTTCAATAATAAATTTATCACACGCACGATAATAGTCTTTTTCATATTTACTATAAATCTGCATAAAAAACTCGCAAAATGAATTAAGATTCCAAATACTCACCTTCCTCTTTATCTTACAGATTATATCCATATCTGCCGAACATAAAATTCCTAAACGAAGACCAGGAACTCCATAACTTTTACTAATTGATTTCATTACTAACATATTTGGATACTTCTCCAATATATCATTACGAATCAACGTATTATATTTCCATCCTACACTAAAGTCAACAAAACTTTCATCTAGTATAAAACGTATTCCTTTTTTCTCACACCACTCAGCCAACAAACATAGATCATCAAATGATATAAAGTTACCTGAAGGATTATCAGGATTTATCAATAATAAATTGTCCACTGAATGCTTTCCAAAAAAGTCCATCAAATCTTGAGCCGTATATCTAAAATCAATATTATTCGGGATAAATGTAATTAAACTATCTTTATCTCTGCGATTAGGATACTCTTCAAACGTAGGACGAACAATTCCTAAAGAACCTGGCAATAAATCCATCAATTCCTTAATCAACTCTGCAGCCCCATTACCTGGAACAATATACTCCTCTTTAACTCCCCAACACTTACTCGCCAATAATGAGTTCACCGCCATTCCAGATGGATATTCAGAAACAAGAGTGCGAAAATTAGCCTGCATTTCATCTATTATCGATGAACTGCGAAAATAAGGATTAACCAAATAACAAAAATCCAGCATTTTAGGGAAACGCCAATAACCTCCAAAACGACTATAAAATTTACGCAACTTATCATTACCCTCTGCAAAAATGGCCTCTGCTATATCTAAGTCTTGCTTATCATCAATTTCATACCATTTTTCTGTTGTTATTTGCAATGCCTTCAATTCTTTATTATTCAGAAAAGATAAAATACGAAGAACATTTTCATAATATTCATTATTACCAACAGCTTTAATATATGCATCTAAAAATGGCACATATCTAGTGATACTAAAACACTTAGAAAATTTATAAATATTAACAGTTTTATAGTATTCATTCGTATTATCGTAGCGAAATGCATCTTTTGAGACAAAATTAACAATATCATTTTCTTCATCAACACATACCATTGTTCCATCCATCCACGTCTCATATTTTGCTACTAACGCTAAATTCGGAAATTTATTTTCTAAAATCAAATTTAACATCTCAGAATCAAATATCAAATCCGATTCTAATAACAAAGTATCATCTTCTTGCAATTGCCTCTTCGCTAAAGCCAATGAATAAATATTGTTAGTCTTATCATAAATAGTATTTTCTACATACTCAATTTTTGTTTTTATACCCAAAGTAGAAATATACTCACATAATTTTTGCCCCTCATAACCAACAACCAAAATAATTTTATTCAAATTAAAATCATCTAATTGCCGCAACATCCTCTCAATTAAAGTTACACCATTAACTTTAATCATACATTTTGTATTTCCACTTGTAAGCTCACCTAAACGCTTACCCATTCCCGCTGCTAAAATAATTGCCTGCATACAACAATCATTAAAAATCTATATTAACTCTCTTTATACATCTCTTCATAATACTTTTCGTACTCACCAGATGTAATATTATCCATCCATTCCTGATTATCTAGATACCAACGTACTGTTTTTTCAATACCTTCTTCAAATTGAAGTGAGGGCTCCCACCCTAACTCTTTTTGCAATTTTGTTGAATCAATCGCATAACGGGCATCATGTCCAAGACGATCTGTCACATATGTAATTAACCTCAACGAATGTCCTTCAGGATTACCTAACACTCTATCAACAGTAGCAATCATTACTTTAATAAGATCAATATTTTTCCATTCATTAAATCCTCCTATGTTATAAGTTTCAGCTATTTTACCATTATGGAAAATAATATCTATTGCACGTGCATGATCTTCAACAAATAACCAATCACGAACATTCTCTCCTTTTCCATAAACAGGAAGCGGTTTACAATGACGAATGTTATTAATAAAGAGAGGTATTAATTTTTCTGGGAATTGATATGGGCCATAATTATTGGAACAATTAGTTACGATAGTAGGCATTCCGTATGTATCATGAAACGCACGCACAAAGTGATCTGATGATGCTTTTGATGCAGAATATGGTGAGTGAGGGTTATACTTTGTTGTTTCATAAAAGAAATTATCCCCATAAGCTTTATGTCCTTCCGAAGAAGCCACAGTTTTAAATGGAGGTTCAACCCCTTCTGGACGATTCATTTCCAATGCCCCATATACTTCATCTGTAGAAATATGATAAAATAGCTTGCCTTCATATTTTTCAGGCAATGCCTCCCAATATAATTTTGCAGCTTGCAATAGCGACAACGTTCCCATAACGTTAGTACGTGCAAATGTGAACGGGTCTTTAATACTTCTATCTACATGACTCTCTGCTGCTAAATGGATAATACCATCCACTTTCTCATCTTGCATCAATTGATAAAATACTTCAAAATCACAAATATCCATTCTCACAAACTTATAATTTGGTTTACCTTCTATATCTTTAAGATTTGCAAGATTACCTGCGTATGTGAGTTTATCAACATTAATAATATTATACTCTGGATATTTATTTACAAACAAACGCACTACATGAGAACCAATAAAACCAGCACCACCTGTTATTACAATATTACGTTTCATAAAATTAATTTTTCAAATTATTAATACATCTCTTTAGTGAATCAATCCAATATGGAACTTCTACACCAAAAACTTCTTTTATTTTTGTTTTATCAAGCACTGAATAAGATGGACGCTTCACAGGACTTGGAAATTCATCACTGTGACATGGTTGAATATCACATCCTGTAATACCATTATATTCTGCGATCATTTTAGTAAAATCATACCACGAACATACTCCTTCATTCGAAAAATGATAAACACCTATTTGCGTACCATCAAATTTTTCAATTACAACTTCAATTGCTTTTGCCAAATCGTATGCATATGTCGGTGTACCTACTTGGTCAAAAACAACTTTCAATTGCGACTTTGTTGCAGTAAGATTCATCATTGTCTTACAAAAATTCTTACCAAATTCAGAATACAACCATGCTGTACGAATAATAATATAATTACTATTTATAGCTTGTATTCGTTGTTCTCCATGCAATTTACTAATTCCATAAACTCCAGTCGGTGTTCCTTGTTGTTCTTCTCTACATGGCACATTATACAACTCCTTGCCAAAAACATAATCAGTAGAAATATGAATAAGCAAACCACCAACTTCTTTCATTACTTTAGCAAGATTTTCAGGAGCTTCTGTATTCAATTTTTCCGCTACTGACTCATTCGTTTCTGCTGCATCAACATTTGTATAAGCTGCACAATTAACCACAACATCAACTTTGTTTTCAACCACACATTGACGAACAGCATCTAAAATAGTTATGTCAAGATATGTAGTTTCTACACCTTCAATTTGATTAACATCGGTAAAAATATAATTATCAGCACTATTCTTAGCAACAATACGCATTTCATTACCAAGCTGACCATTTGCACCTGTTACAAGTATCGTTTTCATTCTAAATTGGATTTACCTGTAGTTTTAATCTCGTCAATAACTTTTAACAAATATTGTCCATATTGATTCTTTATCATTGGTTGAGCTAACTGACGCATACGTTTTTCATCAATCCAACCCTGACGATACGCAATTGCTTCTAAACAAGCTATTTTCAATCCTTGACGTTTTTCTAATACTTCAATATAAGTAGAAGCTTCAGAAAGAGAATCATGCGTTCCTGTATCAAGCCATGCAAAACCACGACCTAATGTTTGTACTTTTAGTTCTCCATTCGCTAAAAATTCTTGATTAACAGTAGTAATTTCATATTCACCACGTGCTGATGGTTTAATACTACTAGCGATATCAACCACCTTATTTGGATAAAAATACAAACCTACTACTGCATAATTAGATTTTGGTTTAATCGGTTTTTCTTCTATCGAAAGACAATTACCATTATCATCAAACTCAGCAACACCATAACGTTCAGGATCATTCACCCAATAACCAAACACCGTTGCTTTTTGCTCTAAATTAGCAACACGTACAGCCTCTTTTAGCATATTTGTAAATCCAGCTCCATGAAAAATATTATCACCGAGAACAAGACATACTGTATCATCACCAATAAAATCTGCTCCGATAGTAAATGCTTGCGCTAAGCCATCAGGACTTGGCTGTTCTGCATACTCAAAACGGACACCATAATCTGAACCATCACCAAGTAAACGTTTAAATCCTGGTAAATCATAAGGAGTAGAGATAATAAGAATATCTCTTATTCCTGCCAACATTAACACTGAAATTGGATAATAAACCATCGGTTTATCATAGATCGGCATCAATTGTTTCGAGACACCTTTTGTAATAGGATACAAACGTGTACCACTACCACCAGCTAAAACGATTCCTTTCATATGCATTAAACTTTTAGATTAAAGATACAAAATATAAAACTTCACACTAAGATCAACAACTAACATTTCTCAAATCAGAATCAATTTGTTGATACACCGAATTTTGAGACTTATATTCAGGTACCATCTGTTTCATTGTACGCACAACAAGATAATCTTGATTTGCTTTTGCATATTCAAACAATTTATCATACATTGGCAACATACTATCATAGTCATACTCACGCACATTAGCAATCATAATCTTATCATGCGATGTTGGTTTAACCAATTCTTCATCATTCAATAACTCTTCATACAACTTCTCGCCAGGGCGCAATCCTGTATATTCAATTTGAATATCAATACCTAATTCCAATCCTGACAAACGTATCATTTTCTTAGCTAAATCTGCTATTTTTACAGGCATACCCATATCAAAAATAAAAATCTCTCCACCTTTACCTATTGTACCAGCCTCCAAAACTAACTGACAAGCTTCTGGTATAGTCATAAAATAACGTATAATGTCAGGATGCGTTACAGTTACAGGTCCACCTTTCTCAATTTGCTGACGAAACAAAGGAATAACAGAACCATTCGAACCCAAAACATTACCAAAACGTGTTGTAATAAATCGCGTAGTTTTTTCCTCCTTAGAACTCAACTTTTTAGACAAACTTTGTACATAGATTTCCGCGATTCGTTTAGAACATCCCATTACATTTGTTGGATTAACAGCCTTATCTGTCGAAACCATAACAAACGAACCAACCCCATATTTCACCGCCATATCAGCCACATTACACGAACCCTTCACATTAGCCATAACACATTCAGATGGATTATCCTCCATTAAAGGCACATGCTTGTATGCTGCTGCATGAAACACTACATTTGGACGCATTTCAGAAAATACAGATTCAATCCTATCACGCATACGCACATCCGCTATAACAAAGGCATATTCAATATCATGAAATTTCTCAGTTAATTCCAACTTAATATTATGCAATGGAGTTTCTGCATTATCAAGTAAAATCAATTTTTTAGGTTTAAATATTGACAATTGACGCACAATTTCACTACCAATTGAACCTGCAGCACCTGTAATCAAAACAACTTTACCAGAAATCATTTTCTCAATAGGTATTTTATCTATCTCAATAGGCTTACGCCCCAACAAATCCTCAATTTGAATTTTACGTAAATTACGTTCTACATCAAACTCTTCCATATCATCACCTTCCTTATAATTAATCAAATTAGGAATCATCAAAAGTTGCAATCCTGCATCAACAAAAATATTTAAATTTGGAGACAAGTTACTTCCATTAAGCTTAAGTGGAGAAACAACAACAGCCTCAATACGTTTTTTTTCTAAAATAGAGATCAATTTACTATTTTGAGTAGAATATATAGGCAAACCAAAAATCTGTTTATCTTGATTTCGACTGTCATCTACAAAACCAACTACCCGATAACGTGAACTTGATTCCGAACGAAGCATTTTTGCAATCGAAATTCCAGCCGATTTAGTACCATATACAACAACAGGAATTGTTCTTCCCGAATTTACAACTATCACATCATATAACGTTTTCACCGAAACACGCAAAAACATCATCAACAAGAAAGCAAACACACCATAAAGAGCTATACCAAGTCGCAAAAACATTCCATTACCAACAACCCAACGTGCAATAGAATTAATCACAAACAAAGTAACAACATTTGCAATAATAGCCGACAACAACTTAGTGATATCTACAAAAGTAGAGTAACGAACAATACCTGAATATGTATGAAATACCCAAAACCACAAAAGTTGACACCCTAAAATAAGCAAAATATTAGTTATTCCATATAACTCAACCATTGTAAATTGGAAATAGTAGTAATGAAAAGCCAATTCACAAGCCAAAATATATGCCACCAAACATAATGCAATATCTAGCATCAACACCACCCAACGAGGCATATAACCTATTGAAGATAAGTGCGAAAATATATCACTATTTTTCAATTTAATCAGAAAACTCATTATTATCCTTTATTTTTTTTACCAAAACGATTAATATGCAAAGATACTATTTTTTTTTTATATATTGAAACCTTTTAGAAAATATATTTCAAAGTAAAATCATATTTCGCATATTTATAGATTCTATTTACAAATATTTATTTTTTTAGATAAGTTTTTTAGTTTCTACTCTTGTGTATTCAAAAAAAAAGATGTAACTTTACAAAAAATATAAAATCTATTTTTCTTTCGAGGAACAAGAGTATTATATAATTGACACACAATACAATAAAATTTTATATTGTGTAATTTAGTATACATCAAAAGATGTATACATTGTTTTGTTTTGCAAATAATATAAACATATATATGAACGAACTTTTTATCATTGTTTTTCTTATCTTCCTAAATGGTATATTATCATTATCTGAAATCGCATTGATTTCGGCACGTAAAACATTCCTGACTAATGAAGAAAAAAAAGGCAGTAAAGCTGCAAAAGTAGCTTTAAAACTAGCAAATGATCCAGAACAATTTCTTTCCACAGTGCAAATTGGCATTACTATAATTGGATTGTTGACTGGTCTTTTCTCAGGTAGTATGTTTGCCCAAGAATTATCAGCTGTTTTTATCAAGTGGGGATTGAAAGATAACATAGCTTTTCCTTTAGCTCAAGGTCTAATAGTAGTAATTGTTACTTACGCCACCGTTATTTTTGGAGAATTAGTTCCCAAACGTATTGGCATGAGTGCAGCAGAAAAAGCAGCACTTATAGTAGCTCAACCAATGAGATGGTTAGCAAAAGCTACATATCCATTCGTATGGCTATTATCAAAAAGTACATCTTTAATCTGTAATCTATTTGGCGTAAAAAGTGATTCAAATAAAATCACAGAAGAAGAAATTATTTCAATGATACAAGAAGGTACTGAAGATGGTGAAATTCAAACAGTTGAACAAGACATAATGGAACGTGTGTTGCTATTAGGTGATTTAAAAGTTAGCTCATTAATGACATATAGAGGCGACATTGTATATCTAGATATCAAAATGAATGCAAATGAAGTACTTGATGTAATGAAGGATAATGTATTTGAGGCATACCCTGTGGTAGACAGAGATATTGATCACGTAAAAGGTATGGTGCGATTGAAAGATTTAATTTTTGCATTAAATAAAGATGATTTTGATTTAAAATCAGTAATGGTTGCACCTCGATTTTTCCATGAAAATATGAATGTATTTAACGTGCTAGATGAAATGAAACAAGCGCACGTTAGTCAAGCCTTAATTTGCGATGAATTTGGTAGTTGCCAAGGTATCATAACATTAAAAGATATTCTTGGAGGATTGGTTAATACTCCATCTGAAAGTCACCCAGATGCTGATATTGTAAAACGTAAAGAAGATGAAGGTTGGCTTGTAGATGGCCAATGTAGCTTATACGATTTCTTATTATTTTTCGAAAAAGAAGAACTATATGATAATGATTATGATTTCAGCACTATTGCAGGATTAATACTAGACAAGTTGTGTCATATACCAGAAGTTGGCGAAACTGTAGAATGGAAACAATTCCATTTCGAAGTACTTGATATGGATGGTGCTCGCATAGATAAAATATTAGCAACAATAGAAGAATATGATAATGATGATAACAACAATAAAAATGATAACAACTAAAAAAAATAAAATATGACAAAAACATTTAAATTATTTCTCCCAATATTATGCATTATAAATTATACACTATGCATCAATATACATGCTCAATCTCGCAATCCTAAATATGAGGCGTATATCGAAAAATATTCTGATTTTGCCATTCAATGTCAAAACGAACATCATATTCCAGCAAGTATAACATTAGCTCAAGGCATTTTAGAAAGTGGAGCTGGAGAAAGTTCACTTGCTAAAGATTGCAATAACCACTTTGGAATTAAATGCGGTAATGATTGGTATGGTCGTTCTACTCGTAAAGATGATGATCATCCAAACGAGTGTTTCCGTTGCTATAAATCAGTGAAAGAATCATACGATGATCATGCCAAATTTCTACAACGCCAACGTTATGCTTTTTTATATGACTACCAAATAACAGACTATAAATCATGGGCTCATGGATTAAAGCAGGCAGGTTATGCAACCGATCCTAAATATCCTCAAAAACTTATAAATATTATTGAAACGTACAAACTATACGAATTTGATTATCAAGGTAGCAAAATAACTGGCGGAGCAAAAAAGCGTGAAGAAAAGAAAAAACAAGACCATACTCTTTCTGAAGAAAATCTATTTGGATATATAGAAATAATAAATAATGGTGTTCGTTGTTACAAACTTTTAACAGATGATTCATTCAAAAACATATCAAAAGCAACAGGCATCAGTGTTAAACGTTTATTATATTACAACGACTTACCATCTGAAATTGATCTCTACCGCGATGATTACGTATATTTGACTAAAAAACGTACTACTACTAAAAAACGTACTCCTATTCACAAAGTACGCGAAGGCGAAAGCATGCATTCTATTTCACAAGAGTATGGAATAACCCTTAAGGCTTTATACAAACTCAATGGTCTCGAATATGGTACACCTGCCAAAGTTGGAATGAAGTTAAAGTTACACAAGTAAAATTATTCGCTTCGCTCATGATTTTTGCTTCGCTCTGCAATTTAAGTAAACTTAATTACTCTCGCTTATCGCAAAAATTGAAAATTGAGAAGTTAATGTTATTTTAAGTTTAAATGAAAAGATTTATTGTCGTTTTATTATGCATTGTACATTGTGTATTGTGCATTGCAACAAAAGTTAGAACAATTTCTGATTCTGCTAAAATTTATCTTGTTACCTGTGAACCTGGAAATGAAATATATTCACGCTTTGGCCATTCTGGAATTAGAGTGTATGACCCTACAAATAAAATAGATGAAGTATTTCATTGGGGGTTATTTTCATTCGACACACCTAATTTTATAGGTCGTTTTATCGCAGGTAAAACTGATTATATGATGGGTGTATATGCAAAAAAGGTTTTTATGCGCGAATATATTGAGCGTGGTTCATCGGTGTATGCACAAGAGCTAGACTTAACTATAGAACAAAAACATACATTGTGGACCAAATTATGGGATAATTATCGCCCCGAAAATAGAGAATATCGCTACAATTTTATTTATGACAATTGCGCTACTCGCCCTTATCAATTAATATTAAGCACTTACAACTATAAAGTTTCTCTTAATACACTAATAAACCAAACCTCTTACCGCAATATTATAAATAAATACATTCCTATTGGTTCACCTCTAAATACTGGAATAAACTTAATCATCGGAAGTCAAGCAGACAAAATAATTACAACAAAAGAAAGTGTTTCATTTCCAATGTACACCATGGAAGCTTTGAATCACACTAACTATATAAATCATGATGGTTCAATTAGACCTGTGGTTTCAACACAAGAAGTAATACATCAAGCCCCTCATAAAATTTTTCAAACTAGCGATTTAACATTCTACGCTTGGATTATAATTCCACTTATATTAGCTCTAATTTGTATTTTTTACACATACAAAAAAAGACGTTATCTCCCCTATATATCACAAATAATACTCTTTATATCAGGCTTAATTGGTATTATAATCTGCTACCTTTGGTTTTGCTCACACCACCCTTTAGTAGACAACAATATGAATCTTTTGTGGTGTAATCCGCTCAATATCATTCTCGCCATATTGCTTTTCATACATAAAAAAACAGTAATACGCACAATAAAAGTTGCTTTATCAACACTATCACTAATATTATGCATTGCGTTCTTTATCATCTTAATTGCTGACGTGCAAACATCTACCCCACAAATATTCTCTATATGGATATTAGTTGTCATAATAAATGCAACCATTATGTACACTTACAAATCTAAATACAAAAAAGTATTACACAAAAAATGAAATTCAAAAAATACATACTTATTGCCATTGTTTTAATATTCTCTACAATAACACATTCAGCTAATCCTATCACTAAAACTCCACCCCGCCTCACTGTTATTATCTCAATCAACGGATTAGACAACTACGAAATTGAAGCTTTCAGCAAAATGCTTGAACCTAATGGCATGCGAAAATTAATAAGTGGTGTTTACAATCCAAACGCCACTTGTTCATATATGGTTACAAGTGCAACAACCGACTATGCCTCAATGATGACAGGCTCTACACCTCATTATCATGGCATAATTGCTAACAAGTTCTATTCGCTTATAGACGACAACATAGTCTCATGCATAGAAGACGCTCGTTACGAAGGCATAAACACTAAATATATGGTATCGCCTCGTCTACTACAAGCAACTACCCTCGCCGACCAAATCAAACTCAATAATTCACAATCAAAAGTATACTCAATAGCTCTTACAGCCGAATCTGCTATCATGTTAGGCGGACACTTGGCTGACGGAGCGATATGGTTTGATAATACTAACGCAGGGATCTGTACAACAACATTCTACGACAAAGGATTACCTCGTTGGGCTCAAAAAATAAATCGTGATGGCACAATTCGCACTACTTGTGCTGACAATTGGCAACCACTATTCTCACTACCTTCATATCAATATGCACCACAAGGCTCATATCTCAATGACGAAAAACCTACATTCCTCAAATTTAATGAGAACGATGACAATTACGACTTTATGAGTAAGTTTCGCCAATCTCCATTTATCAACGACATAATCAAAGAATTAGCTACTCGTGCCATACGCGATGAACAACTTGGTACCGATGACGCTACTGACCTACTTTGCATCGAATTCAATGCCCACTCACCATTCGATAGCCATACACTTTGCGCAGAAAACGAAGACTTAATCACTCGTCTCGACCGTAACATCAAATCTCTACTAGACATAATCGAAATATCAGTAGGTTTAGACAATTCCCTTATCGTACTTACTGCGCCTCATAACAATCCTAACCACATACCACAATGCGATCCTCGTCTCGCTTCAGGAACATTCAATTCACGCCGTGCTATTGCACTACTCAATTCATACCTCATGGCGATATATGGTCAAGGACGTTGGGTATCTGGATATTACGACAAAAACATATCACTCAACAAATCACTTATCGAAGACGAAGGCATCAAAATGGTCGAAATACAAAACTATGTAGCGCAATTTATGCTAGAATTTTCGGGAGTTCACACAGCAATACCTGCCTATCAAATACAAACCGCAGCAAGTTTACCTAATGACATGCCCTCACGCATACGCAATTCTCATTTCAAAAACCGCTCAGGTGACGTAGTATTCACCCTACTTCCAGGTTGGATAGAATACGACGAAAAGACTCAACGTACACTATATCCTTCAATCAATCAACCATATACACCTATTGCCATTTGGACCAAAGACATCAAACGAACCAACAGTAACATAATGATAGAAGACCTCTGCGCAACCTTATGTCGCATACTTCAAATACCATATCCAAACGCTTGCATCGGCATACCACACCAAATTGAGAATTAAAAATTGAGAATTGAACTCCACCCTCATTACTAATTACTAATTCCCTCTCCTAATTATCTATGAAATTCCTCAAAAAAATAGCAAAAATATACGCAGAGAAGTTGACTCCTACATCTCAACTTCTCTTTGTTTTTCCAAACCGCCGTGCTGGACTATTTTTCCGCAAAGAATTACTCGCATTAATAAAAAAGCCTGTTTTTGCTCCCGACATCACCGACATCAACTCTTTTGCAGCTACCATTTCTCCTCTACATAAAGCAAATGACATCGAGCTACTATTTGCTCTCTACCAATCATACGTACACGTACGCTCACAACATACCGAAGAAATAGAATCTATTGATACATTTATCCCTTTCGGTACAACCCTACTCGGCGATTTCAACGAAATCGACAAATATCTCATCGACACCAAACTACTTTTCAGCAATATTGCCGACCTCAAAAACATCAACGACCAATCACAATTCCTTTCAGAAGAACAAATTGCAGTCCTAAACACATTTTGGGGCAAAGTACAAAACGAACGCAACGAAAACCTCTCATTTAACCGTCAATTCATATCGCTTTGGGACGACCTTAACGACATATACACCCACTTCACCAAATCCCTCATCACCAAAGGTATCGGCTACGACGGACTCATCTATCGCACAGCAATAGATAATCTCCCAATTCTCAATTCTCAATTCTCAACTCTCAACTCTATCTGTTTCATAGGTTTCAACTCTCTAACTACCAGTGAATACCGCATATTCAAGCATTTCCAACAGTTAGGTATAGCCGACTTCTATTTTGACTATCCCACTTACTACACTGCAGCATCACCATTTGCCTCTACCGTAGGCAAATACCACGAACGCAACCTCCGCGAATTACCTTCTCGCTACCCTTACACTCAACCCTCAGAACCACACATTCCAAACATCACACTCCATAGCACACCATCCGTTACAAACCAAATCAATGTTGCCTGCTCACTCCTAACAAATAACCCAATTCTAACACCTCAATCTACAGCCATTCTGCTCGCCGACGAGTCTTTAATGCCATCACTCATACAACAACTACCCAACAACATCGAAAAAATCAATATCACAATGGGATATCCTCTCTCTATAACCCCTATCTTCACACTTATCAATCACATACTTACTCTACAAACCGAACTCACCAACAATCGTGAAGGCATTACGCAATTCTATTACAAACCAATACTTAGCATCCTATCTCACAGCAACATACAAAATATCTATTCTACATCTTCAGCCAAAATAATAGACCAAATCACCCGTGCTAACTACATCCGTATCACAACTCAAGAATTACATAATATAATCACTAACCTCAACACCGACAATGAAGAAAAACTATTCTTCACCACACTTTTCACACCCCACACTACAACCTCAGAACTATTAGAATACCTAATCAACATCATCTCTCAACTCTCAACTCTCAACTCTCAACTCTCAACTGATAATGAGTTCCTCTATCAATACAATCAACAACTCAACCAATTAAAAATAACCATAAACAAATTTCAACTCTCAAACCTCAACACTCAACTCTTAAAAACTCTAATTCAACGCCTCACCTCATCACTCAAAGTACAATTCAAAGGCGAACCAATTGAAGGTATGCAAATAATGGGGCTACTCGAAAGCCGTCTGCTCGACTTCGAAAATATAATACTCATCGGTTTCAACGACCAAAAAGTGCCCGGCAACAAATCGGTCAACTCTATCATACCCTATAACTTACGCCGTGCTTACAACCTTCCAACTCACGAAGTTAGCGACGCAATCCAAGCCTACAATTTCTATCGTACACTCTATCACACACAAAATCTACACCTTATCTACGATTCACGCAACGAAGGAGCTCAAAACGAAATATCTCGATATTTCTATCAATTGCAATATCTTCTCAATGCACCAATGCAACAATACAACTACCAATTACAAATACAAAACACAAACAACGATAAACAAGATAATCAAGAAATAACAATCATCAAAACTCCCGAAATCCTAAACAAACTAAACACTTACAAAACACTCAACACCCTCTCTGCCTCTCGCCTCAAAGACTACATAGCCTGCCCTCTTCGCTTCTATTTCAGCACAATAGCAGGCATAAAATCGCCTAACGAAATCAAAGAAACAGGCGAATCAAGCCTTCTCGGTAGCATCTACCACAAGGCTATGGAACTATATTATAATCAACACTCTACACCTCAATATCTCAACAAACAACAAATAGAAACTCTCGTCTACAACGCATTTATAGAAGAGAATAAATCATCAGGTCGACAAGTACAAATCACAGGCTTCAATTCGCTAATATTCAATCTTGTATATCAATTTATCGAAAACACTATCCGCTTCGATATCGAACGCTACAAACAAGACCAATTCAATAACGTACAATCTGAAGTCGAAATCAACCACACAATCAATCATATAAAATTCAAAGGCTACATTGACCGCATAGATAAAATAAATGACATAATCAACATAATAGATTATAAAACCACAGCTACACCCAAAAACGAAAACGGAACACCAAATATTATCAACTTATTTAATTCATACAAAAGCTCACATCACGAATTATTCCAAATAATTCTATATTGCCACATCTACAATTCCTCATTCCTAATTTCTAATTCTTCATTAAAAATACGCCCTCTACTTTATAAAACCTACGAACTATCCAAATCTGACACAAAACTACACAATATCACTCTCCAAGTGCCAAACCAACTCCTCGATCCAAACAAACTACCTCCACTCAACACTCCACTTGAAGATATCGACACTGACAAAAATAGCTGTACTCTAATCGAAATCACTGAATACGATCAAATTGCTACACCATTTGAATGGCTATTAACACGAATGCTCAACGATATCTACAATCCCAAGGTACCATTCACACCAACCGAAAACTCAACCGAAGAAAAAGCTTGCAAATATTGCTCCTACAAAACAATATGTAAAAAGAATAAGACAAAATAATAATAAATTATCCTTTTTTTACTATCTTTGCGAATTAAATATCAAACAAAATCTATATGCGATACAAAATCAACCCCATACTCCAATTATTAGCTGTGATATACCACATTACCATATTCTTTCCTCTTGGAATAATCACGACAATAATATTATGCATCATAACCATCATAATTCTCCCATTCGCAGGCAATGCGCATTGGGGCAACTACCCTGCAATACTTTGGGCACGAATACTCTGTACTCTATCTCTTGTTCACATTAAAGTGCAAGGACAAGAAAACATCAACCCTGAAGCATCCTACATCTTCGTAGCCAATCATCAAAGTCTATACGATATGCCTCTCGTATATGGTTGGCTCAAAAACGACTTTAAATGGATAATAAAAAAAGAGTTCAAAAAAATGCCTATAATGGGTAAAACTTGCGAACTCATGGGTCATATTTTCATCGACCGTTCCAATCCTATGCGTGCAAAACATAGCCTTGATTTAGCAAAACAAAAGCTCAAACAAGGCAATAGTTCAATATTTCTATTTCCAGAAGGCACTCGCACTCGCAACGGACAAATAGGCCGCTTCAAGCGCGGAGCTTTCACTATTGCTCGCGACCTTCATCTACCAATAGTGCCAATAACTATCAACGGAGCCTTCAACGCTCTACCTAAAGGCCTAAACTATATCACACCAGGCTCAATAGAAATGATAATCCATTCGCCCATTGATACAACAAACCTCAACGATGAAAACCTTAACGAAATAATCAATCAAGTAAAAACCATTATACAAACCGATTTAAAACTATAAATTATGAAACGAAAAATCAACCCTCTTGCTATTATTTATTCAACATTCATTTTTGTTCCTTTGGCAATCATCGTCAGCACGATTATTTTCATTCTAATAATCATCATGACTCCTATTGCTGGCGAAAAGAAATGGGGCTACTACCCTGGTCGCGTGTTAGGTCGTATCATGTGCTTTTTAGCACTCACACGCATAAAAATCATAGGTAACGAAAATATTAACTCCGAAAAATCCTATATCTTCGTTGCTAACCACCAAAGTATGTTCGACATATTCCTCATATACGGCTACCTAAACGCCAAATTTAAATGGATTATGAAAATGGAACTACGTCGTACTCCCCTTTTAGGCAAAGCATGCGAAAGCATGGGACACATATTCGTTGATCGCTCAAGTCCTATGCGTGCTCAAAAAAGTCTCGAAGCTGCTAAAAGTCGTCTTCTCCAAGGCAATAACTCTATATTCTTATTCCCCGAAGGTACTCGCTCTTCCAGTGGTAAAATAGGCCGCTTCAAACGTGGTGCTTTCACCATCGCGCGCGATCTTCATTTCCCTATCATACCTGTCACAATCTCAGGTGCATACAACGTTCTGCCTAAAAAAGGCTGGTTCATCACTCCTGGCAAAATCACAATGACTATCCATCAACCTATCGATACCATCCACCTCAACGACGAAAACCTTAACGAAATGATTGACCAAATCAAAAACATAGTAGAATCAGCTCTAAAAAAATAAAACAATGAAAAAAATAATAATTCTATTAATTGTGCATTGTGCATTGTGCATTGTGAATTACACTCATTCTCAAGAATACACAATCAAATCCAAAAAAGCTATCAAACTCTACCAAGAGGCTAAAAGTGCACAATATCCATACGACAAAATAAACCTCCTCAATCAAGCCCTCAAAAAAGAAC
>JAEIGA010000898.1_pt1 | contig 44291 bp, 53 predicted proteins | sample 9270691 | NCBI WGS metagenome assembly JAEIGA01 (sample SAMN17057246, study PRJNA624740) | gut metagenome | biome: biome; isolation source: fecal sample | host: Bos grunniens | place: China: Xizang | collected 2019
ATTTCGGAAATTTGATCCTTTGAAATAAAAGAGATAGCCCCAGCTCAGGTGAGGAGGGGACTATCTCGACAGTATGAAGGTAATCAAAGAGATTTTTGTATCAGGTCGCCGAACTCCTTGGTTAAGGTCATGTCTATGAAGTCGGTAAGTTCGTCAAATTGGTTTGTGAAGATGTTGCGGACACGAATACGGCCACGGTTTCCAGTGTTGACGGTCTTTCCGTACTTGCTTACGTCGCCACCTTGCGAGCCTCGCTTTACGTTGCCGCGTCGCGGATCGCTTTGGTACTTGCCCATCGAACGGCCTTTGGTCCCACTGTTCAGCCAGTAGAGTATGAAGCCACGGTCGCTTGCGTAGTAGGCTTCCATGCGCATGGTGCGCTCACTGCGTAGCCGTCGATTACCTCCTCGCTGTCCACTTTTCAGGGTCCTGGTCGGTATGTAGTCGCTTTCTCCTTCGGTGGCCCTTCGCTTGCGTAGGATGTTGATGTTACCACCAAGCAGTTGGCGATAGACCAACTTGCGCACGGCCTTGGCCGCATGGCGAGGGTCGTTGGGCAGGTCATCAGTGATTTTCCGTCGCGCTTTACTTTGTGCTTTGATGAGTACCTTTGAGATGACACGACGCATCTTTGCCTCCATCTCGGGATTGGTGGCGAGCAGATGGTCGAGCTGCTTGATCTGCTCGGTCAATCCCTCCACCATGAAGTTCTGGGATATTTCTACCCGCTCGCCATATATTACATTCCACCAAACGTTATTGTACCACATAACAGTTGCTATTTATCATTCACGGGTGAATGGTCGGATGGTTTATCTTCGATGAAGTTCGGGTCGTTGCGCCGCATGAAGTCGGTGCGCTTCTGCTGCTTCCGTTCCTGTACGTTCGCTTTTGTATGGCTCCGCAGCTCCACATGGGCAGCGATATGGTGGGGTATGCACAGCAGTCGGCAGTTGTTCACGTCGTAGGCCAGCCGTGACATCTCCTGAATGGTTCGGCCCGTCTCGACGGGTATCACATGGTGGCAGTCAACGCCCGGCGTTATGATTCCCTCCTTCATGCACTCCTCGCACAGTCCGCCAGCCCGTCGCCACACTTGTACCTTCACGCCACCCTCTCCCCACCATCGCTTGTCATTCAGCAGTCGCTGGTATCGTTTGTCGCGGCTCATATTACCAATCTGCTCCAAAGGGTCTGAACCCCATTTCTTTGTCCATATCTTTGCCCGTGTCCACCTCATTCTGTGCCGTGAGCTTATCCTCTTCCGTGAAGTGGATGGTCTGCTGACTGTTGGCCAGCGAGTCCGGCGTGCGGTGTTTCTTCCGCTTGGTGCGCTGGCCGTACTCTATTGGCTTTCCATAGTCGTGATAATTCCCGAAGCCTGGCATCTCCTGCTTCTCCTCCTCCTTGTCTAAGCTGTCGTTCATGTGTTCACACAACAACGTCAACGTCTCACGGAGGGAATTACACCAGAGCCGCTTGCCTACGTGGTCGAGTTTCTTGTAAAGTCCGGGCATGGATACCTTGACGATGCGCTCAAGTATGTCATCCACACAGCGGGTCTCGATGGGTTCGCCCATGAAAGGCTTGTCAATCATGGTCAGCCCGAAGCCGTGCCTTCCCTTCTGCTGGAGTATCAGGATAACTTGTGCAACTTCAGTCTGAGCAGTAACGTCAGAGAAATTGAAAGCCTTGTGCCAGCCGGGCTCCATCTTCAGCAGGTTTATGAAGTGTTGCATGTCGGGCGAGATGGGGCCGTCGTGTTTGGCCGACTCGATGAACGTCTGGATAAACATCTTGAAGAGGTCGTTGCCGTTGGTGCCGTGCTGAAGACCCTCGCATAGTATGTTTACTAAGTCGTACATCGCTTGCGGCATCTTCACACTGAATGTAGCATGGCCACCCTCCTGTACTTGTTTCTGTTCACTTCTCATTGTTTTAATTCAAGTTTAAACTTTTCATGCAATTCCTTCAGTTTTGGAATATCCTTCACCACTTCGTCGGCGGTCTTATAGGTCTTCGCATTGTTAATCATGCGGATTACCACGTCGGCAATGTCGGCCTTCTCCCCATCTTCAGGTCGCCACCATTCCGTCACCGGCTTACAGTCAACGGTCACGCGGTCATAGTGTAGGTTCTCGGCCTTTGCCTTCCACTTGGCAATCCCGTCGCGGTCTGGGTAGAGGATGATGTCGCGCTTCTGCTCGATGATGGGCTTCAGCTTCTCGCGGTTCAGATTTTCCAGACCACCGCATGCCATCCACACCTGGTTGGCGTGGTTTCCGTAGGCGATGGACATCAGCAGGGCGGTCTTTTCACTTTCCACTATCTTCACAGTGGCCTTCTTGTAGCGGTTCAGCAGGTGCATGCCGAAGAGCGGTTTCAGTATCTCATGTTCGTCTGGCTTGCATATCTGCCGGCACCCCTCCTGATTGTATATCCAGCCAGGGTTGCGCGACTTGTCACGATGCCCGTCGGCCTTGTATTGCATCAGTTTGGCTGCCCGAGGTATGCCGTTCTGGTCAATCATCCAGAACACCACGCGACCGTCTCTCCAACCTCCAATGCAATAGAGCCACAAGGCTTCACGGATTCTGTCGCGCTGGGCATTATCCCACCTAACCGTAGGAATCCACCCGAGGAGTGTATGATTCATCTCCATTGTCCGTTTTACCCATTCGCGTGGTATCTCCAGTACAGGCATTGGCGGCGGTGCGGGTCGTGGTGGTGGCGGTGTCCAGTCGAGCGGTACGTCATCCACTTCTATGCAATATTTTTTGCCGAGATAGCGTATAGCATCTGGGAATGTCATACGCTCTGCATCCATCAGGAATTGCACGGGGCCACCTTTCTTGTCGCAGACGAAACAGCGGTAGGTGTTACCACCCCGCGCCTCGCTGACGGTCGAAGGCCTCACGATGAAGTTGCCGTCGTGCTTATCGTCGTGAAACGGGCAGATACCTGTATAGTTCACGCCCGACTTCCGTAGCTTGATGAAGTCGCTTACTACGTCCTCAATCTTGGCCGCGTCATTAACCGCCCTGATAATATCTTCGTTGATTTTCGGCATGATTTAAAAGATTATATGTAAAACCAAAACGTGCGCGTGTACGCGCGTCGCCCGCGTGTGTGGATTCGCTGCCGTCAGCCCGCCCATTTCAAGGCGGGCAGGCATCGCATCCCGCAGGCGGTTGGGCATTGGGTCACCGTTCTGTATCCCTTTAGGGATACAACCATAATTGGGTCACCGTTTTAGAACGGCATCTCTTCAGGTGGCTGGAGCATATAATAGCCGTTTACCTTGACCGTGGATTCTTCCAGATAGTGCATGTTGAGCGCGGCCATGAGGTCGGCTTGTTGCTTCTCCTTATTTTTCTGCCCACCGATCTGCCCAAAGATGAGTTTCTTCACGTCGGCCCTGGTCATTGGCCAGTTAAACTGACCGCTCGCCTGCTCTATCCATTCACGGATAATGGCCACGTCATCGCATTGCGCTTCTTCCTTTGACTTGCTCGGGAGATTGAAACCGCTGTTTGTAATGCGTGGAATACCAAGGTTGCCGGCATCGTCGGTCACCTGAAACTTCCAATCGTCAAGGTCCTTGCCACGGGCATCCTGTTGCTTGACAGTAAATGTAACGCCGCTTGCAGTCTTCGACTTGATGCTCACCAACGTATCGCTCACCTTATTGCCCAGTTCGGTACCAATCCATCCGCGCATCTTGGCATCGTCATCCGTCTTGCCGTTAGGGTTCTGGTGCAAGGCATTCCAAATGCACATGTGCCGCTCTTCTGCCATGCTCGCCAATTCATCGAGTATCTGCGTGCCGCTCTCTTCATCGTTAATCGATGCGAGCAAGTCACGCAGACCGTCAATGAATACAATGTCGGGCGACAATGCGTCAATAGCGAGCCGTATGAGGTCATATCGTTGCTTGTACGGGCGTTTGTCACCGTCCTTGGGCATATTCTTCAGCCATAGAACATTAAACCGCTCATTGGGGTATTTTATATCCCAATCACACAACCAGTGAACGCGCCGCAATACCTTAGCCGAGTTCAGCTTCTCCATCTCGGTATCCACGTATAGCACGCGGGGCTCATGGCCGAGGTATTCAAGCGTGCGCTCGGGTACTTTCAGCCCTGGCAGATATAAACTCGTTCGCTCGCAGCCATTGCCGAGAACCGCCGCCATCAGCTGGGTCAAAACGAATGACTTACCATTCTTTTTCTGACCGCTGATGGCTCCCAAACCGCCAATCGTGGAGAACGGCACACCATTGTATTCGAGCATATAGTATGGCTCGGGGTAGTCTTCCCGTGGGTCGAGCAGGTAAGGCCGCAGCTGTTCAATTCGTAAATCCTCTGCATTGTTCAGTTCGGGCAGTATATTGTTAGAATTTTGCATATCATGCACCTCTTATACATTTATCGCGCTGCTCCGCGTATTTTTTACGCTGTCGGGCACGTTCACGTTCCCGTTTCTCTTCCTGCTTGCGTGCAAGTTCCTCTTCATCCACCTCATCATTATCCTCAGTGTCATCAATGGTGATGCCGAGTTCTTCAAGTGTAAGCGGTTTCACTCTGGGCAGTCTCTTCCGTAGGTTGTTATATTCAGTCCTGTTTTCCTTCTTGGTGTAGATTTCCAGTTCTTCAACAATATCTATCACTTTCAGCAGGCGTGTACGCTCTTCGATTAATCTCCGTCCCATTCCGTTACGCGAGCGTGTGACGGCTTTTATTTCTGCATTCAGGCGTTCAATCTCCTTGATGCATTTCTCGTTGGTGCTGTAATTGATTGCGCCAGCGATGAAGTCTTGCATCATGTCCGTATCAAGCTCATCAGTCATGTGAAGACCGATGTGACACATGAAGCCTTCCAGCAGTTTCTCAGGTGAAAAATAAAGGAATCCTTCACGCTTCTTCATTCCGTAAAATTTAAGCACGTAGCCGTTCGGTACGTTATCGACGGTGATCATGGGCAGCGGTTTCTTCTTTCTCCCGTCCTTGGGTTTCAAGATGTTCGCCTCTTCAGGATATTTAAGATTACTGTTTTTTTCCATAGTTCCTAATGTATGATTGTCAGAAAGGCAGGTCGTCGGTGTCGGCTGGTATTAATGCCGGTGCAGGCTGTGCTGTAGGCTGCTGTTGGGGCTGACCGATAATCTCCAGCTTGTAGCATTTCATTTCGTTAATAGTTGCGGTGCCGCTGCCGTCTCTTCGTGTAACATCCTTTACATTGTGTGAGAATCCACATTTGCACTTGATGTCGAGCGTCTTCAGTTTCACGCTGCCGTTCTCCACGATAACCTTGTTATCTGCTCCAATCTCACAGAACTGTGCAATCTGTGCCATCTGGTTGGTGTCGAAGGTCTCCAGGAGTATCCTGTCTTCCCATCGCTGGTCTGGAGTCTCGTAGTACGCAAACACAAAAGGCAGTGCCTTCCATTCATTACCTCGCTGACTGGTGCCGCTCCTCGTAGGCAGCACACGAATGATTCTTCCTTCAAATTCCATAATCTTCTTAATTATTGTTGATTTTGTTTCAAATATTCTTCATAGTCGCCGTAGTTTTTTATTCTGTCGGCAACTTTTCGGAATGATTTCAATTCCTTGAACTGATAAGGTGTTAGTGTCTTGTCGGTGTAGTATGTCCGATAAATGATGACGTATTCGTCTTTAATCCTGATGAAATGGCCGCGCATCCATGAGCCTGGAAGTCGGCACACTATCTGGTCATGCTTTTCGTCACCACGCGGTTCTCGGATATCCATCATGGTGACAACGAAGTTCTCACAGAAATTCCTGATGACTTTCAGCCGGTCGGTCATATCAACGCCCAAACGTTCATGCATCCGCAGGAATAGGTGTGGCGTATAGATGGTGACACCACTCATCTTCTTATTCTCAACGTTGAATGTCGTCGGAACCATTACGCACATATATTTTTCGAGCATACGGAAACATACGCGGTAGAACTCAGGCTTCAATCCGTTTCGGGTCATCCTAACGGCATCCCACATCATCCAATGATTCCCGGTCTTGGGAGAATCATAGAATACGGTTTCCGTGCGCTTGAAGTCATCGGTTTGATGCAAGTAATATGACATCTCTTTCAAAGCCATGATCCTTCCCCTGTCGCCGCCCGATTGTTTGGTCATCCAATAGGTCGAACGTTTGAGGTCTTGCCAGAACTCCGGGAGTATCTCTTGGGGTTGCATGTAATGTGTTAGCATATTCAGTTATTAAAGTGATAGGTTTGCAAGATATTCACTCAATTCCCTTGCTTTCTGCTGAATCTTGGTATATTCATCCCGTACATTGAAATGTTTATACTTCAGCTCATTCAGAATAGCATGAGCATTGGTGCCTTTGAGGTGATACTTGTCATAGCGTTGGTAATGGATGTCTGACTCTAACTGATTAATTCTGCGTTCAAGATTGAATAGCTCAGACTTCAGTCCATCCGCCTCCTTCTGCAAGCGTTTCATGGTTTGCGACATACGGTTCAGAGCCTCCCAGTGTTCATCCCAAGCAAGCCAAAACCTTGATGCAAACTCAATGTATTTCCCTTCATCCTTCGCCTTTTCTACAGCCTTCTTTAATTGAGGTCTTCTGCCGTTAAACGTCCAGTCTGATTTCTCGCCAAAATAGGTGCCAACCCAGTTTGGATTCATGAGTTCCCACTGCTCAAGTATTGAGAGACGCTGCTGGCGGGCATATTCATTCACGGGTATAGCAACTCTTCGGTTTCCTACTTTTATGGCCTTATGCACATCATATTCCAAGATGTCTGCATTCACGATGACATAGCCAGAAGGCAGACCGCCAATTATACTGACGGCATACTCGCTCATGTTCACATCTTGAGCGCGGTTGAACATATCAAAGGCCAGTCGTCCGTGACTGCCTTCCCATCCCCTGGCTGTAAGCAGTCGAGGAATCAATGGAGGTCGGTGACGGCCATCGTGTCCAAACAGCTCGTCACCCCTGTCATCATACACCGCTCATGCCATCCATCCAGCCGGCAAAAGCCATTAATAAGAACAGCACTATCGGCGTTAAGATGCCGTAAATAATAAACTCGCTTTGAGTGAAGTGCTCATCCATGATGTCCTTCAGCATAATCTCTAAAAATTCCTTCATAGTCGTAATATTTTATGATTTAAAATGTTCAATAAAAAATGGCGGTCTGTTCCCGTCAGCCACCGGTTTAAAGCCTTAGTCCGTTGGCACGTTCCAAACTGCAATCGGATAAGAATTAAAAGCAACTAAAAGAGGGCTCTCACCTCACAGCGTCCTTTACGCCGGCTATATAATTAAAAGAAAAAAAAGCCTTTCCAAAAGCGGGCGCGGCGCGTTACCGCCGCATTAAAGGCCATGCCTGCCCAATGTTTAATCTTTTATATTTATCGACGTTTCACCCTCGCGGGTTACTTTGTTGCCGCGGCGGGAATCGAACCCGCTACACCTCCCTCGTGGGTAGTCGCCAGTTTCCTTGCGGCTGGTGACTGCGGGATTCGAACCCGCGCTTACCATATACACGGCATACCATAAATAGTGATACTGCTACGGTCGCCACCTCCGTACAAACCCCATTCGCGTTTTGGGCAGTCAATTCTTCTTTCAAATATTCATGACAAAACCATCTCAACACACTTCCCTCGGCCTTACACTACTACCTATCCTTCTTTGGTTCACAGCGATGTCATCGCTGTCAATCCTTCGCCCATCCCGTGAGCCTTCAGGATTCGGAACTTCCCCACTTCTCGGTGGCAGTACTCACGGCCCTCTTTTCATGCCGTCTCTTTCCACACCCACCTACATTGGGTCTCTTTCGATGCCGTTTCGGCTTGTTCGCCAGTGTCTCAATTTGCCATTACTTGCCGGGATTGCCTCTGCACGTCCCTCGGCGTAGTGGAAGGTGAGGGATTCGAACCCCCTGTTATTCCGGCTTTTCCTTCCTTGTATGCCGCTACTTGGTAGCGGCCATCTGTCTCAGTCTCCCCTCCGCAATCATCCTATTAATCCGATGCTTCGGGTAAGCCCAGCTGCGCGTTTCCTTCACCGAACCGTCTGGCATCACCACGCAAGCCTTCTCCCTGGGAAGCAGCTCGCCATTCCTCTTCAGCCATTCAGCCGTGAACATCCCGAACTGCTTGCAGAACTCATCCGGCGACAGCCATACCTCGTCGGCACCTTCCAGCACCTCCGTCATCGTCTGCCTAACCGTGGCCACAATCTCAGCCCTCAGTATTCTGTCCATAGATTAAGGTATTAAATTACCGCAATGTGGGCAAAAACTCCCTCTTTTACGCTCTTTGCATTTAGCATCAGTGCAGATGTATGGCTTAAGACCTTCTAACTTTCTCGCCAATCGAGCAGCCGTTGCCTCCAGTTCCTTCTCTCGCTCTGTCATGCTTATTTCAATCTTTTGTAAGCAATCGTGAGTGCCTCGTTCGTTTCAACACGCTCGAAGTCCATGTCTTCCAGCTTCTTCACCTGGCTAACAGCGACACGGGCAACCTCCACCGCCTTTGCATTTGGCAGTGTAAAAATGCCGATTTCGCCAACCTTCAGGCTCTTCCACTCATTTCTTCCAACTTTTTCTAATTTCATAATTTTACTTAATTATTTACATTGAATGAACCAACTTGCGGAAGAAAAGCGTATCTTTGCAATTACCACATTGTGAAGATGGGCTTAATAGCCTGTCCCGCTATTCTTGTGCCCGCTCGTTGGTTTGTTTACTTACTTTCGGGGGCAAAGATATAAACAATATTTGGTATACGTGTCGATTTAGTGTGATTTTTAAAGTATTTTAAGGTTTTAATGTAGATTTGATATGAGATTAAGGAATAACATATTTGCCGCTGCGTTTGATTATCTCAAAAGAAATACAGATATAAAAACGCAAAAAGACTTGGCTCTTCGCATGGGCGTTACTGAGAACACCATCACGCGCATTCTGAAAGATAGGACTGAAGTCACCGAAGACATCATCACCAAGTTGCAAACCGCATCGGGCTGCATCTTCAACCTTCAATGGCTCCGTGGTGAAGATGCCTTCAACATGCTTGCAAGTGATGTTGCCGAGGCAGAACTGCGGAAAAATGAAAGCAAACAAAATGAGATAGATCCGGCAAGTCTAGCCAATGCTGCAATATCCGCTTATGTGGAAAGCATCGCCACTTTGAAGCAGACCATATCAAAAATGGAAGTTCAACATGAGCGTGAACTCTCAGACAAGAATGCCCGTATCGTTGAGCTGGAAAACACTATTAAAGACAAAATTACGATTATCAAGGCTCGTGAAGCTCGTATTGTCGAATTAGAGCAGAAAATTGCAAAGATGCAATTCTCTGATATAGACAACTATCCCTTTTCTGTTGGTGCAGCTGAAGAAAGGCAAAAACGAAAAAATATATAGAAATGAATATAACCATAATAATAATAGTCGCTGTCATTGTCATCGCCATGTATCTATACCTGAATAGCCAGGGAAAAATACATGCGGATAAAATCGAACATCCAAAACCGTCGGAGCCATCACGCCCACCGTTGACTGATGCCGAGCTGGAAGCAATCAGGCAAGCTGATGAAGCCTTCGACTGGGATACGCACAATGCCATCGTTGCCGGCACATACGACGGGCCTCTTCCTGATTACGACGGAGCCTATTGGTCGCAGTTATACCCCAATATCTATCACACCAGAATAGCTGGTATCAACTTCGCCCGAGGAATCAAGAATCTTGCAGGTGTATATTTCGACGCGCTGCTCATCCCCGAACCAACGAACAAGTACGATCCGAATGCAATCAAGATTATCCATGCCACCGACCGCCGTAAGCTCGGTTACATTCCAGCCGAAGAAACCGATGCCGTCCGCCTCTGGGTATCAAATCAATTCCCATACCCATGCCGTGCCCACATCGAAGACTTCGAAGATTTTGACGAAGAAAAGGAAAAAGAAGTCATCCGATTAAAGGGAGAAATCAACATAATTAAGCAATGAATCTGCCAAATGTTTCCCCATACTAAAAATGAAAGTCCCCGAAACCCTAATAAATAAAAGGATTCCCCCGCTTCCGTTCGAGTTCCAACGGAATCACCTTTGGAATGAGCGGGGACCGCCTTGGAGATGGTGGGAAAGTTAGTGTTTATGGGAGGTTGGAGGGGATTTTGGAGAAATTACGGAAAAAGGGGTTAAGGGGTTTTAAGGGGTTTTAAATGGCGAATGTTTCCCCAATGTTTCCCCAGTTGTTTCCCCACATTGTTTCCCCGGGTGTTTCCCCAATTTGAATATTTACCTATAAATCAAGAAAAAAATGATACGAACAGCAATAATATATAATCATCGCGGACGGTTCTCTAAGGATGGGAATGCGCCGATTGAGGTGCGTGTGACCGTGGACAGGCGTTCATATTATATTAATACGGGCGTGAGCGTGCGTGCGCGTGAATGGAGGTTCGGGCAGATCGTAAACCGTGGCGATGCGGATGCACTGAATGAGCGGGTAAAGATTATGCTTGAGCGCGTGGACAGGATTGTAAATGAAAAGATGCAGGAAGGCTGCGAGGCCGACATTAATATTGAGGAAGTCAGAAAGCGGGTGTTTGCGCCTGACAACCGAAAGAAGGTGGATGATGCCGAGGACATGCTGGCATGGATGGCTGATGAGGTGGCTCGGCTGGGTGTAAAGAAAGGAACGGCTGCGCATTATCGTGTGTCGGTGGCTGCCTTCATCGAGTCGGGTATTATGCGCAAGTGGTCTGACCTGACAGTCGAGAATATTCACCGATGGGATTCTTACTTGCATAGGATTAAGAAGCACCAGACGGATGCGGAGGTGAAGGCTGGCAAGCCTGTGGAGTATATCGGGCAGGCAACCGTGAGGAACTATCACAAGGACATCAAGGCTCTGCTTGGCCGGGCACTGAAATTCGGGATTATCTCTGCCAATCCATACGACCGCATGAAGGGTGAGATTAAGCGCGGCGACAGGGAAACGGTGGAGTTTCTATCGAAGGAAGAGCTCGCACGGATTGAGGGGCTGACACTCCGCGACGGCTCCATGATGGCGGCTGCTCGGGATATGTTTGTATTCCAGGCATACACGGGGATGGCTTATGCTGATATGCAATCGTTCTCGCTGGATCAGTGCCGATATGAGGGTGGCCGTTATCTGATAGCCGGGCAAAGAGTGAAGACGGGCGTGACGTACTATGTGCAACTGCTGCCGCAAGCGTTGGCGGTTGTTGAGAAATATGGCGGTGAACTGCCGAAAGTGGCTGTGCAGGTGTATAACAGGAACCTGAAGAAGATAGCGGAGGCCACGGGATTGTCGAAGCGATTGACCAGCCATGTGGGTAGGCATACCTTCGCAACCTGGGCACTGCATGAAGGGGTTGCGCTTGAAAGGGTGTCGAAGATGCTGGGGCATTCACGGATTACCCAGACGCAACGCTATGCAAAGGTGTTGGCACAGGATGTTTACAGCGAGTTTGAACGGCTAAAGTTGCGATGAAATCGCAACCTACCATGAAAATGGCGATTGATTTACTAACCTTTAACTAATAAAGATTATGAAGAAAGTATTGATTTTGGCATTCCTTGCGGTATTGGTCGCTGGATGCGGAAAGGATGTGAATGTTGAAGAAGCGGGGGCAAAGCGGGTTGCCTTCGATGTGCAAGGTAATTGGAACTCGCCGGTGTTCACGCGTGGATCACTGTCGGCGGATGGGAAGGAGATGACGGACTTGTGGCTGTTTGACTATGTGGACGGGACGCTGGTGCAGACTTTGCACCAGGTGTCGACGGATGCGGACTTTGGTACGCCTTCGCCTACACTCAGCTATGGTGAGCATCGGATTTACTTTGTGGTGAGCCGTGGAGCGAACCCTGTGATTAATGGGACGGTCATTTCGTGGGGGTCTGTGCGAGATACATTCTGGAAGTCGATGGCGGTTTCCGTGGGAGGTGCTTCGGCTTCTTCTTATTCGGTTGCGCTTGACCGCGTGGTGACAAAGCTGAAGATTACGGCTACGGATGCCGTACCTGACGGGACGGCCACGGTGGTGGTTTTGCCTGAGCGGTGGTACTATGGGCTGGATTATCTGACGGGGGAGCCGGCGGATATGAGGGACTCGGAGGAGATGAGCGTGGCAGTGCCGGATTCTTATATTGGGACTACGGGGCTGGCGGTGAGTTTCTTTGGGTTCTCTACTGCTGGGGAATGGACCACGCCGATTACCGTGTCAGCGCGTGATGAAGACAATGATATTATCGGGATGGTGAATGTGGCTTCGGCTCCGTTTATGGCGAACAGGGCCACGGAGTTTTCGGGGGCATTGTTCTCTACTTCGGGGGCGTTCACGATTACGCTCAACGATGAATGGGATGCGCCTTGGACTGGGACTTGGTGATTGCAGCGACGGAGACGCTGCCTACCATGAAGAAAAAAGAAGCCGCTGCCTGAATGGGCGGCGGCTTTCTTATTGGAGGGGGCCGTTGCCCCGGAATGAGTAGGAGCCTTGGGCAAGCGAACCGATATTGCCGGTCTGCTTGACTTGCTCAAGAATTGCACTGCCTGACAAGGTGGTGGTGTCGGTGCCATCGTCGGCGGTCATGGTGATGTCGAAGGTCTGCCCGACACGAAGGAGGTCACGGATTTGGGGAGATGTCAGCACAAGGTAGCCTACGGTCAGGCTCCATTCCTTTCGGCCTGCAATATACTCTTTCCAGTCTTGCTGGGTGGAGCTGGCTTTCTCGATGAGAGCGGCCTGCGACTGTATGTCGTTGGTACGGATGCGGGTGGCAGCGATGGCGGTGCCGTTCTGTGATAGTATGAGCTTGATGTCTTTGCCTGTCATATTTTCTTCGGTTTTAGCCGACGCAGAGCATCGGCCTACGGTTAATTATTTCCATGTTACCAATTCGCCTTTTCCGCGACGCTTCAGTGAGCGGTTGGCGACGAGCACTATCTGCTCGCCACTTACAACAGCACGGAGGTCGAGACCCTGCGGACCGCCTTGGAGGGCGTTGGCGAGGTTGTTCTGCTGACTTCTGTTGAGCACCAGTTCACCGCTGTTGAGTCCGACGGTGCCGCCGTTCGCGGGTATATTATCGCCAGAATAGGCGTTTCCGGGTACAAATCCGCCTTCAGAGAGATTGGTCAGCGAGTGGACGGTGCTGATGGTGGTGGCAAGTGCTGCCGTTCCTGCGGCCACGTATGCGAGCCAGGCCCAAGGTCCCATTGAACTTGCCTGAGCGACTGCCTGACCAAAACCGAGGGCGATGCTGGCAATGGCCTGCATCACGGTGCCTGCTGCCTTGGCCGACGGGTCCTCGATAGATGCAAAGGCATCACCGATGCTGGTGACGGCTTGTGCGGCCATCTGTGATGCGGCTTTCATTTGCAGTTGCTTCTTTACAAGCTCATCAATGTAGCCGGTGTCGAGGTCTATTTTATCGGGAATATTAGGCGTATTGCCATTAAGAAGGCCTGAGATACTTGCGCCACCGCCCTGCTGAATCTTCGACGGGTCGGGCATTTGCCCCTTCAGAATCTTTATCTTGGTGGTAATGCTGTCTATCTCGCGCTGCTGTGCCATCCATCCCGCCGTATCGGTGGCCAAATCCTGCTTCTTGCGCAGTTCTGAAAGTTCTTTGTTCAATGCTGCAACGGAGCCGACGGGCAGGATTTCATCTACCTTCGGGGTGGTCACTGTTGAGCGGCCACCGCCACGGCTGGTTCTGCCACCGCCGCCACCGCTTGCGATTCCCTTTTCAACGTCCTCGCTGATTTTCAGCGGGTTTAATATATTCTTGGCCCGCTTCACATATTCGGCACGCATGGTCTGCAATGCCTTCAGCCTGTCCTGAAGAACTTGCGAATGTATGCCAACATATTGACCATTAGAACGGACATTGCTGCCAGTCTGACGTGATGCCAGCTCGTTCTGAATGCCTGCTATCTGCTTGTCGTAGTTGCCAAGGGCTGCATTGAATCTGTAGTTCTTATAATTGGAGCCAGCGAGTGCGCTTATCTGAGTGTCAACGAATGATGGCTGGCCGTTGCCGCCGCCGTTCATGTTGGCCAACTCCTTGCGGAGCCTTCCGGCAGTTGTCAGCGAATCTATCAGCGGCTTTATGGCATCATTCAGAAGATTCAGCGCACCCACCTTGATGCTGTTCCATGTGTTGTTGGCTTCATCGGCCAGCGGCTGGAATGTACGCCCGAGGTCTTCCATTGCGTTCTTCAGCTCCACGTCGGCCTTGGTTGCACGGTCGGCTGCTGTCTCTATGTAGTCGCCCGACTTGGCCATCTGCTCGCGGATGATTTGGCCGACGGCCTTGGTCATGTCGCCGGTGTCCTTCATCTTTTCCTTGATTTCATTGGCCGACAGTCCGAGGTTGTCGAGGATCATCAGCGACTTGCGCCCGAGACCTGTCACGATGCTGTCCACCATGTAGTCAACGCTCTGCCCGGTGTCCTTTGCCTTCTGCTGTGCGAATGCGAGCATGGTGCCCAGTTCTTCGACGGGAAGTTTGAAGTCGTTGAACTTTACGGCTGCCTTCATCAGTTCCAGGTCGGTCACGGTGCCGTGAGTGGCCTCGCGGAGTCCGTCGAGCAGGTCGCCGCGTCCGAGCCGTTCAAAGGCATTGCGGATGCCTTCGCCCTGGCGTGCAAGTTCAATGCCCTGCTTAACGGCCTCGCCCATCTCGCCGACGAACTGTGCGACATATCCGGCTGCCTTGGTCATCAGGTTGCCGCCGAATACCTGGAGCATGCCCGACAACTTGTCGCCGCCCAACAGTCCGCCGATGTTTCCCATACCTCCGACTGAAATGCCGGACTTGCTGGTATCGAGTTGTGAGTTGAGTTCCGCAAGTTCCTGCTTTGCATCAATAGTGCGTTGTTTTAGTGTTTGCATGGATTCGGCAAGTGCCTTTCCGACATCTCCACTCTTTATTTCATCAGACATTTTGCTGTATTGCATAGACAATTCAACAAAGGCCGTTGTCATTTCGCCTATACGACCTTTGGCGGTCTTGCTTTGAGCCTCCATCTGTCCGATGCCACGCACATAGTCAACGACAGACTTGTCAACCTGATTGAAAGTTTTATTGGCACTGTTTAGAGCATTTTCAAGATGCTGCATTCCAGTTCTTGCTTCTTTCAGACTGGCGTTGTATTCTTTGTCATCAATAACAAGTTTTAATACTGATGTGCTTGCCATAATTCTAACCTTTCAAAAGTTTTTCAAATTCATCGTCAACCATTCTTCCTATATTCGCAACAGCTTTTCGCATAGCTGGGTCGCCAAGCAGAGATAAAAAGTTTCTTGCCTTAATACTTCCGCGATAGTTGTCGCCTTCCTCTTGAAGTTTGAAGAAACGTCGCAAATTTCTGTTATTACCTGTTACATTGCGTCCGTTGGCATAGCGCGGTATAGTACCACTATTAACAAACCGGAGAATAAAACCACGATCTTGTGGTCCATAGTGTAACATGTCATGTGTACGCTGACTTCGAAGCATACGATTTCCTCCACGCTGACCGATGCGAAGCCTGCGTGGGGCTTCATAACTATTGGAAGCACCTACTTTCCTACCATCAAGAATACTGACGACGCCACCTAAATATTTCGACGCGACATACCTTTTAATTGACTCTCGTGTGTGTCGCGGGTCGCCGTTGTCGAATCTTATACTATTAGCAATAGACTTGCGGGCTGCATTCAATTCCTGATATATGAGATTGCGTAACCGCTTCCCCATTTCGGAATCCACAGTCATGCAAGCCCTAAGAGCGGCCTGCTGATTTTTTAATAGTTGGGTATTTACTTCTGCCTTAATTGCCATAATAAAAAGGGGCGAATAGTATCGCTACTTTTCGCCCCTTTTATAACTATGGTTTACTTGTTATTCTACATATTTCCATACAAAATTATTTTTAGATTTATTGGCACCTCTGCACCAGCCACATAGACTGACATAATTAAAGCCTGTTTTTAAAGCAGCCTCTTTCGCACTTTTATAGGTATGCAATAAATTTCCTTCCTTATCATATTGCGCAACTTTTTTGAGTCGTTTCTTGACGGACCTTTGAATTGCTGTGCCATATCTATGGTTATATATTTGAGTACACCATTCCAGATTGTCCGCCCTGTTATTTGACTTGTTTTCATCAAGGTGATTCACGACATACCCTGGCTTGTATCCACTACAAAAATGCAAAGCAACCAATCTGTGTGCCCTGTATTCATGCCGTTTTGATTCTTTATAGATTACAATATTACAGTATCCGCTTTTTATCTTATTTAAACGTAATAATCGTGGTTTTACCGGTGTTCTTACCTTATTTCCATTACTGTTGATTCTCATCTTGTATCTTGATAATGAACGGAACCTGCCCATGTTGCTGACCTCATATAGACCTTCAAAATCTTTGATTGGCTTCCATTGCTCTCCTGGCAAATCTTCCATCCATTTAAATGAAAGGTTGTCAATTCTATTGTTTAAGATGTTTCCGTCAACATGTGTTATTTCCATGCCTTCTTCATAACCTTTTCCAAAATGAGATGCAACAAGTTCACTTATTGGGAAATTGAAATTATTATTGTTCCCTTTAGTAATTGCTACGGAATATCCGTATTTTCTAAGGCAAACTTTTTTTAATGATACAGGACGCGATAAATATGTACGTTTTTTACCGTTTGGATATATGCGTGTAATCCAAGTTTCAGCATAGCGTACTCTCCCCATGTTACTTATCTGGTAATGCCCTTCAAATCCTTTGATGTCTTTCCAAACCTCTTCCATGCTGGCTACATTTGCGGTTCATACTTGTAGAATGCCCGTTTCGTCATGTCGATGGCGGGACTGTCATCATACTTTTCAATTAAGAACATGAAAAGTGAGCGTGTGGATTCAATGAACTTTGAGAGATCATCGATGGTGTTGTTCATTGTCTTTGCACCGACAGGAAGCACCATATTGTCGGGGTCGTTGCGGTCGAAGTTGCTATTGTGGTCTATTAGCGTTAGGGCTACCCCTGCGAACACTTGACTGACCACCCCAACGTTGTCTTTAAGACTCTCATACGTCACCTCATGCCATAGACCGATGATTGGTTCCAGTACTCTCGCCACCACGTCGGCATTGTTTTTTACAAACTCGACCATCAGAAGATGGGCGGCCCTCTGCTCGTCCATCATCCTTTTCCATTCATTGTTGTTACTCATAACGATACGATTTTAAACATATAAAAAAATAGCAGCACTACGCGCTGTTCAGGCTCATATCGGAGAGACCTTGGCGGTGTTATCCACTACGCCACGCGGTGCTGCTTTATTTTTTTTCACTAAGTCGATGGCATAAAAAATGCCGCCTTGGTGGGGCGACTTCTCATGCCCCGATATGATTTGAACGATGCAAATATAAGGCGATTTCCTGAAACATGCAAGAAACCGCCTTATATTTTAATAGAATTTAATAAATTACTTTTTCTGGCTATTCCATCGGTCTGGGTGTGGGTTTATCCTCCCTCAATCTCTCCCCCAGTCTGTTGGCCGCCCTGGTTCGTTCCGCCCTCACCGCCTTCATCGTCGGTGACGGTGTTCTGGTCGGTCTCGGCCTCGGTAGTCCATGAGAGGGATGCACCCTTCACGGCTGCTGCGATTTCCTCGCCAGCTTTGTAGTTCACTTTTGGCTTCAGATCAGAGAGCAGTAGGTTGTCGCTATTCTCGTCCCACTTACCGCTCACAGCCGGGTAGAGTTTGCCCAGCACGCCAAGGTCAACGATGAAGCCCTGCTTGATAGCATCGGCAATCCCGTCGATCATCATCTTGCATGCCAGCTCTGCCTCGCGGAAGTCGAGCGTGGAGCCGTGGGTGCTTGATTTCACGATTTCTTCAAACGACTTGGTGCCGTTGGTGATTACTCGGCCATAGTAGCCCTCTTTGGTTGCCCCTTCCACCTTGCGCTTCAGGAGCGTTTTTTTGATTTTCAGTTTAAGTGCCATAATATGTAAATTTAAAATCATTAGGTAACAGTTCGCAAACTATTTGGTAACAGTTGCCCAACTGTTTGGTAATAGTTCATTTGTTGCTTGCATTCATTGCGGCCATCATTGCCTGCAATTCGCTGACCTCATCCTGTGTGAGCGCGGGGCCGCTGGGTATCTGCTCATCGTCTTCGAAGAGTGCCGGGAAGAGGTCTTCCACGGTCTTGCCCTTCGGGTCGCGCATGGTGTGGATGGAGGCATACACACATTCGGCAAGCAGCTGGAGCTTCAGTCGGTCACGCCTGCGGTAGCCCCGAATGATACGGCGCACCTCCCAGAAGCGGAGGTCGTAAAGGAACTCACGGCGGGGGATGCCTATCTCGCCCACGAGGAGCTGGTAGATGTCGTGGGCGGTCAGGAGTTTTTTCCTTCGGTTCCTTTCTTGTCTTCTGGCTCGCCGTCGGGGACGTGGTAGAATTGCGAGCGCAGCACGATGATGGTGCCGAGGGCCGTGCCTATCTCGTTGGGTGTGGCTTCGTGCATCATATCCTTGTCGGTGACGGGCAGTTTGTCATCGTCTTCGTAGTAGGAGAGCATGGAGGCGATGATGAGGAAAAGGGTCTTCTTCACGTCGGGCATCTGCTGCTGCTGAATGAGCGGAATGGCTTCGGTGAGGAATGCCAGTATGTCTTCGCCCGAACAGTCTTTGTAGGCGATTTCTGTTGCATAGCAATAGGCAAGCGTGACGGGCTTGCCGCAAATGGTTACTTCTTTCTTTTCCATATAGTTCCGGGTAAATGATAAGTGATAAGTGATGAGTGATAAGTGACCGCCCACCCGCTGACGATGAAAAAAAAGCAGACGGGCAGGCGGAATGTGTGGGGGTTATGCGGCTACGGTGTAGGTACCATATCCTGAGAGCTGTGCGTCGTAGGTGGCATTGGCGCGGTTGGCGGCCTGCACGGTGAGCTGTGTGAGCAATGCGCTGCCGCTGGCAATGATTGCCCCCTTCGTTCGCTGATTATCACCGCTGACATTGGCAATCTGCCACTTGACGGGCGTGCCGGCCTCGTAGATTTCCTCGATGTCGGCAAATGCCTGTGCACCGACGGCAGACGTGATGGTGTCGTTGCCACGGACAAGGGCCGACGTAGAAATGTCGTAGCTCAGGCCCGTAGGTTCCTGAATGTCCCAGTTTCCCGGCGTGTCCTTGGTGGTGGCACTCTCAAGCGACATTGAAACATGTAGCGAGAGCTGCTTGGCGGCGGCAATGACTGCCGACGGCGTGGCGGAGTTGTCGCTGCTCAGGAAGAGACGGACGAACTGTCCCTTCGTGTAGGCAGCTGCGCTGACGGCCTCGTAGGTCGGTGTGGTGGCAATCTTCTCCAGCTCGCCGCTTCCCACGAATTGGAGAGACTTTGCGGAGTTCTCTCGGTCGTTGAAGGTGAGGGTTAGGTCGTTAAGGTACGCACTGCCTTTGCGGGCAAATGCGGCATTGAGTCCCGTCTGGTTGTCAGAGGTTGAGGTCTCATCCCACAAGAGCGTGAACGGAGTCAGACTCTTGATGGCTGTCAGCATGGCAGCGGCATCGGTCACGTCGAGCGATTCCACGCTGACGCTCCAGCCCTGGCTGGTCATGGTTGGCTTGGCAGCCATACCCACATCGTCCTTCGTTGAAGCGTCGTCGGTGTTGTTGGTGAGCGTGACGGTGCAGTTGGTTGCCATACCTACACACTTGAACTTGCTTGATACAAGCGTGAGTATTCGAAAGTTCTGTCCTTTTAAAATCATGGCTTATCAATTTTATTTAGGTGAAGACGAAGACAATACAGACCGTTCTCACTGTTGAATCCGACGGCTCCGGCTCCGTAGCTGCAATCGGCAGGAATGGCATTCACCATTTCGGCCAGCTGCTCAGGGGTGGCGGCCGTGATCACGGCGGTGCCGTTAAGCATCAGTTCGGCTACATAGTCGGGCGCGGCTTCTTGGCTGGTGGCTTTCTTAGTTTTGCTCATATTCACGGATGTTAGCGTTCATGTCACACTGATAATGAAGGGTGTCGTAGTAGCAGGGCTTCATCCAGTCCCAGGCGATGCCGTCCCATGATAGTGAACGGAGATATGGGCATACAGACGGGTCCATCTCTGCGACATGATTCTCAACGGCAGCGCGTATCAGCTTGCGGAGGCGTTTCACCTCCGATGGCGTGACGGCACTGACAATCACCCCCACGTTCACCGAGTCGGCGGCTGCTTCCCAGATGCTGTCCTTGGTTCCCTGCTCGTTTTGGCTGGGTTCTTCGGCAATCACAATGTATGGAAGCGGCGTGTTGTCGTCTTCGGTGGGCGGTACCTCCACACAGGTGCAGATGATGCGGCCCTCGGTGTCGGCGGCCAGCGTTTCGTCTGCCATGAGTGCGTCGTAGATGATTTCGTCGAGTTCCTTCATATATCAGCTTGACGTTAATTGGTTAGAATTTCCTTCTTTGAAACCAGCGGGCTGTCAACCTTTGCTGCGCATTGGAGTGCCCGCTGGCCGGAACTATTATAGACTGTCCGAAAGAAGGCGAGAGGTTTAGCCGCCAATCTCGTTAGAGCTTGCCGGCTCAGACAACTTGATAAGCACGAATGCCTGAGGCTTGTGCGGATTGTTGTTGTCGCCGCCGTTGACGAGCTTCGACAGTTCAACCAGCGAGTAGTCAGTACCCATACCGAGAGCAATCACGCCACGGTCGAAGTTGGCGGAAGATGTGCCGTCCACGTTGAAGTCGTAGTCGGCATAGACCTGCTCGTTCAGGTAGCCGAAGTGACCGATGCCGATGTAGCGGTAGGTAGCGTCCTTCGTAGCCACGCCGTTGCTGGCGATAGCATAGTCGATGAACGGAGATACCTTGTAGCGATAGCCACAGCAGCGGCCATCCTCTACAACGGTGCGCTCGCCTACGCTGCCGGGGATGCGGGGCGTGAAGGCCAGTTCCACCTCGGTGGTCTTGTCCATGATGATCTCGGGGTCGCCCTCGAAGCCCTTGTCGTAGAGCTTGGCAATCTCCTTGGCGAGGTTCTTGCCGATGTTCTGGTCCATCGTGAGTTCCACGACGGGACAAGTGGCAAAAGGTCTGTCGAGCTTGTTCCACTCACCGTGAGAGTAGATGTGGAGTGCGCGGAAGATAGCCCAGCCCTTCTGAAACTTGAAGGTGATGAAGCCGATGATGTCGAAGGCTGCCTGCATCACGGCACGACGGCTCACTGGCACGGAAGCAGCAACACGCTGTGGGTTGGCCTTGATGTTGGCGAAGTCGAGCTTCTGCTCAGCCACGGTCTGCACCTCACCCTCGACTGTGAACTGCACGTCGTTGATGGAGTAAGGGATGACCTGGGTGCCGGTGACACCTGTCAACATCACGAGGTCGTCAGGCAGGTTGATGCCGGCCACCTTCGTGTCGATGATTAGACGGATGTCGATGGGAATCAGGCCGCCTGCTTCCAGGTTACCAGTAGTGTTCTGGTCGTCGCCAGTCGTGATGGCGTTGGCGAGGATGGTGGTGGCGTTGGCTGCACGCTTGTGGGTGTAGCAGTCCTCGATCATCTCGCGCAGAGCCTTGGCCTTGTCTTCACGATCGCGGATGTTGGCAAGCTCGGCCTTTGAAGCCATAGCCTTTGCACGGGTTGACAACATAGAGCTTTCGTCGAGAAGGCTCTGATACTCTTTCGACTCTTCGGCGGTGAACTCGCGGTTCTCGCGCTTTTCGCGCATCTCGTCCATTTCGTCGATTCTGCCCCAGATAGCGAGCTGACGCTCCTGAAGCTGTGCTTTTGTCATTTCTTTCATAAAGCGTAAAAAATATTAGTTAGTAAATAAGTGATTCGATTTCTTGCTCGGTGCGCATACGCTGTGCACGGAGACGCATTGCACGCTGCTCGCGGAAACGCTGAGCCTGCTCTTCCAGTTCGCGGGCTTCCTGCTCGGCCTTGGCCTTTGCCTCTTCCTCAGCCTTCTTCTTGGCCTCCTCTTCGGCAGCACGCTTTGCGGCTTCCTCTTCCTCAGCCTTCTTCTTGGCTTCGTCGTCGCCACACTCGCGCTTCAGCTGTGCCTCAATCGCCTTGTCGATAGCCTCCGAAGCCTCACGCAGTCCGACGTTGGTCTGCTCGTAGGCGGGGTGGGTGACGATGGCGACATCATAGAGGCCGGTGATTTTCTTCACATGGCGCAGCCATACTTCCTTGCCGTCCTCGATGTCGTTGGTCTTCTCGTAGCTCACACCGTTCTCCGAGTCCTCCCAGTCGTCCTCGAATGCGAACGACATGCCGGTGATGTCGCCGCGCTTCATCAGTTCCAGCGCATCGTTGGCGTTGTTGGTGCGGGGCAGATCGCAGCGGCAGTCGATGCCGTCGCCACGGAGTTCAAGAGAGAGGGTGTCCTTGTCCGAGTTGCGGAACCGTCCGAGCACGTCGGGCACCATGTTCGAGTGGTTAAGATTCAGGATCACGTCGGACTTCGCCAGAAGTTCACGGCTGATGCAGCCAGGCTCCAGAATCTCATACACCTTGCGTGTGGAGCTCCAGGGTGTGAGGTTGACCGAGCGCACGCCGAAGACTATCGGACGGCCCTCAATCTCGCGGCTCTCCTGCTGCCCCTCCTGTGGCTCGCGCAGTTGCAAGCCGCAGTCATTGGTTGGGATGAATCTTGTCTGTTTCATATCTCAGTTTACATTTGAAAATGTTATCTACTTTTCGGGCGGGTTATCGCTCGGGGTTTACTGCGCGTTTTACGCGCTTGGATTGCTTCTCACGCTGCTCTTGAAGTTCTTGCTCCAGGGCTTCGATTTCCTCTTTTGTCGGGTTCGGTGTCATATTGTGTCAAATTTTAATTGGCTTTTGCCAGTTTTAAATTAGCTTTTGCCAACTTCCAGATTGGCTTTTGCCGATTATTTTTCGTCTGCTGGCGGTTCGTTACCTTCGCCACCTCCCACGGTGTAGTTTCCGGGCTTCAGCTGGGTGCTTGCGTCGCTCTTGGCGATGAGTGCTTTCAGCGTCATGAGGTTGGCACTGGCCATTGGCACGTCGCCATCCTCCACGGCTGGCATGTCGAAGTCGCGGCGGGATTCGTTCACGGTGCTGATTCCTGCCTGCTGCTTCAGCAAAGCCACCTTCGCCCGTCGCTCCGGGTCCATCACCATCAGCGGGTCTTCGCAGATATGGATGCGCCAAGTGCCGTAACGTTTTAGCGGGCTTTCACCAGGCAGCGGAATGAGCTTGCGGCCTATCTCCTTCTCGTTGCCGCTTTTCTGCGGCAGGATGGTTCGTGTGTGGAACTCCATCGTAGCGTTCTGATAGTCGTTGTAGTGGCTGTTTGTGTCGAGCATCAGCAGCGGACGGGGAGCTCCCCAGAATCTTGCCACGTCATCATAGGTGAGCCCCAGTTGCTCCGCCATCTGCATGTCCTGACTGGTCATGCTCGTCGGTGTGAACTTGTCGAGACCCCGCAGGCTCACGATGTCCTGAGTATAGACGCGGTTATTGATTTCCTTGGCGTAGTCATTGCTCTGGCCGGGCGAGAAGAGTCCCTGCGAGATGGGACTGTAACCGGCTGCCGGGGGCTGCTCGCTGATGAATCCCTTCACACGACCGCCCTTGGCCGCCGTGTCGAGAGCTTGCGCCTTCAACGTCTTATTCAGCGTCAGCGTCTCGTAGGCATATTGCAGCGTAGAGATACCCATTCCGTTAGGGTAGCGGAAAGTGTTCGGGAAGTGCATCACGTCGGCAGCGGGTACGTTCTCCTTTGTCATGTATCCGTGATCGGTCAGGTACACGATGCTGGCATAGGTGGCGTTGTTGATGTTGTATCCACACTGTTTGATGAGCCACAGGTAAACAGGAAAGCCGAACTCGTCGCGCTCGATATACACGAAACTGTTGCCCGTCAGGATGCGGCCTATCTCCACCAGCCGCCACATATCGGTGGCGGTCATTATCGGGTTAGGCTCTTCCTGCAACAGATAATTAAGCCGCTTGCCAAGACCGCGCATGTCCTGCACGTAGTTACCGCCCTCGAAGTCTTTCTTCTGATATTGCACGGGCATCACTCCCATCACATCGGCACGCAGCGTAGTGGCGCGATACACCGCCGACACCGAGCAGGCCACCTCCGGGCTTCGGGCATAGACGATGCGCTCCTGGTAAGAGCCGCTATCGTCTTTCTGCTTGTCGGCAGGCATGGTGCTCGATGGGACACCGGGTGTCTGTGGTGCCTCGCGCTGCTTGAATCGGAAAAGATTAGCAAAAATTCTATCCATAGCTATTTATCTTTTTTATTCGTGCGCCTTGTGGTCTTGGGTTTACCCGTCTTTTTCGTCGTGCTTTCCTGTCCTCCTCCAACGAACGTCACCTCAATCTTATCGCCTATCAGTTTCATCGGAAACACTGCCGCGTTCGGGAACTTCCAGTCCATCCATGCCGAATTGATGCGCTCGGCCATCTGACCGCCCGCTCTCATTTCGTGCGTCAGTCCGAACTCGCCGACCTTATAGGCATCAGCATTCTCACGCACCCGCTTCTCCATGTCTCCGCCCAACCGTTTCAGCAGCTCATTGGCTACGTCCCACATCACGGCCAGCATCTCTTTCCAGTCTTCCGTCTTCATGATCGAGAGCGTGCCGAGGTGCATGTGCTGGTTCGCCAGGGCCTTGTCCCATGCCGGTGCAAAGTCAGGATAGCGTTCATGTATGATGTCGGTTGTAATCTTCAGGTCTTCAGGATTGCTGAAGGTGCCGTACTGCTCACCCATCGGATGCAAGATGTCTTCGGCCTTGGTGGTGATGGCACCGTGCTTCTCGATGATCTGTCCAAGGTTGGGAACAGCGTCCATAAAATCGAAATACCGCCGGTATTGGCAGAATCCGATATACTTTGGCAGACGCTTGCGCTCGCTCACCTTCTTCATCTGCCAAAGCTCAGAGAAATAAAGGCTGGGCGCATTCTTCGGGTTCGGCAGTTTCCGGCTGTCAACCACCTCGTACACGTCATTCCACACGACCTGCTCGAAGTCAGTGTGCACACAAACAAAAATCTTTGTGTCTGAGTTGTCGACGGGCTCCCAGAGTTCGCGGTTCTGCTTCAGCCACTCGGCCTGCCGCTTGATGTCGGTGGCCTTGTAGCTGGCACCGCCCAGATGCACCATCATCGGACGGATGTCAACGTGCAAGCCCTTCAGCCGTGGACGGTGCGCCAAAACGTCTTCGAGCAACGATGCGCCAGTATCATACCAATTATTCGGGTTCATTTCTCCCTTGTGCAGCATCCACGAACGGTCCGGGTCAAAGTAGTGAACACCCTCGGCACGGAACTTCGGCACGTTCAGGTAGCACAGCATGGGCAGGATGCGACCACGCCCGAAGCGGTTGCCAGCCTGGTGTTTTTGCACGTATGCCACGAATGAATATTCCTCTTGCCAAATTGTCTGCGGGTTTTCACGCAGAAGTATGTCACTCTCAACGAGCACAAACCCATCTGGCAGCAGCTCAAAGAGTTTTTCGACGCTCATCATGTGTACATCGCTGCCCCAGCCGTTCACAGCACCATGCGGATTGTGCTTGTCGGGGAATGCTTGCAGGGCCTTTTCAAAGTCCACCTGCTGGCCCTTCGTGTTGTCAATGACCTTCACACCCTTAATCTGCGTGCTGAATGGCCGTGCATTCAGCGTTCTTTCCGGCAGTCCTTCGTCAGCTGGCCACACCACGTCGCGCGAGTTGTCAAAAACCACCACCGGCCAGTAGCAGCCCTGCTTTCTGATGCTCAGAATGCAAGCCTCCGTCAGCTCCGGCGTGTTGAAATGAATAATCGCAATCGTTTTCTTCATAGTTCCTTATGGGTTTTCGTTATCGTTATCGTTATCGTTAGCGTTATCATTAGCAACGATGTTCACCTGCTGGTTGGCCATTTCAATCGCCGTGATCTGAATCTGATTGTCCTGGTAGTTGGCGTTAAACGACTGAATCTGATACCACCGGCCCTGATACTGAATCAGACACCAGCGGTCGATGTCCTTGTTGTAGCGCATTCGGAACATCACCGTGTCATACGCATCATACGCCCCCTCGCGCAGCGACTTCGCTCCGCGGTTGAAATCCTCCGCTGCCCAGAACGTGCCGAGGATGGTGTACCTCACCCCCCCGGCTCCCTTACCGTATCCGCTTGCGGCATCAGCAGCCCTCTTCGCCACCGTCACCCGCTTGTTCATCATTCCTGAAGAATATGCCATATCGTCATTGTTTTTAGGGCAAAAAAAATCCCGCCCGATTCTGACTATCGGGCGGTTTGTTGAAGTGGGTTTACTGAATGCCCAGCTCGGTGAGTTCCTGCTTCACGTCATGAATAAACTGGTCATGTTCGCGCACTTCTTCAATGTCTTCGCCCGTGCGCTCTTTCCGTGAGAGCGAAGATGCGAAGGCTGCCACGTCCATTGCATCGAGCAGTCCGTAGGCTGCCATCTCTGCGGCATTGATACACTTGGCCCTGGTCATCGGAGCCGTCATGGTCAGCTGCATGGCACGGGTGCCGTCTTCGCTCTCCTCGTGGAAGATATATACGTTTACCTTAGAGCCGTGCTCATAGCGCACCACCTTACCGTCTTTGCGGTAGATTTTTCCGTTTCCGTCGCCTGTATGTTCAGGCACAATCACTTTGTCAATAGTCATTTTCAATGTATTTTATTTGGTTAGTACTGTCTGTGAAAATATATCCGCACTGGTTCTCCAGCGTAACTTCCTCGATTGGTAGCATTTGCTCGCGTCCAAAGGTATTCTCCCACAGTTCCATTGCTTCGATGATGCATGAATAGTTACCGTGAAACTCGCGTGCAGTTATCTTTCCCGTTTCCACGCCGTCAACGACTTCGTTGAAACCTATAAGGCATTTTATCCAGTTGGCCCGTCCGTCGCGGTCACGTCGAATCTCATAGTCGTATATTGTGAAGACCGTCTGGTTGTCGGTCAGTTCACGCACGTCAATCTTCCGTGCGTCCATCCGTCGGTTTATCTTGATTCTGTCGGAAAGTTCCCTGAGTTTCATTTTCTTTTCAATGTCGGTTATGAATTTGTAGGCATCGGCATGGCGTAGAATTCCGTAATAGCTTGCCCACGATTTGTCTTTATGGCATTTTCTGGCTCTGATAGCCGTTGAGCGTCGAATCAATGTGTATCCTTTGTCGTGCTGACAAATACCACCGGCCTTATTTCTCTTTACGACATATCCGCAGAAGTCAACTCCTTCGGAAAGCGGGAAAATGCGTGTATCCTCGCGTTTGGCTCTGATTCCGAGGTCATACCACCACCAATTTTTGATTCTCCATTTGGCTGCTTGTAATTCCTCTTTTGTGCGGGCTGCCAACAGCACGTTGTCAGCATAGCGGATGACTACCGGTGCGAAGGAGTGACACATGTGGTCGAAGTCCATCATCAGGATGTGGTGAGCGAGCGGTGAAGACGGCGTACCTACCGGGAACCTTCCGTCGGGCGAGAAAATGACCTTCATCCCGAAGTCCGTGAGCCACTTGTCGCGGCAGAGTTTCTGTATCTTCCGGCGCATCACCTTCCGCGTGACGTGGGCATAGCATTGCCGCTGGTCTATCACGAGGCAGTATTGCAGGTCGCGGCGGTCGTACATCAGATGCTTCAACAGGTGGAGTGAACTGCGGTTGCGTTGTCTGGCAGTCAGTCCGCATCCTTTCTTGCAATTCAGTCCTACATGGTTGTCGTGGGCATCATAGATAGGCTGAATCTTTCCCATCCAAACTATCTGGAGCACTCTCGTGTAGAGCGAAGGCGATAGAATATCACGCCGCTTTTCGCTGTGGTTTATCTTGACCATGCTTTTGTAGCGGATTTTGCCGGAATAGCTGCCGTCTGCGATGTCTGATAGAATACGCGCTGCATAGTTCTCCTTATCGGCCATCATCTTGCGAACTTCCATCTTATGACGGTGGCCTGTGGCAGCCTTATCAATCGCTTTCAATATGTCTTCCTTACTGATCATTCAAGTGCTTTGAGCGCGGGCATCGACGGCATTTCATCCACCTTTGCCGACAGCCTCCTCTTATTACTGTCTTGTCTTAGATGTTCGGCACTCCTGGCCGCGACGACAGACCATTGTATTTTCACTTTAGCGGAGCCTCCCGTATTAGCATTGCTGTTCGAAGCCAAGTTATTCGAATTGACGTAGCGCGGAGAATCGTTGGCATTGTTCGCATTACCACGACCGCGCAGGCCCCAAGTCTGTCGCCGCTCTTTCAACCGTCTTTCTCCGTTTCAGGGGGTAAGGTCACTATGCCTCACCTTGTCGGAGAACAATCGGATTTTTAGTCGGGCGGGCGATTGCATCGCCCTTTATTGCGGCTGCGCCTCTGTTGCACCTTCTATCTCAAGAAGCACTTGAGCGGAGCCTCCCGTATTAGCAGAGCTGAACGAAGCCAAGGCATTCGAATAGACGAAGCGCGGAGAATCGGTGGCATTGATCGCAGCACCACGACCGCGCAGGCCCGCCCTGTATTTCATGTTTGCCGTCGTGCCGAGCGATGCTTCATAGTGATAACAGCATTCACCTGTACTGATGCTTACACCGTTCTGCATTCTCCATGTGCCATATTTCTGGCGGAGCATCACATAGGCATTTTCTTCAACTTGACCGTCCTCCAGTTGCTCATACAGTGACATGAAATCAAAGTCGGCCGTCTGTTGCACGGTGTGGTTCACATTCACCCACTTAGTCTGGTCACATTCCAGGTAGCTGCGTACCCAATGCGTAGAATTGATATATTGGGTTACAACCTCCGCACCGCCACCGACGTAGGCAAGAATATCCCCGTTAATATTCACGCCTTCGGCAATACCAACTCTCATGCGGCACTCAACATCCCAAGTGGCCGCATTGCGGCTGCTGTTGAATCCGCCGACTTGCATGGTTCTGGTGCGGAACAGACGGGCATTCATCCGTCCGTTGAGCAGGGCTGTTGCCCCAGTTGGTGTCTCGTAGTTGTAGATATGTCCGTAGAACTCGAAGTCTGTCCCGGGTGCCACGTTCAATTCTGCCGCCATCGACAAGGCCATCTGTGCCTCCATACATTGCATCTTGCTGTTGTAGTTGTTCATAATGACTGAAAGGTTGGTACGGTTGCCACTCTTCGGATAGATGGCATGATTGGTGGCAGACCATTGATAATATGACCACGATGTAGCACTGGTCAGTTTCAATCGGACTCCTCCATGTGCCAGCCAGTTAGTGGCGTTATTGCTCGTATCGTTACTGCTGACTCCCGATGAGAACCGCGACGCGCTGTGCAGATACTTCGTGCCATAGGCTGCCTCAAGGCAACTTATGAACACATTCCAAGCATGCCAGCCTCCCTCTGCCACGGGATATGGTTTCGTGGGGTCGAAGTTATTGGCACGGGCATACTTGCCGTTTTTCGCCTGGTTGATTCCAATGTCGTCATCATTCGGGTAGTTACCGTTGGCACCTTCGAGGATGTTGTCAAGCACACGCGAATAGGTGCCGTCACCATAGAACAATTCTCCGCTAACTCCCGAATAGGGCGACGGCGGTTCAGCACCTTCACAACCTGTCTGCTGGGTGTTGTAATTAAAGAAGAAGCAGCGCATCTTTCCGTTAAGCTGTGTGCAAGGATCAGCGGCAATGCCGGTTGGCACAAGCGGATGAACAGGCTTGATACCTTCCACCTTTCCATCGTCGGCAACTATACCACGCAACAGCGTGCCGTCGGCCCCCTGCTCGTTGTCAATCAGTTGCACGGTATCCTTGCGAGCCACGAAGATGCTATACTTTGTCTCGGTGGTTTCCCAGGGACGAAGGATGCGTACCTCGTTTCCGCTCGCGTCATAGAGTTTCTGTGTCATGCCGTACTGATTATAGAAGGCCTCTGCGTTGAATGCCCCGGCAGCACAATACTGATGGGTAGCCGCTGCATCCAGGTAAAGAGCCACATCGCACGCTGCACGCTGGGCCTCGGTGATGCCAACGGTCGGCGCGAACCGCCCGTCTTCAAACCGAAGGAAGTTATTGCGCATGAGCCAACCAACGGGGCGTTTCCTTACTTCACCCTGCACGGCTGACATATCCACCAACACGGGGTACCAGTCGAGAGCCAGCGACACGTCGCCGTCCACCCTTACGGCATCGGCTTCGTTCTCCGCCCACGTCGGCCATCGACCCACACAATAGCTCTGAGAGGTGGTTGCCTTATCGTCGATACTCCTTATCTTATCGGCATATTCATCCAGTGGGGCATCACCCACTTCCACATTCTTACTCTCAATGGCCGACTTGATGTCTGCCTTTGAGTTAAGGATAGCCTGTAATTTCTCTGCTGTTGTTCCCATATCAAATCACCTCCCCGTTAATCATATCCAATACACTGTTAATATCATCCACGAACTCCTGAATAGAGTCCATCACGTCGATACTTGAAGCCACTCCGTCGCGGTTGGTGATGGTGATGACCGTTCCTGAGAGTTGTGCATTTACCTTGCTGGCTCCCGTTGTCTGTTGCTGAGCCGCCTGTGCTGCCTGGTTAGCGGCGTTGGCCGCATTGTCGGCACGCTGGGCGGCGGCGGTGGCAATCACTGTAGCCTGCTGACCGGCCGCTTCTGCTGATTCACCGGCGGTACGGGCATCCGATGCGGCTTCACTGGCTTCTGTTGCCGACTCGTTAGCCGACTCTGCGGCCTGCTGTGCCTGTTGAGCCTTGGCCGTTGCATTCTGGGCAGCGGCGTTGGCATTGGCAACGGCTGTCTCACCCTCGGATATGATGGCGTTAATTCTCTCCTCGGCCTCTGTGAACTCTGCCACACGTTCCTGCTCGGCAGCCACACGTGCCTCTTCGTTGGCAATACGCTGCTGTTCATTCTCGATACGCTGGGCCTCGGCTGCGTAGGCTGGCAAAGCAAACATAATGTCAGGTGCCGTCTCACCATTGAAGTCGAGAAGTACATAATACTGCTCACCGGCTATGTCCACAATCACGTCGGCCTGGTTAATTACCTCGTCCTCGGTGTCGTTCGGGAAATCATCTACGGTGAAGTGGTAGCCAATCTGATACTTCAGTTCGCCGCAAGGCAGGTGGTGGTCATCAAACTGCACCGCCAATTTCTTCGGATCTCCTGCCACGGGTGCACAATGGGTATAGGTAGTGCCGTCCCATCCTGCATAATAAGAAAGTGCGGGAGCACCAGTCCAGAACTTGATGCAGAACGGTGTCGCCCACCCTGCATCGCTTTCCAAAGTCAGAATGAAGTCCGACTTGTAGTTGATGCGTTTATAGTTTTTTGCAGCCATATCTATTATCGTTGTTTTCATTAGAACTATCGTTACTTACCAGCCGCATATAGGGCTTCAACAGGAAGGCGAACGTGGGATTGCCATTCAGTTGCTGTGTTACGTCCTTGCTTCTGAACTGATAGGCCGAATCTACCAGCATCAGTGTTGCATGGCGCACGGGTGCCGGTATGCGGCCATAAACCTCAAACAAGTCTTCATACGACCTATTCAGCAGTTCCAGAATAGAATCCTCAGCCGTCTCGCCAGTATCTTCCAGCCACTCATCTTCGTCGTGGAAATCCGGCTCTATACGGCATTGCGCTTTGATTTTTTCAAGTGTGAGAAATTTCATATCATTCAATTTACTTCTGACTATCGCAAGCAATGCCCCCAGGGTTTACAAAAAAGGGAGGCCGCTGCCTCCCTACCGTTACTAAAACTTAAAGAATGAGTTTAATTTAACCTTAAAATCTAATAACTAACTACACATTAATCAAATCAAGAATCTCGCCTCACGGCGTTATCACAAATTATGAAGCGTTTAGATGTTCTTATATTCAGATTTTGCGTCAAACGAAGGACACGCCTTGCGCGGTTCAAAGTCATGGTGGCCGTATATCTTTGCATCTGGGTAGAGAATGTGCAGATCACGCAGAAGGTTCAGGAGGGATGCACGCTGGGCAAGTGTGCGGGTGTCCTTGGGTGTTTTGCCGTTGCTGGCACAACCGCCAATGTAGCAGATGCCGATTGAGTGGGCATTGTGGTTGACGCAATGGGCACCGGCAATGTCCACGTTGCGGCCTTCATGGATAGTGCCGTCGCGATAAATCACGTAGTGGTAGCCTATATCACTCCAGCCCGCCTGCTTGTGCCATTTGCGTATGTCTTCGACGGTAAAGTCGCGGCCTTCGGGTGTGGCTGCACAGTGGATGATGATCTCGCGGATGGTGCGCTTCGATTTCTTCCACCGCTGGGGAATGAGTTTGGCGAGCGTGGCGGGGCCTACGATGCCGTCGGGTGTCAGTCCGTTCGCGGCCTGGAACCGACGCACGGCTTCTTCGGTATTGATACCGAAGATGCCATCTGGATATAGGTTAAGGGCCTTCTGAATCTGCTTAACTACCTCACCGCGTGAGCCTCGTTTGTATGTCATGGCTTTTCTTTTTTAGGTTTCGGTTGTTTTTCAGGCGTGCCGTCTTCCGATAGAATTACGCGCTTTCTGAGCTTGCAAGTGAGGTCTGCACACATAAAAGGGCGCATAGCCTCCACCATTCTGCCGTTGCGGGCAACAGCACGCTCCAGCTGATCCATCCGCTCATCGTATCGCTTGATAGTCAGGCGATATTCATCCCGCTCCTGTTTATAGTAGTCACGGTCTTTGGCAATATCGTCGGCCATCTGCTGGTAGTAGTCCTGCCGTTCCTTGATGGCTTCGGCCTTGGCCTTCTCCGCCTCTGCTTCTGCCTGCTTTGCAGCGGCTTCTGCTTGCTTGGCTTCGGCAGCGGCTTTCTGCCGGGCAAATCGCCACGTCACGATACTAATCAGCGAGCCTCCGAATATCAGGCTCAAGATGTTGGTAAAACTATCGAAAAACTCCATGTCTTTATTCCTTTTTTAATTGGTTTTCAATGGCTGACCGCGCAATGTACGAATACCCTTGCACGGCGTTTCTTACTATTGTGCATTCCTTTTCGGAAAGTTCCACGTCGCCCTCGGCAAAGTAGATGCGCTTGCCCAGCTCGCATTCTTCGATGTTGCGGCCCTGCATATAGAGCTGATTTCCTAACTGCTTTTGGAAGTCGGCCTGCACGTCTCGGCCTTCGATGTCCTTAATGATGATTTTACTGAAGTTTACTTTCATAGTTCCTTGTTTTATTGGGTTAATACAAATCGGCTGCGATGCACTACGCGAGTGGCTTCTGAGACATTCTTCCGCGTTCCCTGGATAACAAGCTCGAAGGTATCACCATAGTTGTCGGTTGTTCCGAGGTCGATACCAAAGTCAAAATAGTACCATGTATTTCCGCTTGTATAGGATGGGATGTTGGTGATGTTATCGTCGTAGTACGGGCTGCTGGTGGTTCCGTCTTGATAGACTTTGCGGACAATCACCTCCAGATTCCATTCGCTAACCTGCTGACCTTCCACGCGGGCAAACTCCACATGGGAGACGTACTTCTGCAACGACTGGCTGTAAGTCACGATACCATTGTCTGGGCTCGGCATGAACTGGATACCTCCCTGACCGCCTCCACCAGTTGTGATGTGGCAGGAGCCCATCAGTCCGGGGATGAGGTAGTAGTCACCAACGGGATCAGAGCCAACGGGATTCGAGTCAGTATAAAATTCCAAATAATACCAATCACCGAACAGCACAGCCTCTTGCACGTCGGCCTTCCATGAAACCCAAGGGATGGTTTCTATACAACTGAAGTACGCACTACCATATCCGTCGGTTAGGATAAGTCCACGGAAACCGGCACCGCCATAGCCGTGAGCCTTGACAATCTCAGGAGCCGAGACACTTCCGTATGCGGCATTGGTCTGCTGGGAGATGTCCACATTGAGGTTGGTCTCATTGAATACGGCTGAATCATCTGGCAAGTCCTGATAGTCTTCCACTTCCGCAAGGTCAATCTCAGCACCGTTACCAATGGCAGAGCCGATAGCATGTGTAGCACCTGGTTGCGCCCAAAGCAGCTGCGCATTATGCTTATAGCCATATCGTGAACGATTCTCAATACATGCAAAGTCGGTGAGACGGAAGTGTGTTGTGGGCTTGTTATAATACACTCCATCTTTCCAACCTGCGAACTGTCCCGTAGTGACTCCACCGAACTCGAACTGCGCATAATTTGCAACGAGTTGGCTGAACTCCGAAAGTTTACCATGATAGAAAAGTATAGAGAGCCCGAACTTGTTATTAATAACGTTCTGGGTATAGGTGAGCGGAATTATCTGTTGCACGTCGATAGGTTTCCAACGAGCCCACTTGTTGATATTATTTGCCACGCAGAGAGTAGCAAGGTCGGGGCTGCTCTTGCTCAATGCATGCTGCACGTCATAGATACTGACGGGAGCCGTAATGAGATTATTACTGTATGCCATATCTATTCCTCCTCCTTGATAAATTGTCCTTTCGCGTTGCGCTTGCGGGGCTGGGGTGCTGATGCAAGGCAGCTGCAACCGCCAATCACGGTGAGTGTTCCTTCCACAATGAGATTGCCGCGCACGGTCAGATCGCCCTCGACGATGCCTTCAAGAGAGACGAATCGCTCCTTGTACTCAATCTTGGGAACTTCCACAATCTTCTCCACCTCCACGTACTTAATCTCAGTCAAATCTACGTGAAACCATTTGGCCAATGTTAAAAGTATCTTTTTCATAAGCGTATATGTTTATGCGGTTGCGTCCGGTCTGAATTTATAAGTAGTCGTGCCGATCTGAACTTGTAGGTAGGTGCCGTCCCAATAGATTTTCTTGATAGTGGAGCCACCAGAGCCAACAATCATTTGGGTGGTCTGCACTTGGTATGCATCCTCTATATTGCCACCATCCATGTTAATGTTATTCCCATCGATCCATAATTCATTGGTAATATGTAGAGTGTTCACGTCCAACGTTTCAATCTCATTCGTCACGGACAGCGTGTTGATGGTTGCCGTGCCGCTCACCCTCAGGCTTGCCACTGTCAGCGTATTCAGGCTCGGCGTACCGTTCGAACCTGCACCCAGTGCGCTCACACCACCTAAAGAGGCGAAGTTGACGGGAGTACCGTCAGCCTTCAATACCCATACAGTATTGTTCGTTGAATCATATTCAAATCTGAACTTGTTGGTGACTCCGATGAAGTCCGTTCCCATCAGTCCGTAGGTATTGTCAATCGTGGTGCATTCCCCGTAAGTTCCATCCACTGAGCGGAACGAAATGCCATCACCCCATATCGTTGTGGGCAGGTCAGCGTCGGCAAAACTATAACCGATATGGAGTCCGCTGTTATTATTAGCAAAAAGTTTCCCGTTCAGGTAATAGGCGGTGGTGGTGTGAATGTTCCCGCTCACGTCCATTTTGTAGGAAGGAGAATTGTTGCCGATGCCCACGTTTCCGTTTGTGAGGACACTGACAAGCTGGGAAACATTCACAGCGTCGGGAGAGTAAGCAAGGTTGAACCCCGTCGAGCCACCGCCTGCATTGTAACCGAGATAGAACGTACCGCCATTATTGGGCAATTCCTGGCGAATATCGCCCTGTGTGTCCAGGTTTATGCCGCGCATATTCTGATAGGCGGTGAACGTCTTCGTGGCTGTTATATTCTGGGTTGTGCCTATCGTCACATACTGCCCATTCAGCGAACTCTGCAACCCAGACAATAAGTTGGCGGCTGTGATAGCCCCACCCAAAGCCACGTCAACGCCCGCAATGGTGATGGTGTCATGCAGCAGTTTGTCGTTGGCAATATCACCGGCAAGCATGGAGTTTGTCACGCGGCCTGTGCCAATCGTTGTGGCAACCGTTCCCGTACCAGTTCCCGTGACATCGCCCGTCAGCGTGACCGTACCCGTACCTCCACCACCGCCCGGAGTAGCCCATGCCCATTGGTTGTTGCCGTTATACACCAGGCATTTGCCCACCTCGTTGGCGGTAGGCGCAATATTACCGATATTCGAAGAATTTATGTTGTCGAGCAGCGCATTCAGGTCAGCACCGCCTCCCCCACCCCCACCGGGACTGTACCCGAGGGCAGAGACTCCGCCCGTGGCGTAGAAGTTCGCGGCCGTCGAGCCGTCGCGGTTTACCACCTTGATAGCGTTGTTAGTCTCATCATAGGTGAGCATGATGTTTCCGATAACAAGTGCGTTCATCACCTGCGGGCCTATGAGTGAAGTGACCACCACATTGCCCGTTGTGGGGTCGGTCTCGGTGCCTTCGGTGGGGATCATATTCGGAGCGGCCAGTTCAAAGGCGGTGGTCACTGTGCCGGTGGTGCCGTCGGTGGTGACTTGCTTATACAGCAGTCCGAAGTTCTGACTGTAATATTGCGGGGTGACGAAGGCTCCTGCGGGGATGCTGCCACCACCGCCACCACTGCCTCCTGAGCTCCCCTTTGAGAGACCCGAGAGGTCAATCATTCTTCGGATTTGGTCTTCATTCAGTATCATGGCTCTCTAATTCTGCAAATGAAATATGGGTGATGTCATCGCGCCAGTTGTGGCTGATGGCAAAGGGAATAAACGTACCGCCGTCCATCGTGACGCGCTGGTTCGGCAATACGTCCTTCACGATTGCAAGGTCATAGCGCAGGTCGGTGGTAATGTTCCTTTTTGATAGAGTCCAATATGTGCTCACGCGGTTGGCCAGGTGCTGCTCGGGGTGTTCCGAGTTTTGACCGTAGGGAACGGTCGAGACATACCCGCCCGTGGCTCCTGACAGCAGGCCGTAGCCGAACTCCATATTGTTGTCGGAGGCGAAGATGCAGTTGGCGTTCCACTCCTCTGAGGCGTGGCTGTTGTTCTGAGCGGTGTAGCGAGTGGTGGCCACGCGCATGTCGGTGATCAGAAGCGGACGTTGGCGTTCTTCGCTGATATTGCTCGGAATCTCGGTCTTGTCACGCGAGAATCCTATCTTCAGGTTTCCGAGGCAGAATGGCTCAATGCTATCCGCTCCGAAAATCTCAATAAATATCTTTCCAAAGAATCCGGGACTGTCGGGAATAGGAATGGATGTGGAGAGGAATGCCCACCGTCCGTAAGGGAAGTCGAAAAGATACCAGCCCGTGCATGCATAGAGCTTTCCGTTCTCCATGCGGCACTTGAAACCTTCTGAGGGCTTCGTACTGGTCCATCCGCAGTCAATATCACCGGGAGGCACTATAATCGGCTCCATGTGCCACCACTTTGCCGTGGCCTTGGTCATGCCTATGCCGATATTCAGGTACAGCTCGCTGCCGTCGGTGAGGTTGTTCATCATATCAATGAACGGTGTGCCGTCCAGACTGATGCTGCCACCCGTGTAGTCCATCGGGAAGACGGTTTCAAGTTCTACCTGCACCTCTGCCGTGTTGTTCTTCTTGTACTCGTTGGCAATCACGATCATGTCGTTCATCGAAGGCGATGAGGTTTCCTTGCTCGCATAGATTTGCATCCGGCAGAATCCGCTGCCTACATTGTTGGCACTACCATGAATGTCTGATACTGCACCGAACTCAGGAACGGAGTTGATAATTGGCGTTATATAATAGCCCACCATGTCACCGTCGCCCTGTACCCACTGATAGCCACCCTGCGCGGCCTCCATCTGCTTCTCAATCACAGACGGTGCAAACTCCACGATGGTGGACTGCTCGTTGCAATCGGCCTTCACTACGGCCTTCGAGGGGCCACGCATCACGTAGTCCTCATTGTCGCGTGAAACGAAGATGTCACCCGTCAGGGCAAAGGCGTTGGGCACATCCGCAATCGTGCCGGCACTGCTTTCGCCAGTGGTATCGTTGGCGAGATTAAGCAGCTGCGCGGGAGTAAGTACCAGGAATGTCTGCTCTGCGGCATCGTCGGCACAAGTGAGATACACCTCATCCTTGAATGTGCGGGCAGTCCACCCCCAGAATCGGCACATATCTTCGAACATCTGGAAGATGGAATACCTCGACTTGATGTTGCCCTCATCGTCTTCGGTGAGAAAGTTCTTCCAGCAGAAGCGCGTCTGCAACCACTCGCGGGCATCGGCACCGCCCTGGATGTAGATATTGCTGTAAGACATGCCGCTTTGTGTCAGCACGTAGTTCAGCAGGTAGGCAAAGTTGCGCAGCTGGTAGTCCTGAGTATTGGGGTAGATGGATTCGAGCACGGACAATCCGCACTGAACGGGGAAGTCACGCTCTTGCACGCCTCCATACAGCTCGCCGCTGAAGTTCTGCGTCTGCATGTAACCTTGCCACAGGATGTTGCCATTGTTGTCGGTGAGCGTCACTTTATTGCTCATGGCCGACGTGGGCACCATGTCCTTCCAGTTGAAGGCCGTCATGCCGTCGGCTGCATAGCCGTCGTCCACGATGCGGATATAGCCGCTCTGAGTGCGCACGGGGGTGAACATATCCTCGTCGTCATCCTCCTGGGTGACGAAAGGCTCAGCCCCACCCTTCAGTGGGATGGGATCGCCCGTGTAGCTATCATCGTAAATGTTCACGGTGAGGTCAGTTCCGGCGCGGAGGGTTTTGAAATGTATTTGCCAGTGAATTGCCATTTCTTTCAAGTTCTTACAATAATGGAAAGAATTGGCGGGGGTGGTTTACCATCGCTTCGCGCTGGTGATTTTCGTCACGATTCGGCAATGCTCAAATATATTTGGCATTGCGCTCACTGTTCCGAAAATCTCCCATGGCACAAACTATCACAACGTGGGATAGTTTGGGATGGTTCGGGTGTGTTTAGGATAGTATGGGATATAAAAGCCCCCGAAGTGCATGAGAGAACACTTCGGGGGGATAAAAACTTAAATATAAAGCATAATGCAAAACATGCTGGCCCTTCACGGGCTTGCTGCTGCCTCACGGCAATCTCTTGCGGATTATAATTATGCAATAAAAAAGTATGCCTACTATGCTGCCGATGCCGGTGCCCATCATTGCTTTCTCGAAGAAGTTGAGGGGTTTCTTTACCTCCTTAATGACGGGATAGGGCACGGGGATGCTGTCGGTGCGGCTGCGGTAGATGGTGTCGGTCTTCAGGCGGTCACGAAACTTAGTATGCCACATCTCGGTGATGATGCGCACAGTATCGCCATGAACGTACTCGCGCACGAAGGTGGAGTCGTGGAGGTAAATGCTGTCGCGGTGGTGCTGCGTGCGCCATAGGGTGTCGGTGTGGTGCTCCATGACGGGCACATATTCTGTGGTCTTACATCCAGACAGCATCGCAACAGCGGCTATCATAACAATTATCAATCTTCTCATTTGCGGCCTCCTTTCTTTTCAGGCTTCACTATCTTGATAAGTTTCTCCCACGTCTCGAAGTCGCGCTTGGCTTTCTCCTCACGATCTATGTCGAGCAGTTTTTCCACGGTGGCCAGCACGTTGCCCAGCGTGCGGTTCTCGCGGTATTCGCGGATGAGACCATTTAGGATGTCGCGCTCCGTCTGGTGACGCAGATAGTCGGCATCGGGACCTTCAAAGGGTTTTCTGTCTTCATGCGGACAACCGTCGAGCCATCCATATAGTGAGATGTTCACGCGCAGCTGCTTTGTCACACGGGCCTCTACCCTTTCATAGTTGGCCACATCGATGTCAGAATCAAGCCACCAATCCACCCAGTCGCGTATCTCCTGCCCTACGGCCTCCTTCGAGCCGTAACGCTTCATGTATTTGTCCAGGTTGTTCACCACGACAGCCATCTCCTCAAGCGTGAAGTAATACCAATCACCGAAGCAGCAGAGCCACGGCTCGTCGGCAATCCAGAACTCAGGCTCCACGCCCAGCACTTCACCGAACTGCCGGGCATATTCCTTGGCCACGGCCCATAGTTGTTCATTCAGTTTCTTGCTCATGTTACTTTCCTTTCAGTTTATCCTCTTGGTGCCAGTAGTACAACAGCCCACCGAGATTCAGTAATACAATCATGGCTCCTACGGCCACGCCTAAAAGAAATCCAATCATATTTTTAAAGTTAAGAGTGAAAAGTGTTTAAATCCCCTCCCTAAACAGGGAGGGGCTGGGGTGGGTCTATTCTTCTTCCAAATCTTTCTCCCACACCGTCTGCTCGGTCAGGAAGTGCATTTCATGGAACTCGGGATGCTTCTTGCGGAAGGCATCGAAGGTCTCGTAGCAGTCGGCCAGCTGGGTCTTCACGAATGGGATGTAGTCCAGCAGCTTCGCCTTGGGCCATGAGGTTTCCACGTCGATGCTGTCATCAAGGTCGCGCATCTTCACCACCAGCCCGTCGGGGCGTTCATTCTTGGCCAGCTGCTCCTCGATTTCGGCTTCCATCTCTGCCATCCGCTCGGCGTGGGTCTTCATGCCCTTCTCCTTGCGGCGGCGTTCGCGCTCCTCTTCCTCGGCCTTCGTAGATTGACACGAATAGAACAGCGAGGGGTCGTTCAGACCGCCATCGGCATAGCCCCAGGCAATCACGTCGCAGTAGTTGTGGCAGCCCCAGCTCTCGGCGTTCGGGTCATGCTTCAGACCGAAGTAGGGCGGGTTCCCATCGTCGTAGTTCTTCGCGCGGACGATGTAGCCCGTTTCAATCTCATTGTAGCCTACGTGGTCACGCATCAGCACCAGCAGCTCCTTGTTCGGGTCTGCCTTGTGCAGCATCATGCCACCGAGGTCGGTGCGCAATGTTTTCAGACCATGTTGGGGGATTCTAACTTGGATGTTACCGTCCCATATGATAGCACCCGTGAACTCTGGCTTGTCAGCCTTCATGTTTTTGTTTTTTGCCATGTTTGTAAAAATTTAGGCGTTAATATTAACTTGGGGCGGTGTTTCCGCCTTGCAATATTCCAAGATAATTTCCGAATGGGTTTATCGGATAGATTGGACAGAAATTATTATAATTATTATAATTTATTCTTGATAATACTCAACTTTTTCTATTCTAAATTCGTAGATACCATCCCAGTCGCGATAATCCCAACTGGCGGTATCATTACACACGTCTATGCCTCCCGTATGCGATTCACCGAATTTATCCAGAGATTTGTCCTTACCATCCTTCTTCTGCTGAAGAAACTCCAAAGCCTTCTCGAAAGTAGGCCATACACCTTCGATGTCAAAACTCGTATTGCCCCAATCGCGACACGTTGTCTTGACAGTCACTACATAAACATTGATTGCCATAGTTCCTATATTTTCGTAAGTTTTTCGGTAATAACTCCCTCCCTAAACAGGGAGGGCGGGAGTGGGTCTCTTTAATGACTTGCCCCCTCATACCGCTCATACAAGTCCAACGCCATCACGATACACTGTATCGGGTCAATCTTGCAACTTTGGCTCTGGTTGGCTTTCACCGGGCGAATATTCTGGCGGTTATCAGTCTCCAAAGCCACGTTGTTGAAGCAGAACGGCCACAGGGGGCTGTTCGAGTAGCTGATGAACGGCACGGGTGCCATCATTGCGTTGTATAAGTCTTCCGTGGGGCCGTTGAACTCCGAGTTCAGCTGACTCACCACCTGGACGTAGGGTTCGGGGTCCTTTATATTCAGCTTTGATTGCATGTACGACTTCAGCACCGTGATGGGCACCTTCGACTTGTATTTGTCATAACCGAAGTACATGAATTGCACGCCCTTCTTGATGAGTTCGTCCAGACGGCCAACGAATAGTTCCGGCTGGAACGTCTTGCCCTGTGACAGATGCATCCATCCCTGCACTATCCATTGCTCGTAGAGCGGGTGTAACGGTGAGTTTTTGTATTCCTCATCGCTGATCCACACGTCGCAGTCGGCAAAGAACTCGGTGCCGCGCCCTGATGGGTGCCTGCGTGCTGCCAGCCAACCGGGACCGCTCCAGTCACCACCCAGTGAGAAGTCCAACCCTGTGAACACCACCCACCCTTGGTCGGCGGTGCATTGGTCTATGCGCATTTCCCGTTGCAAGTGCTTCATCTGGTCGCCGGTGATCCACTTCGTCACCTTCCCGCTCGAGTACACATTAAACAGCTTGGCAATCACCTCGCCCGTGTCGCCGTCGCGCTGCGCCTTGGCTATCTGGTCGTCATAAAACTGGTGCTGCACGATGACACCCAGCATCGGGTTCACCTTGTGGCGCACCGTCTTGTTCGTCAGCAGGTATTGCTCCTCGCGCTGCCATGCGTCGGGCTCCAGCAGCAGCGTCATCGTGCGGTCGTCGGTCAGCACGGGCTGCACCTCGCCCTTGGCAATGCTCTGCTCGCGCTCCAGCATACCGTGAAGGCCGTCGAGTATCTGGATGAACGGCCCCTCGGTGATGCGTCCTGCCGAGGTCATCGTCACGCTCAGCGGTTCGCGGCGCGGTCCCATCGACGACTCAATCACGTCCACCAGCATCTTCATGTCGCTCTTGCCGTTGGCGTAGGGTGCCGCTCCGAACTCGTCCTTCAGTCCGAGCTGGGCGAACCATCCGTCCTTGAACTTGCCGCCTGCCGTCATGGGTCGGATGCTGGCGGTGCTGATCTCGCTATATTTGTCGCGCCACGCTGCCAGGCTCTCCGTCAGTCTGAAACGCTTCTCGGTGTCGAGACCACTCAGCAGGTACTTGATGCGACGGAAGATGATTTTCGCCTGATCCTCCGAGTTGGCACAGCAGAAGCCCTCCATGTTGTAGTCCTCGAACAGCATAAATTCCATACCAATAAAGCCGCCGAAACCCGTCTTGTCGATTTTGCGCGAGCCGGTCAGCGTGAAGTCGGTGCACAGTCGGCGGTAGTCCCAGATGGTGCCGTCCTTCTCGCGCTCGGTGCGCAGCAGTTGGGGCTTTGAACCGGCAGGCATCTGCGTGTCAATCCACGCATAGAAGCCGTAGATGCTGGCGAGGGCGAACACCTGGAACGGTGCCCAGCGGTACACCTGACCGCCCGCGATGCCGGGGCATTTCAGTCCGCCGCTGATGTGCCGCCACGCGTTGCCGTCCTGCCGCCACTCACCCTCGCGCAGTCGGATCACCGTCTGCACCTTCTTCGTGTTGAAGTTGTACGTGTCGAGACACCGCAGGAACTTCGCCGCGCCCAGCAGCTCATACAGTCCGTGCCAGTCGTTCGGGTCGTCCAAGCGAGCCGACGAATGCTCCAGCAAGTCCTCGAAATACATTCGCAGTCGCATGTCGATGCCCTCGCAGACGTTCTCCATGCCCCTGTATCTGCTCTCCAGCAGGTCAATCGCCTGCTGCTTCTGTTGTTGTTGTTCGGTCATATTACGTTCCTTGTCTTGAGTAGTCGATGAAGTCCTGACGGGTATTCGCCAGCACTTGATAGTCGATTTCGACGCGCTCGCCATTTGGTCTGACGATGTACGCGCCTTGTCGTATGCCGTAGAAGTCAGAGTGGATGGTGAACACCATCTTGTTTCCCTGCTCTTCAATCTTCGTGGGTGGCAGATGCTTGTCGTACACGAAGCTGATGATGTTACGTTCCATCAGTTTCTCGATGGTGATGTCACCCGTGATGGGGTCGTCTATCAGATTGCGAAGGATGTACTCGATGCCCTCGCGCTCTTTCTTCGCCAATTCGTGCATACCCCTGTTGATGTATTCTTGCATTAGGTCGCTCATAGTTCCTTTTGTTTTATTCGTTCATACTCCGCTTGCGTCATCATCTGCTCACCGGCACCGCAACGCACGACAATCATTGCGTCCTCTTCGGCCTCGTACCATTCACCGTCCTCTGCACGGTATCGGCTACCCTTCGGCACGTTCAGCACTTGGTTGAAGTGGTGAATCCAAATCTTGTCGTTTTCAAGGAAACTGCGAAAGCCTTCCAGCAGTCCTCGCCTCAGTTCCTCGCAAGCCTCCGACATATCCGACGGCTCAGCCTGGTGCTGCTCCATCAGCTTTGCGGCTCCATTTGCGAAACATCGTGCAATGTGGTCCACCATCATTTCAATCCGTTGCGGTTCGCGTTGCATCAGGTTGGCATACTCGCCCGATATGTGGTGATTGAATCCGCACCGCTTGTAACTTATCTCATACGGCATCCACGACACCGACACGCCTATGTGTTTGGCTTTCGGTCGTCCCTTCTCGTCGTATATCGTCTGCCATCCTATGCTGGCACACAATAGTATTGCTTTGTTCATAGTTCCTTATTCTTTTGCTTCTCCCACATGAACGAATATCACGCTCTTGTGGTCATCGCGGTTAATATTACTACACGGCTCGAAGTTGTCACCGTGTCCGTCCGTGCAATGGTTTTCTTCTTCGATGAAGAGAGCGCAACCTTCACACGACACGCTCTCCCTGACCTCATAGATGAGTTTACACATCTCGAACCG
>JAEIGA010000899.1_pt1 | contig 44290 bp, 23 predicted proteins | sample 9270691 | NCBI WGS metagenome assembly JAEIGA01 (sample SAMN17057246, study PRJNA624740) | gut metagenome | biome: biome; isolation source: fecal sample | host: Bos grunniens | place: China: Xizang | collected 2019
CCAAAATGATAGTGGCCACACGAGTCAGACCTACGTTCGCCTCACATCTGATTCTGAAACCATCACGTCCCTGTGAGGTCGCAGGAGTACTGATCCAATCTGCATTATGTCTGATCTCATACTCCATAGTGGCAATCACGTCCACCAAGGTATCTGTCTTTGTTTCCGGAAGTTCATAGTATTTGCTTACCGCACCGAGTCCAGATCCTTCAAACACTTGTCTATCTTGCCACAGCTCGCATGAAATGAACATGCAGGCAGTAAGAACGAATGTCAATATATATCTTGAAGTCTTCATCATTATTCCTGTGTATTAGTTTGTTTTACACATCTTATAGTACCACCCCAGCGACGTGCATTTGCCTTAAGGCTAGTAATCTTCTCCATGGAAATTGATCCCTTGCAATCATCGTCTACCACTCCGCTGGTTGTACTCCAGCAATGAGGATATTGGCCGGTGTGAGCATATTGAGATGTGTCATGTAGTTTTCTTCTCATCCAACCGGCAGATGAAATATAATTCTCAGTTCCATCATCACACTTCAGGATATTTCCATATGATGCTGATTTTGAATATGCATCAATCATTGTCTGAAGCTGAGATTGATCCGGAACGACATATCCGTAAGGACATGGATCCACATTTGTTTTTTCCGCTGTATTCCAAAAGCCGTCATTTTGAGTCGAGCACCAATCCTCTGCGCCAACGTTATTGTTGCCCCAATAGAATGTAGCCGGATTTTCAATAGCCTTCTGCAGAGTAACACCACTTTGTGCAACTGTGAGTTTGACGGCTCCGCTAGGATAAACCTCACTGATTACACCATTTGCGGTTTTCAAGTTTGTTGGTGAAGGGAAAGGATCCTTTCTACCCCACTGATAAAACATTCCGGCAGCGTCACTTTCTCCATCCACCGGTGCTGTATTGGCAATTGCACCAACGTTCCTGTCCATGAATGTGAGACCTCCGATAGTAACATCAGGTAGTGCAGCTCCAGTGTTTGTCATCCAGAAATGATAACTCCACCTTACAGTGCCATCCTCTGCCATCAGTTTTACAACCGCATTACCCTTTGCATTCTTGGCTTTGCCGACAAAAAGCTTATTGGTCTGAGCATCATAGCTGCACTTGTTGATCAATCCGAGAGATGTCTCCCAGAGAACTGCCGCAGAAACAATATCCTCCGCTGGCTTATCTCCAGAAACAAGACGCACATCTATGCTGTAATATGATTCATCTGTATCACTGAGCACATAGCAGTTAGCATACTCTCCGTTTGGAGTAATATGAACCGGCGGGATGTAATAGCTCTGAAGCAGATTGGCGCTTGCAGTGCTGACCACCTCTGAACCACAGAGAACATTCCACTCAAGGTCAAAACTACGGACATCTCCCGATGAATTAGGCTCAGCAATCAGGACAAGATAGTTTCCTTCCTGTGAATAGCCACCTTTCACGCCTTCACTCACTGTGAAAGATGAAAGGTCGAAATCGTATAGTTCGACATCCCAATTCGTTTTTGCCGCCACCTTCAAAGAATCACGACCTTCAGAATCAAGACTATACGACTCCTCCAGTTCAATGACAGGCAGTTTGGTATTCTGAACGATCTTTGCAGACATTGTATCCGGCATCTCCCAATGAGCAACCGGGAAGGTCCAACACAAGCGTGCTGTCCTATCAACCTCTGAAGTATTCTCCTTCACAGAGAATGTCACATCCGAGTAATTGAACTTTACATCCTCCAGCCAGTCCTTCTGATCTGATTCATATTCCACCCAATATTCAAGGTCCGAAAGGCTTTCCTCCATAAATTTGGCTGTTGCCGGTATTGTAAAGTCATGCGCCAACTTAAGCAGATCCAATGAAGTTCGTGACAGAGAGTAAGCCTTATTGCTTGACGAGGATGTTTCCTGTGAAATGACAAGGGTCTTCTCTCGTCCGTCCTCATATGTAGCAATCACCTGGACATCTCTGGCAACTCCTGTATTTTTCTGGAGACGGACATTGACCTGAGTGGTTCCTTTACCCGAGAACCTGTCAATCTCGGCCCATGCGACATTCTTACTCATGCGCAACTCCCAGTCTCCTTTTCCATAAACCATGAAATATGAGGCTGTATCCTTTGCTGCAAATCTCAGCTCTTCCCTGTCAAAGCCAAAATCGAAATGCGCATCATATGACTTTGAGCAAGATGCCAGAACAAGAATGCAGAATGAAAGGAATGTAAATATCTTTTTCATCTTAGAGTCCATATTGTTTGTATTCATTATTATCTAGACTATAGCCTGAATATGCCACCTGAGTGTCATGAATCGGAAGATATCTATGACATGGCTTGACATTGTTCACCAGCTGCGGCAGGTCTGTGTATGAAAGGACGCTTTCATACCATATACCCCAACGTACAAGATCGAACTTACGCTGGAATTCACCAAAAAGCTCACGCGCACGCTCGTCGCGAAGTTCCTTATGAGCAGCTTCACTGTCACCGTTGAATTTGTATGCAGCAAGGCCGGCTCTCTCCTTTACCTTATTAATATAAAGTTCAAATGCCTCGCCGTCATTCAGTCCAAGATGACACTCCGCAAGCATCAGCAGCACATCAGCATATCGGAATACCGTGTAGTTATTGTCATCCCTGTCCTGGTACATTTTTGGGCACCAGAACTTAGGGCCCATCCAAGGAGTATTCTTTCCGTTGGTAAAGTCCTTTCCATTATATCTGATACCCATATTGAGATCGATTCTAAGATCGGCACCACCCTTCGGCTGAACAGTCTGATAGTAATGCTTTGTCGGACGGTTCACGATATTAGATTTGAACTCACTTCCAAGTTCTTCGATAGCCACACCATCAAACAGACCGGTTGTGCTGTTGTATGATGGAATACACGATGCAGCAAGGTTACTGAAGTAGCTGAGCTGACCGTTCACATAGGTATGCTGGATCTCAAAGATACTTTCCGGTGTATTCTTGTTCTTGAACTTGATATCCTCCAACGGGTACTGGTTAAGATCCATGTAGACTGTCTCCACCTTCTCCAATGCCTCTACACCTGTCTGGAACCAGAAAGCTGCACTGTCAGCATGTTCCTTGTCACACGCATTCCAAAGAGCCATCTTTCCGATAAGGGTCATTCCCATTGCCCATCCTGCTCTTCCGATATCTTCCTTGGCCATCTGGCTTGACTTGATTTGAGGAAGTGCTCCTGTATATGTATCGCCTTCATATGGAAAACAGCTCTGGAGGTCCTCGATCATTGCCTTTCTTGTGTAATACGCAGACATTCTGCCATACTTTGCAATCTTGTTCATGACCTCCGCATCTGCCACGTCGATTGTGTAGAAAGGAACATCACCAAAGCATGAGGTAAGCAGATAATACCAGAACGCTCTCATGGTTTTAGCTTCCGACAGGAGTCTCATTTTAGCATCCTCAGCAATAGGAGATTCTTCAATTCCTGCCACAGCATAATTGGCAAATCTTACTCCCTTGTATGCATTCGACCAAACTGTCTTTGAAATGTTACAGTTGGCAGGAGAGATATTCATTACTGCGTTATCATCTGAAATGGCAGATGGTGCGCATATGATGTCTGTCGTACCCTCGAGGTGGGTGAACAATGTGTAAGTATATACGCTTTTCAATCCGTTGTATGCGCTGTTCACTGCAGAGATACACTGTTCCTCTGTCTTGAAGAAATCACCTCTTGAAGCGAAAGAGCCCGGATCCTCACCCAAAAAATCGCATGAACTCAAGGCCACGCACATCGGGATAATGTATTTCAAAATCTTTTTCATGGTCTGGATCTGTTAGAAGTTTAGGGTTGCACTGAAAATATATTTTCTTGCCTGTGGATATGCTCCCACATCTGCTCGACGAAGTGTTCTTGCAGCTTCGTCAGTATCTGTATTTACTACTGTTGCGACGTCCGGGTCAAAACCGTTATATTTTGACAAGAGACAAACGTTATCGATGCTGAAGCCCAATGTCAATTTCTTCAGATGCTTCTTTGTAATCTGTTTCAGATCGAAGGCATAAGACACATTGATATTCTTGAATCTCAGATATGACGCATCATGAACCATGAAGCTTGACGGAAGCATGCTGTATCCGGTTCCTCCGGCAGCCGGAATATCCGAATCCGGGTTACGCAACGGATGCCAGCGGTCTTCCATATACCTGTACTGATTGGTTGCATAACTTCCCGTCATGAAGAATTCGGAGTAGTTATAGATCTTTCCTCCCAAAGAATATGTAAAGTACAGGCTGAGATTGACGCCATAGATATAGAAAGTGTTCTGCAAACCACCATACACTGCAGGGTCTGCATTGCCCAGATACACGAGGTCGTCGTTGTTGATCACACCGTCATGGTTCTGGTCGACATATCTTGGACGTCCCGCCTTTGTGTCTGAATAAAAGTCACCATACTGCCTTGTGATCTTATTTTCCTCGATCTCCTTCGCGCTCTTCCATACTCCTCCGTACTGGAATCCCCACAAAGCATTGAGAGGATAGCCCTTGACATAACCATACATCATGTAATCCTTCTCACCCTTGTATGTTACGACAAAATCCTCAGTTCCGATATCCCTGACCATCTGAGAGTTGTGTGCAAGGGTAAACTCCGTTGTCCAGGAGAAGTCCTTCTTGACGTAATTCTTACTCTCAATCGACAACTCGAGACCTGCATTGGATGTCTTACCAAGATTCTCCCTGTAGTAGTCGAATCCTGTATGCTGAGCCTTCTGGACATTCAGAAGCAGATCCTTTGTCAGAGCATAATATCCTTCCAGGGTAAATTTCAGACGTCCTCTGAACATTGCCATATCGACTGCGGCATTGAACATATCGGTTGTCTCCCATGTCAGATTCGGACTGGCAAGTCTGTTCGGATAGTAGTATGTCACCTGTGAACCTCCGATAAGATAACCTGAAGTAGAGGAATCAATTGAATACAATGAAGTGTAAGCTGCAATAGCATCATTACCTGTGCGTCCGGCACTCATTCTTAGTGAAAGATCCTGGAAGAAATTGAGCTGCCTGATCCACTGCTCCTTCGACATATTCCACTTGAATGCTGCAGACGGGAAGAATCCCCACTTCTTGTTCGCTGCAAAGTTCGAAGAACCGTCAGCGCGTCCGGTAAACGTGATATAATAGCGGTTCTTGAAGTTATAGTTGGCTCTGGCAAGAACAGACATTCTCTTGACCTTGGTATTCGATGAAGAAATTGTGTAGTTGTCCTTGTCAGCGACTCCACTGAGATCATTCCATGTCAAAGCATCCACAAGAAGTCCCTTGGCTGTCACACCCACATAATTCTTGTTGTTGTAGTAGATGGAAAGTCCTCCCATAACATCAAGATTGTGTTTCTTGTCAATGGATGTCTTGTAAGTTACCGTATTATCCGAACTGAACTGTCTCTGGTCCTGCTCAGAGCGGAAAGCATCACCTCCGGCATTTGCCGCAGCCTTTGCAGGAAGAGATCCCGGATTAAATCTGAACTGGTGGTTCTGCGCGAGATATACCGAGTTCTTGCTCTCGATCGTCAATCCTTTCATCGGCGTGATTCTCGCAATGAGCATGTTGAAGCTGGTATTAATCTCAGTATATTTCTGAGCCTGCTTCACGGTGATATATGGATTATTGAAAACCACTCCGTTACCGTAATCGTACAGGTCATTGACTGTATCATCAATTGTCAATGCAGGAGAAAGATAGATCACTCCATTCCATAGACTTGTACCGCCGATATTAGCTTTGTTCTGCTGAAGTTTTCTATATACGGAGCTATGCGAGTATATAAGTCTCAGCCATTTTGTGAACTGATGACTGACATTCACCTTGGCTGTCAGATGTTTTCCGCCTGTGTCATAGATGATACCCTGATTGTCTGAATAGTTGATGGATGCGTAGTAGTTTGTATTCTTGACACCGCCGTTGACAGAAAGACTATACTGCTGATATGGTGCCAGGTAGGTCATCGCATCTATCCAGTCTGTACCTTCTCCCAATGCTTCAGGATTTGTATACTTGTTTGGATACGCCACGTAGTTAGGGTTATAACCCGTGCCGGGCTCTGGAGAAGCAGTCTTGTTAAAATGCTGACGTTCATTATTATAACGTGCAAACTCAGTCGCATTCATCAGATCCAGTGAACGAAGGAGCTGGGAGAAACCGGCTTTCACACTGAAATTGACATTTGCCTTTGTAGTAGAGTTCTCTCCTGTCTTCGTCGTTACAATGATTACTCCATTAGCACCCTGGGCACCATAGATTGCTGTTGATGATGCATCCTTCAAGACTGAAATGCTCTCGATATCTGATGTGCTCAAGTCAGCGAGCGAAGTAACAGCATTCATGACACCGTCAACGATGATGAGAGGTTCGTTAGATGCATTGATAGATCGTGAACCGCGGATATTGATGGTTGTTCCTGCTGTCGGGTCACCGGACATATTTACGATGTCGGCACCTGCGATTCGTCCCTGGAGCGCCTGGTCAACTGACAATGTAGGGGAGGTCAGAACCTTCTCCATGCTGACGCTTGCCACGGAGCCGGTAAGATCTGATTTCTTGGTCTCACCGAAACCGATTACCACGACCTCGTCAAGATACTGCAGATCGGGAGTCATCGTCACACTGAGGACAGTCTTCTTGCCGACCATCATCTTGACTGTTGTGTATCCCATGAATTCGAAGCGCAGGATTGACTCTGTCGATGGTACGACAATCCTGAAACGTCCCTCTGCATCAGTAATGGTGCCATGTCCATTGGCTGCGTCCAAAAAGACTGCAGCTCCTGGTAGAGGTCGCTGATTTTCATCCAGCACAACTCCAGTCACAGAAATCTGACCGGAAGCGGCGAGTGCCGACATGCATAGGATTAAGATAGCTAAAATTGTCTTTCTCATAATTGCGATTTACCTGGGTAAATATTTAATATTTATGCTACAAATTTACCCTTTTAGAAGACACCTTTTTGCCGGTCATTTTTTAATATAGAGAATTTCGGGTATCGATTCGTGTATATCCATGAAACAGATGCACCAGACATCGTTTTCAATAAATTCTTCATAAACAATAATATTGAAGGAAGCAAATCGATGAAAAGCTATGAAAAGACATAAAAAAATCTATATATTTTCACATAACATCTTCTTCAAATCATCAATTAAAACACGTATAAGCGCTTTTTTATCCATATTACTGCAAAAATTTATCTTTATATTTTGCAGCCCTATTTTAAATGCAACGATTTATGTCGTACTTTGTATTGATTAACACGCACGATAACCACATAACATGGCCTATACATTCAAAAAAGGAATTCTTATCATACATCTGCTGGCATCCTCATTTCTTGGAGCTGATGCAGCAGCCTCCGTCTGGTCAGTCAAGGATTTCGGAGCAGCTGGAGATGGCAAGACCAAGGATACTAAGGCAATTCAAGCCACAATCGAAGCAGCATATGATGCAGGAGGAGGAACAGTTGAACTCCCGGCGGGAACATATCTTTCCGGTTCGATAGAACTTAAGGACAACATTGTATTTCACCTAGCGGAAGGAGCTGTGCTTCTGGGCAGTCCGGACCTTGATGATTATTGTGCAGCAGACTGCTGCCCACAGAATTACTCATCACCCCGCACCTCTGAAAACATCAGTGGAGGGCATCTCATATATGGAGCGGGAGTGAAGAATGTCACATTGAAAGGGCCTGGAAGGATAGACGGCAACTCCAGACATTTTTTTCTTCATGGAAACTATGTAGATGTCGGAAAGCAAGTTACACTCCCTGACCGCCCGGGCCAGATGATATGGTTCGCAGACAGCGAAAACATCCGTATCCTTGATATGGAGATCACAGGCGCCCCATATTGGAGCTGCTTTATCCATAACTGCACAAATGTATGGATCAGAGGATGTGACGTACACACAGAAAGCAGCGAATATATCACATACAACGGAGACGGAATAGACATAGACCGATGCCGATTCGTCCACATTTCCGACTGCCACATTGACACACACGATGACTGCATAACATTGAGAGCATCCGGAGCAGAGCGTCTCAAGAGCCCCATGGATTGCCAATTCATAACCGTATGCAACTGCACTCTTTCCTCTGAGTGCAATGCCATAAGACTTGGTGTCGGCGAAGGCACGATTAAAGATGCCGTATTTTCAAATCTTGTCATATATGACTCCTCTACAGCATTCAACATCGTTTCCGGCTACACTCGCACAGAAGCTGGAGCAAGCATCGAAGGAGTCAGGTTCTGCAATATCATGGTCAATGCCGAACGTCTGATGAAGATCCACCACATGCGTGGAGAAGGAGAGATCAGAGACATCGTGTTCGATGGAATATCCGGCCGCACACAGAGCTGCTCCCAGATCTGGGCTAAAAAGGATCATCCGTTCAAAGAGATTGTATTTCGCAACGTAGAAATTGCGCAAGGATACGAATGCATCAATGCTGAAGTAAAGAGTCAGAACAGCAGCTTCCACAGGCTGAAGCTTACGGGAAAGACTCTGAGGACCCGCAAAAAGAACATTGAAAATGAAAAGAAGTTATTATATTGATTTAAAAACATACAACATGAGGAATATTTGCCTGATATCCGTCATTGCGACAATCTTCGTCTGCGGATGCTCTAAAACGAAATTCACCGAAATTGACAACTACACCGTCATTGAACAGAAGGGTGGAAAAACCATCAGTTATTCGCCTGAATCCGGGGTGAAGCTGCTTGAAATCGACGGTTTCTATTTCAAGGACCTGAATAAAGACGGAAGTTTGAACAATTACGAAGACTGGCGTCTGTCCAGCGAAGAAAGAGCGAAAGATCTTGCCAGTCGCCTGACTATAGAAGAGATTGCTGGTCTCATGCTATATAGCAGACACATGGCAATCCCCCACGTAAGCTCTACAGACCCATATAAATATCAGTACTCGGGAAAACCTTGGGCAGAAAGCGGGGCTGCCGCGTATGATCTTTCTGATCAGCAGATCATAGCTCTCAAGGAAGATAACATGCGCCAGATTCTTGTTACAAAAATCTGTTCTCCAGCAGATGCAGCAAGATGGAGCAATCGTCTGCAAGCCCTCGCTGAGAGCCTTCCGCATGGTATACCGACAAACAACAGTTCCGACCCTCGCAACGAGACACGTGCAACTGATGAATTCAATGCAGGATCCGGCGGAGATGTGTCTCTCTGGCCAACTCCTCTGGGACTGGCTGCATCATTCGACCCGGAGGTAGCAAGAAATTTTGCTGAGACTGTGCAGGCAGAGTATCGTGCGCTCGGCATCACTACAGCACTCTCACCTCAGGCAGATATATTCACCGAGCCAAGATGGAGAAGAGGTGTCGGATGCTTTGGCGAGGACCCTGTTCTGGCAGCAGACATGACCAGAGCCTACATCGACGGATTCCAGACTTCATATGGTGACGATGTAATAGAAAACGGTTGGGGCAGCATGAGTGTCAACTGTATGGTGAAGCATTGGCCGGGAGGAGGCTCTGGCGAAGCAGGACGTGATGCACATCTTGGATTCGGAAAATACGCTGTCTATCCGGGAAAGAATATAGACACCAACATATTCGTTTTCAATAAAGGAGCATTCGAACTTAATGGCCCGACAAAGGAGGCATCTGCCGTAATGCCTTATTATACAATCTCTTATGGACAGGATCCGTCCGGAAAGAATGTGGCCAATGCATATAGCAGATATATAATCCAGGACCTGCTTTACGACACCTACGGATATGAAGGAGTCGTATGTACAGACTGGAGCATCACCAAAGATTACGAACAGGTTCACGTCCACGGCGGCAAGCCTTGGGGAGTAGAAGCGCTCAGCGTGGATCAGCGCCACTATGAAGTCATAAAAGCGGGATGCGACCAGTTCGGAGGTAACGACCAGAAAGGACCGGTCATCGCAGCATACAAGATGTGGGCGGAAGAGTTCGGCGAAGAAAGTGCACGCGCGAGATTTGAGCATTCTGCAAAGAAGCTTCTCCTCAACTTCTTCAGAACAGGCATCTTTGAAAATCCTTATCTGGACCCTGAGCAGACATCACAGATCGTCGGATGCGAGAAATTCAGAAAGGATGGTTATCTCGCACAGCTCAAGTCAGTGGTGATGCTCAAGAATCACAATGGAGTCCTTCCTGTAAAAGACAAGCCTAAGGTATTCATTCCTAAAAGAAATATCCCTAACGTATACAACCTTGCAGGTAAGATCACATCTCCTGGTTCTTACTCTGACCCGATAGACCCGGAGATTGTGAATGATTACTTCGAAATGACACAATCACCAGCTGAAGCGGACTTTGCAATAGTCGTGATAGGAGAGCCTGTGAATGGCCGCGGATTTGACGTCTCAGACTTTGAAAAGGGAGGCAACGGATATGTGCCTATGAGTCTACAATATGGTGATTATACCGCCGTGCATGCCCGTGAACGTTCAATTGCAGGTGGAGACCCTAAGGAAAAGACATCCAACAGAAGCTACAAGGGCAAGACAATCAAGAGCGAAAATGCCGGTGACATTGACCTTGTCATCCAGACTCGCAAGGCATTGGGCAACGACAAGCCGTTAATCGTCATCCTTCCTTGTACCAAACCTGTAATCGTGGGTGAATTCGAACGATATGCCGATGCGCTGCTTGTTTCTTTCGGTGTACAGCCGCAGGCATATCTGGACATCATAACAGGAGCATACGAGCCTTCCGGACTGCTTCCTATACAATTCCCTGCAGATATGGAGACCGTTGAAAAGCAATTTGAAGACACTCCACGTGATATGAAATGCTACATGGATGCAGATGGCAATGTGTACGACTTTGCATTCGGTCTCAACTGGAATGGCGTGATCAATGATGAGCGCGTACTGAAATACAGATAATCATGTCCTATAAATATCTTTGCATAACCTTATTAGCTGCGGTTCTGTCTTCTTGCCACTATAGCGAGGAGAAGGACGCGATGGAGAGGCTTGAGGCTGTTATCTCGGACAAATTCCATTATGAGCAGGAGTTCATTCACAGAACTGACAAACTGAGAAAAAATCTGTGTCTTTGCTCTGACAACGAGGCAAAATGGAATATTGTCAAGAGCCTTCACAAGGAATATCTCAGCTATGACATTGATTCTGCGATTGTGTACTCAAACATGATGGCAGCCATAGCCGACACTCCCGAAAAAGAAATGATGGCATTGGAAGCAAGGACGTCATGCCTGTGTGCGATACGAAGATATCAGGAAACCAGAGAACTCTTGAACTCCGTTGACACGACCTCGCTTAATGATATTCAGAAGCAGGCATATTACAATGCACATATCGCTTTATACAGATCTTTGGGAAACGAGGCCAATGTCAGCGATGAATACATCAGACATCGTTATCACTATCAGAAGCTGTTGTCAAAAATCCCTGAACTGTCTGAAAGGGAAAGGAAATACATCAATGCCAAACAGCTTATGATAGAAGGCAGACATGACGAAGCCCTTGACAGTCTGTACGCGGTGCTGAATATGGAAAATGACATATCGTCTACTCTGCACACCACATATGCAATAGCAAACTGCTATAAGGCGAAAGGAGATCAGAGCAGCTACAAGAGGTGGCTTGCGGAAACTGCCATATACGACATAAAGAGGCCAAACAAGCAGTACAGGTCCCTCTATGATCTGGCTATATGCCTGCACGAAGACGGAAACTACAGCAGAGCCGGAGAACTGATTCACATGACTCTGATGGATGCCATCCTGTGTAAACATGACACCAGAATCATCAACGCCGCTTCTGCACAGACAATCATCAGCAAGGCATCAGAGGAGAACATAAGGGCCCGACGCTGGCTTCTGGTCGTCCTCATATGTCTGCTTCTGCTCACTATAGCCTACATCTCGGCATCGCTTGCAAAAGTAAATCGCCAGCGCAGGCGCCTCAAGACCCTGATGCATAGGACTAAAGAACTTAATTCGGAACTTTCCAACAAAAACGCATTCATTGCTGAGGCTAACCTGATTAAGGAAAAGTATATGTTCAAGTACATGTACCTTTCGGCAAACTTCATCAAGGAAATTGATGAATATCGTAAAGAGCTGAGACGCATATATAAAGAAGATGGCGGCGAAGCATTGTTGGCGAAACTTAGAGAGCCTGAGTACATATACATGCAATACAAGGCATTCTATAAGATCTTTGACGAAATCTTTCTTGGTATTTTCCCTGACTTCCCGGACAAGGTCAACGAATTGCTAAAGGAAGACAAGCGACTTGCAATAAAACATTCGGGATCCATGCCTACAGAGTTACGTATCCTTGCCGTCATCCGACTGGGAATCACCGAAAGCCGCAAAATCGCAGAGTTCCTCAACACATCGGTAAACACGATCTATACATACAGGACAAAGATGAGGTACGACTCGATTGATGGGCCTGAGATATTTGAAGAGAAGATAAAGAACATAGATTATTTCAAACCTTAGCATATGAAAAAAATCAAACTGGGACTATTCCCGAAAGTAGTGATAGCCATTATACTTGGCGCCCTACTAGGACTTATCCTGCCTGACGTTGGAGTCAGAATACTGAAGACATTCAATGTCATTTTTGCACAGCTGCTGAAGTTTGTGGTACCGCTTCTGGTACTCGGACTTGTCACTCCATCAATTGCAAACCTTGGACGTGGTGCAGAGAAAATGCTCCTGACAGTCATGGTCATCGCATACTGTTCGACCGTTTTAGGAGCTTTATTCTCATATGGCGTGGCCAGCAACGTATTGCCATTATACCTCACCCCTGGTGAACTTTCTACCAGCACAGTGCATGAGAAGGAATTCCTTCCATTCATCGATCTCAAGATTCCACCGATCTGCGACATCATGACGGCACTGGTACTCTCTTTCGTCATCGGAGTGGGAACAGTCTTTACCGGTGCAAACGCATTGAAAAGAGGATTCGAGGAGTTCGGCGAAATCGTGAAGATAACCATTGAGAAGGTCATCATTCCTCTCCTTCCAGTCTACATCTTCACCATGATATGCGAGATGAGCGCAAAGGGAGTGATTGCCGTTATACTTGGAACCGGAGCAAAAGTGATTGCAACAGGTGTCATTCTATCAATACTTTACCTTATTGTACAATATTGCATCGCAGGCATCATTGCGAAAAAGAATCCGTTCAAGATGCTATGGAATATGATCCCTGCATACCTTACAGGATTCTCAATCTGTTCAAGTTCCGCATGTATTCCTGTAACTTATGAGTGTACGTTAAAGAACGACGTACGTAAGGATATCGCAGACTTCACCGTTCCGCTTTGTTCAACCGTACATATGTGTGGTTCCACAATCAAATTGACAGTAACATCTGTAGCCGTCGCATATATGTTCGGAGAACCTATCGGGCTGGGACTTTTCATTCAGTTTGCCCTCATGCAGGCAATATCTGCCGTAGCTGCTCCCGGGGTGATGGGAGGAGTGCTGATGGCATCTGTCGGACTGCTGGGAACCATTCTCGGTTTCTCAGATGAGATGACAACTCTGATGATGACCATATATCTTGCACTTGACGGATATGGTCCGGCAGTAAATGTATCAGGTGACGGAGCCATTACAGTCATCACCGATGCAATCTTCGGAAAAAAGAGACACAGTAAAACAATCCAGACACAGCAGTCAAATGCTTAAACGTTTTCTAACAGGAGTGTTGGTAATCCTCACCATCACTCCTTCTTTTGCGCAGGGTGACACTCTGCGCATTCTTGGTGTCGGAAACTCATGGACTCGTGATTCGATGCGATGGCTCAGCGCCATCGCAAACAGTGCCGGATATCCGGTCATCGTAGGACATGCATATCTAGGCGGATCCACCCTTGAGGAGCAATATCGCGGAATAGACGACACGACATATACCTACAGACATCGTAACATCGACCAGGTTGTACATAACACATACCAGTACTGGAAATACGAAGGAAGTGTAAACCCCGTCAAAACGCCATCCAAAGGATATAAAAACGGTCTTGCGGGCATTGGGGTGACTTTGGAGAGCGTAGTCATTGATGAGCCATGGGATATCATTGTCTTCCAGCCCCACGTAATAGTCCGCTCTCACATGCCGGAATATAATGGCTTTGACATCAATAATCTCGTGATACGTATAAAATCCATGATGTCCGATGAAGTGGCGGAATCTGTCAGGTGCGGCTTGATGGTCCCTTTCTCATATCCTGAAGGGAACACAGATTATCGTCAGAATGTCGTCGACGCCTATAACAATGGAATACGTCCATCCTCACAAGAAGAATGGGATGAACTGTATATACGCATGCATTACCACATACAGGACGATATTCTGAAATTGGCCAGTCACATGGAAGACAACTGTGAATTCATCATAAATGTCGGACAGGCAATCTTCAATGCCAGGAAAGACCGTCATCTGTCCCGATACGGATACCTGCTGCAGAGAGCTCAGAACAACACTCATCTGGCCGAAGGTATTCCTATGTACATAGCAAGTCTTTGCTATGCTTACGTGCTGCTCGGCATTCAGCCAGAGGAGATCAACTTCTATCCATTGGAGTCGAATGATGAACATCTTACCGGAGACAAAGGCGATACAGATAAAAACAGGGCATCATCCTCAGCTAAAGTTGCAGAACGTGCCCGTCAATGTGCATATAGAAGTTGCAGATAGGGCGGTTTCACATTAATATGATATGCCAGGAGCCTGTCAGGATTTTTTTATATATTTGAAATCGGAATATATTCTAAACTATATGCTACGAAAAATCAGGATTGTTTTGGCAGCAATATTCTTTGTGGGTATTACGCTGTTGTTTTTGGATTTTACGGGTACAGTTCATGCGTGGCTGGGGTGGATGGCCAAGATCCAGTTCCTTCCAGCAGCTCTTGCTGCCAACGTGCTCATAATTGCCGGTCTGGTTGTCTTGACCCTGCTGTTTGGTAGAGTGTATTGTTCAATAATATGCCCTCTTGGCGTGATGCAGGACATCATCTCATGGTGCAGAGGAAGACTCAAGAAGAAGAACAACTTCCGCTTCTCATACTCCCCTGCCAAGAACTGGCTGAGATATGGAATGCTTGTTCTGTTTGTTGCTGCACTTATTCTAGGCATCCATTCATTAGTTGCATTGGTAGCGCCATATAGTGCATATGGAAGGATTGCATCCAATATTATTGCTCCTATATACCAGTGCGGCAACAATATAATGGCGTGGATTTCCGAGAGGGTGGACAGCTATCGATTCTACGAGGCCGATGTCTGGATCAAATCACTTCCTACATTCATAATCTCAATTGTCAGCTTTCTCGTCATCTTCATACTGGCATGGAAGAATGGCAGAACATGGTGCAACACTATCTGCCCTGTCGGAACGACACTTGGCTTCCTCTCACGATTCAGTCTGTTTGCACCGGCTATCAATACAGACAAGTGCAACAGTTGCGGTCTATGCGGAAAATCCTGCAAAGCATCATGCATCAATACCAAGGAGCATAAGATCGACCACAGCCGCTGTGTTGCCTGCATGGACTGCATCGACAACTGCAAACATGGGGCGATACATTTTGCATATAGGTATAGCTCCCTCAACAAGCTCGAGATGACAGGAAACGACAAGAGCGAGAAATCTCCTGACCAGAGCCGCAGGGCGTTCTTGACCACCAGTCTGATGGTGGCTGGCGCTGCTGCACTCAAAGCTCAAGAGATGAAGGTCGACGGCGGACTTGCTGACATCGACTACGCAAAACGTCCTTGCAGAAATACTCCTGTCGTACCGGCAGGCGCAAAAAGCCTGAAGAATTTCGGCAATCATTGTACCGGATGCCAGTTGTGCGTGAGTGTCTGCCCAAATCAAGTCCTCAGTCCCTCTACAGATCTTGAAACCTTGATGCAGCCACAGATGTCGTTCGAACGAGGCTACTGCAGACCAGACTGCAACAAATGTTCTCAGGTATGTCCAGCAGGAGCAATCAAGCCAATAAGTGTTGAGGAAAAATCATCTGTCCAGATAGGCCATGCAGTTGTTGATCCGGCACTATGCGTGATGGTGACAGATGGCGTAAAATGCTTCCACTGCGCACGTAAATGCCCGGCTCATGCCATCAAATATGTCAATATCGACCCGAATGACAAGAACTCACCGAGGATTCCTACAGTCAACGAGGAAAAGTGCATCGGTTGCGGCGCATGTGAAAACCATTGCCCTGCAAGACCGGTCGCAGCCATCCACGTCGAAGGACACGAGGTACACCGCCATGTTTAATCTCTTTAAGAAACGTAGATATGAAAACAGAGATAAATAGAAGGGAATTCCTGAAGAGAACCGGCATAGCTGCGCTGTCTGCAGGCAGTCTGGCTACAATTTCAAGCTGCTTAGGGAAGAAGACAGACGAGACCACAGAAGTGGAGGGCGAAATGACATACAGGACACATCCTCAGAACGCAGATAAGGTCAGCATTCTCGGTTACGGCTGTATGAGATGGCCGATGAACGAAGATGGAACCACTGTAGACCAGGAGGCGACAAACAGGCTTGTAGACTACGCCATTGAGCATGGGGTTAACTATTTTGACACTGCTCCGGTATACCTCCAGGGACAAAGCGAGATAGCTACAGGTATCGCCTTGAAGCGCCATCCGAGAGAAAGCTACTTCATTGCGACAAAACTATCCAATTTCAGCAATCACTCAAGAGAGAACTCCCTTGAAATGTACCATAAGTCATTCGAAAACCTGCAGGTGGATTACATTGACTACTATCTGCTTCATAGCATTGGCGATATGGAGACATTCAAGAAGAGATATGTCGACAACGGCATGATAGACTTCCTGATGGAAGAAAGAAAAGCCGGCAGGATCAGAAATCTCGGATTCTCGTTCCACGGCTCCAAGAAAGGATGGGATGAGCTGATGACAACCCACGAAACCTATCATTGGGATTTCGTACAGATACAGCTTAATTACGTCGACTGGAAACACGCAAGCGGACGTAACACAAATGCTGAATACCTTCAGCAGGAGCTCGACAAAAAAGGCATACCGTCTATCATCATGGAACCGCTGCTCGGAGGACGATTGGCAAAAGTTCCTGAAAGCATTGCTGACAGACTTAAGGAGCGGGGACCGCAGAACAGCATAGCATCATGGGCATTCCGTTTTGCCGGCACACCGAAGGGCGTCTTATGCGTATTGAGCGGAATGACATATATGGAACACCTGCAGGACAACCTCAAGACGTACTCACCACTGGTGCCACTGAATGAAAAAGAGCTGGAATTCCTGGAAGACACGGCCATCTTGATGAAGGAATACCCTACTATCCCATGTAACGACTGCAAATACTGCATGCCATGCCCATACGGCATTGACATCCCTGCCATTCTTCTGCACTATAACAAGTGCGTCAACGAAGGAGAAATTGCCGCAAGCCGTACAGACAGCAACTATAGCAAAGCCAGAAGAGCATACCTTGTAAGCTACGACAGAGCTATTCCCAAGCTAAGACAGGCTGCTCGCTGTATTGAATGCGGTCAATGCAAGGAACACTGTCCACAGAGCATCAACATTCCTAAGGAGATCCGAAAAATCGACAGATATGTCGAAAAACTGAAAACTGATAAATTGTAAAACAAAAGAGGCTGACCTGGTGGTCAGCCTCTCATAGTATGTTAAAGGATCGGAAGAACCTGATCTTCTGACTTGGTTACCGGCATATAATGCGTACTAACCGACTCTGGAATAGCCTCCTTGGCAAACAAAAGCGAATATTTCGGATCCGCAACTGAAGTCATTGTCAAGGATGTCTTTGTCGCCGTAACCGTATAATCATGCGCCCATGGTGTATAGTCTGAATATACACCGCTGAGGACATCTTCATTATACTCGAATGAGCCCCTATACAAGTAGTGTGGGCCGTCTCCGACCTTCTGATACAAATCAAACGTACTATCGCCATAGAGGGCCAGATAGATATCAATGGCAACTCCTGACTCCTCGCCAGTATAATGCCACTCACCTACCAGTCTATCAAATTTCCTGGCCTCAGAAAGGCCACATGCAGCAAGAGTGAACACCGCTGCAGCAATAACCAATATCTTAGTAATAATCTTTCTCATAAACATCTACTTATTAGAGCCATCCTCCATTTTCTGCTATGCTGTCACGTGAAAGGAGTGAAACCTCTCTAGTGAACTCTGTTCCACCCATTACGGCGCCAGTCGCCACATTGGATCCGCCTGCAATTGCAGTCACCTTGATCTTAGCAGAACCGTACTTTGTACACTTGATAAACAGACGACCGTTATTGATGAATGGTTCACCTTCAATTCCAAGCTGTTCTCTTGCCTCATCACTGATCTCAAGTTTAGTGTATGTAAGATTCGCAGCCGGCTCACCGAAACATGGAACAAGTGAAACTTTAGACTCTTCACCGATCTTGGCCACAAGGTTAGGCGTTCCCTCCAGGTTCATCAGGAACTTCCATGTATCGATGGCTCCGGTTCCCATCTGTTTCCAGAATGGAAGGAGGTCAAAGTTGACACCGTTTGCATTCTTGGTGCATGTCTCGATATAATAATCAATGTCATTTACGGATGAATAAAGAATAGCTATGAAATCATCATAGTCGAATGTCTTATTGATCTTCAATGCATATGAAAGACCGAGGGCAACGACACCTGAAACATGAGGACAAGCCATTGATGTGCCCTGCATCCAGCCATAATCAGTATCATAATTAGATGATTCCTTAGCAGTTGTCGAAAGAATCATCGCTCTGTCCGAAGTAGCGGTAAGATTGATCGCAACATCTCCACCAGGAGCAGAGATATTTACTCCAGGACCATAATTGGTATAATTGGTAGGGAGGAAATCCGGACCGAAAGCTGACACTGAAATAAATTCCCTATGGGCTGCCGGATAACCAGAGATTGAAGATGCATCATTACCGGAAGCAAAGACAATGATATTCTTGTTGACTGGAGAACCATTTGTCTTATTACCATAATCACGGAAATATCTCAAGGCTTTGATCTCAGCAGGATACACCTGTTCAAAGCCATCGTCAGATTTCATAAGACCTGCTTCCTGTCCATAAGAGCACTGCAGTACAGATGCACCCATGTGTGCGGCATAGTGATATGCTCTCGCACGTGCAGTTACTGTTGCTGCACTTTTACCAGAGAAGACCTGACAAGACATGATGCGGCATCCGTCACCATTACCTGTACCACCAGCAACACCACTGACACCAAGGCCATTGTGATTGACAGCAGCAACCGTTCCTGCCACATGCGTACCATGGCTGACATCACCCGGATCATTCCAGCTGATTTCCTTTGGATATTTCTCAGTGCTGAGGAAGTTCCAGCCGTGGATATCATCTACATAACCGTTATTATCATCATCAATGCCATTACCAGGTACTTCACCTTTATTGACCCACATGTTGGCAGCCAGGTCAGGGTGAGTATATTTCACTCCCTCATCACACACAGCAACGATGATACGTGGATCTCCTCCTGTAAGTCCCCAGGCATTCTTTACATTGATGTCTGCTCCAAGACGTGATGTTTCTGCAACACTGAGGTCCTTATTATTGATGTAATGCCACTGATCGACAAGCATCGGATCGTTGAAAGGAAGATCGAACTCGGTATAACCATCACGCTGGAAAGGCTTCCACTCAGAAGGTCCCTCGACAGCGAAGCATCTCTCATAGGATGTGTTATACTGAATGGCAGTGACATCATTGAGTTTAGCCATTTCTGATGCGACATTCTTGACACCTGCTGATTCAGGGAAGGAAAGAAGGAACCAGCGGTGGAGACCATAGCTGCGAGCCAGGTCATCATCAGTTTTCGGGAAAAGCTTCTCCACTGATTCGACACCAAGTTCTGCACAAGCAGCCTCCCACTCAGGTGTACCTTCACCATGTGCGAGCTGCAATGCTACTTCCTCTTCGAGATAAACGAGAAGAGTACCCGCATCAGCGTTCTGCGAATTATTGACAGTTTTAGTAGCAAGAGGTGTCTTTACGACAGAAGACTCCTCGAGCACTGGCAATTCCTTTTCAGCGCAACCTGCGGCAAGCAATACTGCAGGAAGCGTTAGACTGAAAATTCTTCTTATCATAGTTTTATTCATACTTTAATCAGATTATCTGACAGCTGCTGTATGCGCTGCTGGTTTCATTTCGACAGACTGAACTGTCTGCAAGTTGTTTACATCGAGATAGTTCTTGATTCTTACCTGTCGACGACTACCCTGAATTACCTTCATAAGATAAGTGTCGAATGTCTCGACATAGTTCTGAGGGCCTCTTCTGAGGAGTTCATGGTAAGCTGCGAAATATGCCTTCACCGCTTCCTCGGAAGCATTGTTCTTTTCCTCATGACGCTCATCGATAATCGGGTCAGGATCAAGATCCTCTCTTACCAGGAGCATGTTTGTTACAATATCGATAACTCCTGAATATGTTGTATGGTTGGCATCCTGATATGCGAGTACAGCATATCCGTCGACAACCTCACCATATTCGGCATACAGTCCTGAATCCATGATTGAAAGATAACCATCCTTAACGAAGGCACCCATCAGTCCCATCATACCCTGCAATACTCCGCCGCTCTCAGCATACAGATATGCAGAAGGATAGTACAATGCTCCGTCTGAGTAGAAGCTCTCGAATGCCTGCTCAGCATTATAAAGCATGTTGTCGATGTAGATGAATGAATACGAATCATCCTCAAGACCAAATTTTCTTGCCATAGGGAACAGACCCTTGATGTTCACCAACGTATATCCTGAGATTTTAGAATTTGGAGTATAATCCTGTGGGAAAGTCTGGGTAACTTCCACATCGCCAAGATATGCTCTCGAATACATATCACCTTCCATTGCATAGTAGTGATATCTGCCGCAATAGCCTGTCTGGTCTAACGGGATAAGGTTTACATCCACATCCGAAAGGTCATACTCAGCAAGTCTTGGATCCCAGTCACCACCAGTCTTCTGCTCCGCAAGGAAGAGCTCCTCACGATAGCCGTTGTAAGCCTTGATGACAAGGATATATTCTGTACCTGGAACAAGATATCCCTGCTTGAGGAAAAGACCGGTGCCGTTGATCTGCTCAAGGCTGGCCTTGGTCATCTGAGATTCTTCGAGTTCCTTCTTTATCTTGTCCTCATTCTCAACCCACTGTTCCTTAGTATAGAAACCGGCATGCAGACGCTGAATATTCTTACCATAGATATAAATCTCCATAGAGTTCTTCGAAGTCATACCATCTGCCGCATATTTATCGGAGCAGATAAGTCCACAAGTCAGAACTATGTCATTGCCGTCATCTCCCTTCTTGAGGTATCCGAACGACGACTGGCTCATTGCGCGATAGTTTCCTGCAAGGTCAAATCCAGCAGCAACCACTGTGTACATTCCGCTGTTCTCGAACGAGTAATCCACTACAGTCGCATAAGAGACCTTGACAACCTCTCCAAGTTCTTCAGAAGAGTCGTTATCAGCAAGAAGCTGTGCTTTCTGGGCAGCAGCTGACTCTGTAAGAGTTCCCTCAAACACGGCAAGCTTTACCTGGGAAATGTCAGATCCGAACGACACATTGATCGGGAGATTACCATACTGATCAGAAACACCCGGGGTTACCACCATCTCATAGTCCTTAGCCCTGTAACCAGGAAGAATGATTCGGTGAAGTCCGGAAGAATTGGTAGGATACCATCCCATAGATTCCAGCTTCATCTGAAGGGCACCATAAGGGAACGAGATCACACCTTCCTTCAAAGTTCCATATACGGAAGCAATCGATGCATCAAAGTCATTACTGTTCTCAACCACATACGATCCGACGCTGGTCATTCCATATTGAGGGCTGAAGATAGCTCCTGTCTCGAATGTAGGGATCCACACCTTGTCAGGATTAGTCGCATCAATATATGTATAATGCTGAGAGACACAGATGTTAGACATGTTTGAGCCGAACATGTCACTAAGATAGTTCAAGCTGTAGACATCCCATGTTCTATAGAATCCCGGCTTATCATCACGCTCCTGAAGGGTAATGTTTCTCTCAAGGTTTGGCGATGTTACAGAGAACCACTCAGGGAAAATACCATCGCGCCATTTACCGTTGGTTTCACCATTAGGACCGATGACATCATTCCACTTCACTCTGGTAACAGTGAAGTTCAGGTGAGTCGGGTTTGCCGAATACTTTGACACATACTCATCACCCTCGAGAATAAGTGAACACTCGTATGTTGTAGCGATTTTTGCCGATGGGAAGTGAACCACGACATCAGCTACAGGTGAGCCATCCTCAAACACGACCTCATCGACTGTGAATACAGGATAGCTTGCCTCCACCTTGACCGGAACGTGAATCCTGCCTCTTGTCTTGATTCTACGCACAACAAAGGTTAAAGAAGTTGGTTCCTCAGGCTCTATCTGAAGGTCGCCGACACCTTTCTGGGTTGGGAAGTACACGCCGTAGCAATTCTCATGGTCAAGTTCGCCCGGAGCATATGGTTCCTCCTCAACGCAAGAGACCAGAGCCATAGACAGCATGGCTGTCATTAATATATATAAGTACTTTTTCATCATTCCTGTTAGTAAAGAAGTTCAATCTTATCAGATGGGTCAGGATTGTTTTCGCTCTCCTTGATTCCAGTATTAGTCTTGAGCTCAGAACGTGCGATCACGATGTTCCACTGAGGAGACCTGCGCTGTGACTTGAGTTTGAACACAGTTGCATGATTTGATGACGATCTGTCGATCGGTTCATCGAGACGCTTGTAGTCAAACAACAGGATTCCCTCGCCCCAGAACTCAATACGCTTCTGCAGAAGAAGTTCCTTCTTGAATGAAGCGAAGTCTGCACCTGACTGGATGCGGTTGTATGATGCATCACGATATTTTGTCATGAACTCCTTGAGAAGTTCTACACCCTCCGACTCGTTGAGATGATATTTTGCTTCCATCTCAATGAAATACATCTCCTCGATACGCATCATACAGTAATCGATTGCATTTCCGACATTGAAGTCGTTGCATTCGCCCTGTGCAGGACGGAACTTGAGGGCAGAGTATGGTTTTGCAGCAGGACGACCGGATCCGTTGAGGAATGCTGTCTTGTCAGCATCATTTCCCGCAAAACGATATTTACCTGTGCTCCACTCATCCTTATTAGGGCCAAGCCATGAAAGCTTTCTGAAGTCAGATTCCGGCACCGCATCATAAAGAAGCTGGCTTGCTCCGATCTGAGCGTAACAAGCATATCCCCATGCAGCCTCGTTGGACATGTGAGATGTGAATGTAAGGAGGTTGTTCAAGTTCTCAGCTGAAAGACCAAGTCCCCAGATCCATGCGTTGTTTGATGAAGCGTTGTTGAATCCGTTTGAAGGGTCTGTCCACTGAGCCTGTGTAAGAGGAGTCTTTCCACTCTCCTTGATAACCTTGCCTGCATACTCTGCAGCCTTCTCGAACATCTCATAATTATAACCCTTACGCTCGTATCCGAGTTCAAGGTAAGTACGTGCATAAAGGCCGTTGACCATCATAAGATTCGGAGTCGACCATGACGATGATGTTCCGTCAAGATACTCCTCTGCACGCGCAAGATCATCAAGAATGAACTTATAGATCACATCACGCTTTACACGTGGATTGTTCTTACAGTCTTCTATTGTAGTCTTCTCGTCAATGATAGGAACTGTTAGCTCCAGAATATTTGACGGGATAGGGACCTCTGCATTTTCCTTAGGCTCATACAGACGGGCCAGGTCCAGATAGCACCATGCTCTGTAAGCATATGCCTGACCTAGATTGTGTCTCAACTGTGCCATGGTCTCCTCATCTGCTCCATCCTCGATCGCAGGAAGCATAGAGGCGATCACATCATTGGCGAGTCGGATCCATGTATAGTACATGTTCCAGAAATATGCACAATATGTATACTGAGGACCCTGAGCTTGATTAAGGTCATAGGCATAGAAGCGGTTATAGTATGGATTGTCCGCCATAGTAGCGATATCCTCAAGCATATGCTCGAAACGCAGATGAATGCCAGGGACACCAAAGTCAGTATGATCTCCATAGGCTCCGGCATAGCCACCGGTTCCTGATGTAGTCATGCTGGCTGTCATGGAATTGATCATCGACATCAATGCAAAATCAGATGCCGACACCTGCTCCTGTGTCACAGAACCACCAACAGGAACAGTCTCCTGTATACATGATGCTGCAATAACAGTCGCAGTAAGAATTGCAGAAACTTTAAGTATTGTTTTCTTCATATCTCTTGTCTCCTCTGATTAGAATGTGATGTTGATACCACCTGTAATTGTTCTGACAGGCGAGTTGCTCGCATAGTTGGATCCTCCCGAGAAGCTGCTTCGTGGGTCCAATCCCTGTCTGTATGAGCAATACCATATATTATCGCATGCTACATAAACCCTCATCTTGTCAACCTTGATCTTATTCAGAAGAGAAGAAGGGAGTGTATATCCTAGCTGAGCATTCTGGAAGTTAAGATAGCTTGCAGGAACAAGGAATCTGTCCGAACTACCGGTAATGTTCTGATCCTGGTACACGAAACGAGGAATGTCCGAATCCTTGTTTTCCGGGCTCCACGCCTTAAGCACATCCTTGTGGAAGTTCGAACCTACCGAACCGCTTGGCGGTGTCATGTATGACGAATAACCCGAGTCATAAGTCTGACCGCCTAACTGATAGGTGAACGAAGCCGAGAAATCGAAGTTGCGATATGTCACCGAAGTACCGAAACCACCATACAGAGCTGGCGTAGGATCACCGCAGAGATATTCTGTAGCCTCTGAATACTCAGATGTCATTGTAGTACCGACAACCTCGCCATTGGCATCAAGGACATCCTTATACCACATAGGAAGACCGTTGGTCTTGTCAACTCCGGCATACTTAGGCATGAGGAACGTATTGAGAGGAAGCCCCTCAGCCACGAACTTATTTCCTGATGCATATCCAGGATATCCGTCGATCACACGTGACTTATGCTCGTCCGGAAGGAAGATGACCTTGTTGGTGTAGTGAGTGAAGTTCAGATATGCATCCCAACGAAGATCCTTCCTGCTCATGACAGTTCCGTTGACAGCGAACTCGATACCTGAGTTCCTCATATCTCCGATATTATCATAGTATCCGCTGAAACCGTATGAGATAGGAATAGATACGAAATAGAGCATGTCTGAAGTCAGACGGTAGAAATACTCAAGCGATCCGGAAACACGTCCTCCGAAAATATCGAAGTCAAATCCGGCGTTGAAGTTGGTATTTGTTTCCCAAGTGATGTTAGGGTTTCCGATAGAACCTCTCTTCACACCGATCTCACCGTCACTGTTGGTGATCGAGTACATATCTGTGTAGAGATAGTCTGCAATGTTGTCATTACCCTGAGAACCGATAGAGGCCTTGACCTTGAGCATGTCGAGCCAAGGTAGCTGAGGGAACCATGACTCCTGATCGATGAGCCAACCTCCACCGAGTGACCAGAAGTTACCCCAACGATGGTCAGGATGGAATCTTGAAGAAGCATCTCTACGGAATGAGAAGCTACCGAAGATTCTGTTCTGGTAATCATATTGCGCTCTGAGGAAGTATCCCTCATTGTTATAGTCCGAACGACCTGAAGAAGCGGCCTGTCCATCAATCACGGCACCACCGAGTTCGGTATTGCCGAGTGAGAACATATTACTCTTTGACGCACCGACACTTACTCCTGTAGATTTATACCACTCATGACCAAGGAGTACTGTCACATTATGATAATCCTGGAATGTTCTGCGCCAGTTCAAAAGCTGCTGAAGGTTCAAGTAGAATGAACGTCCGTGACTCTTTGAAATGATACCGCCATTAGGAGCGAACTGACCGTAGTACATATTGTTGATGCTTGTGCTGCGGGTCTCATCTACTCCCACTCCGGCGTTGAAAGTAAAGGTGAAGTCCTTCAGGAACTTGATCTCTACGTATCCAGTACCGTTGATAGCATTACCCTCACTGTTGTTTGTATCGAGAGTAACTGTCTGGAGGGCATTCGAATTACCTGCGATAGGACGTGAAAAACCAGCATTGCTGCCATCACCGAAGTCATAGCGCTTATATCCATACTGATCATACTTTATGCTTCCGTCCGCATTTCGAAGGTATACAGGATAGATCGGAGCAACTGTAGTGGCGAAACCGAAGATATTACCCACAGAACCGGCAGAACCTTCATCCGAGTTACCGTTGTTCCAGTTGAAGTTGGTATAACCCATGTTCATACCGATCTTCATCCACTCTTTAGCCTGATAATCAGCCCTGAGACGTGCTGTATAACGATACATGTCACCACCGTCAACGATCGCCTTGTTGTTCAGATAACCGAACGACGCGAAGATCTGGGCATTTCCGGTTGTACCGGCAACACTGACGTTATACTCCTGACGAAGCGAATTCTTGTATGTCTCATCCATCCAGTTATCCGGCTGCAACCAATACTGTTCTCCCATATAATTCACAAGACGACCCGGAGTCGCATATGGATTGAGCTTGCCGTTGCTGCCGATAAGAGACTGGCCCTCTGGTACAGTGAAGGTAAGATATCCAAGACCACCGTCGGCAGCAGCACCTGTCACATTCCTGGCGGCAAGCGCATTAGCCTCCTCGTTGGACATTCCCTTCTCAAGCCTGTAGTAGTTGTACAGGGCAGTATAATGTGTCTCGTAGTACTGTCCCGGATCAGTGATATAGTCGTAGCTCTTGAGAGCCTTTGTATTGAGTCCCCACTTTGCATCTACGCTCACCTTTGCATCTCCAAGCTTTGCCTTCTTCGTTGTGATCATGATGACACCATTGGCACCACGGGCACCATAAAGAGCATTTGAAGCAGCATCCTTGAGGACTGTCATCGACTCGATATCAGCAGAGTTGAGGTTGTTCATATCACCGCTATACGGCACACCGTCCACCACATAGAGAGGTGCTGTACCCGCATTGATGGAGCTGACACCACGGATCATGATGCTAGGAGAACTTCCGAGGGATCCCGAAGATGTAGTCATCTGGACTCCGGCAACCATACCTTCAAGGGCACGGGTAACATCCGAAGACTGTGTCTTCTGGATATCCGAAGACTTGACCACTGTCGCAGAACCGGTGAAAGATTCCTTGGTCGCAGTACCGAAAGCAACGACAATCGTCTCCTCGATCATCTCCGTATCAGGTTCCATCACAACATTGTGAACCGTCTTGGAAGCGACCGGCACCTGAACTTCCTTATAACCTATTGACGAAAATACAAGGACTCCGTCTGCAGGAACCGAGATCGAGTAGACACCATCAACATCTGACATTCCACCAATCATAGTGCCTTTCAGCTGGATTGCAGCAAACGGCACCGGCTCTCCTGTAGACGAATCCTTCACAGTTCCGGTTACAGTCAGGTTCTGAGCAGACGCCCAGGACGAAACCATGATAGCCAGAGCTGTAAGAAAAAGTTTTAGTTTAGTCATGAGTTAACTAGTTGTTTATAATAAAGCAAACAAAGATAGGGATTTTTTTCGATTTTTATACATTAATTATGCAAAATATACTCTAGTTTCCATATCCGGGATTCTGTACAAGGCGCCCCTTTGACAGATCGATCTCCTCAATCGGAAGAGGCAGAACAGTCCTGAAGTCAGTCGGCCCGACCACAAACGCACCGTTGTCGACAGTCTTTCCGTTTCTCCAGAAGTCAAATGCAATCTGTCCTTCCGCGAAAAGTTCTTTCCTTCTCTCATCAAGAATATCATCCAGAGTGACCCCTCCGACATCCTCATACCCTTCGATTCTTTTCGAGCGGAGCGCATTCAGATATACGGCAGCATCCTCCCCTGTATGCAAGGCCGATTCCGCCGCGATCAGGTACACCTCAGAAAGCCTCATGACCTTGATATTATTGGTGTAGGTCAGCACCGAGGCGCCCGCATTTCCAGGATACTTCAATGGGTAATATCCGACATGATAATCAGGCTCTGAATCCGGAGCTTGCATACAATCCGCAACCATCTTGGAGCGAACATCTAAAGGATTGGAATTGAGCCAATTATAAAACTCTTCAGAAACTCCGTATTCTGCATATCCGAGAGGAGAAGTGTAGTAGCCGGGAGCATATCTCTGAGCATTATAGACATCTGTCTGAAGATACTCGAAAAGCATCTCGTCAGCACCTTCCTGAGACCATGCTTTCGTATAATTTTCTATCGTATAAAGCGAGTATGGAGAGTCCGAAATCACTTCCTGTGCATCGGCTAATGCCGCGGCATAATCGCCTTGATAAAGATGCGCTCGCGAGCGAAGAGCCAAGGCTGCCCAATAATTCAAATGACCGTCTTTACGGCCCTTGTTCAAGCCGGTTTCGATGGCTTTGGTAAAATCCGAAATAATGAACGAATATGTCGCGTCAAGGTCTGCCCTCTGACCGATATAACCGATATCGAACACCCTGTCTGACAAGACAATGCCATTTGTATTCGGACTTCCCGAAGTCGGGATTGGGGCAAAGTAGGTCGCCAGGTGGAAATGGAAGAGTCCTCGCATGGCATAGAGCTCTGCGACATAAGGAGCCGCAGCCTCCTGATCCTCAAGAAGCGACACCTTTTCCAATGCATTATTCACGCTTGCCAAGGCGGAATAGAGATAATAATATGCGTTATATGTATCCGCGGGGGTCAGGGCAAACTGAGCCATACGGGAGGCATTCTGCCCGGAAGAAGCAGGCTGATACGAATCCGGACCCACAAGATCGGCATATATCGACATTTCCGAAGCGACTGTCAGAATCGTACCGTATGTAGCCACATAATAGGCACCATTGACAGCATTGGAAAGGTCCTCAACACTGGTTATGGCTGAATCGACAGTAACTGAAGTGGAGGGATCCTGATCCAGTCCACCGCAACCCGCTAAAAGAATAGTCACGGGCAGAACAAATATTAACTTTTTCATTGTTGTATCGTTTAAAATGTAACATTGACTCCCAAGACAACGGATCTAGTCACCGGCACATCGACAGTACGATAGCCATTGATGGCTACATCAGGATCGATATCCGGAGTGGCTGACCATATCATGAACGGATTCGAAGCCTTCACATATACTCTCAGACGCTCCACATGACGTTCAACAGGGACATTCACTCCAAGCACGATCTCACGCACCCTTATGTTGTCGGTAGACTTTATCAGTCTGCTGGAGAATCTGTCCCAACGGTACGGATTATTCATGATCGGCTTCGGATAAAGAGCATCTCTGTTATCCTCTGTCCAATAATCCGCCGCATCGGCAGCTGCGTTCATTGAAGCAGCTCTAAGTCCGTCACTATGAGTAAAATAGCCCGGATAATCAAATAAAGAACCACCGAACTGATATGAGATCAGGAAAGACAGGTCGAGCAGGCCATCCACAAATGTCATGTTGCTGGAGAGACCGCCGACGACATCAGGCAAAGCCTTTCCGACAATGGTATTTCCTGCTTCAGAATAGAAATTGGTCACACCCTTGGAGTGATCCTTTGGATCGATCCAGAACTCGCCAAGTCCTGTTTCCGGATTCACGCCTTTCCATACAGGAAGATAGAATGAGTACATTGAAGCTTCCTCTCTGTGGATATACATTCCGCCGTCACCGTACGGGATATCAGCTCCGCCATTAGGAAGATTCTTCACAATTGAACGCTGCCAAGTGAAATTCAGGTTTGCTGACCATGTAAAGTTTCTGCGGTCAACGATCTGCGCACCGACCTCTACCTCAACTCCCTCATTCAGAAGATTTCCGACATTTGACGTATAACTGCTGAAACCAGTCACAGCAGAAGCCGGCATGTCAAAGATCAAGGAACTTGTGTACTTGTTGTAATACTCGACAGCCAGATCCACTCTATCGTACATATTCCAGTCGAATCCCACATTGAAGTTGCGTGATTTCTCCCAACCCAGCTCATCATTTTCAGGATTGCTCCAATAAATAGCCGCATCGGTGCCATAGCCTCCGGAAGCCGAATAGAGACCTTTGTACGCATAGTATTCGGAAGGAAGATTTCCATTGGTTCCATACGACGCCTTGAGCTTTAAGTCATTGAAAAGTCCGGAAACATTTTTCATAAAAGCCTCATTACTAAGCCTCCACGCTCCGGACACAGACCAGAAGTTGGCCCAACGGCTGTCAGGTCCCAGACGGGATGACCCATCGCGTCTGAACGAAGCGGAAGCATAGTAGCGATGATCATAGTCATAGTTGGCATTTGCAAGGATGGAGAACATAGCCGACTTGTAAGATGCACCACCCACTCCATACATCTGTCCTACCGACAATGAGCTGAGTTTGTCATTAGGAAAGTTGTTTGCCGCCGCATATGTATATCTGACACTATGATTTGCCGCCTCCAAGCCGGCAAGAGCAGAAATATTGTGATTTCCATAGGTGTCACCATACTTCAGGAGTGTCGAATTCGTAAAGTCAGAAGTCTGGAAGATATACTCAGCGCTCAAGCCGTTCAAAGCCGCTCCGTCAATTGAGGAAGGCGCCCACCACAAGTACTGCTTATTATCGATATAATCGAATCCAAAAGTATTTGCAAGACTCAGATAATCAGTGAATTTCGACTCCATTTCCAGATTGGACAGACTGCGCATCGTATGAGTCATGTTATACTCCACGTCACTGTCAAAAAGGATATGAGGATTACCGGTCTGACCGCTCCAGCTGACATTCTCGTTCCATGAGCCGTCCGAATTCTTAGGCTTTGCTGTCGGATCGCTCTGGGTCAGCACTCCAAGAGGAGTCGCATAGCCCATACCCTGGGCTTGTCCGCTTTGGTCACTATGACCTTTTGTCGTAGTGAACGAAACCATCTGTCTCACACCTATACTGAACCAGTCATTGACCTTGTGGTCGACATTCACTCTACCAGAAAATCTCTCGAAATAAGATCCAAGGACAATACCATCCGTATCGGTATAGCCTAATCCTGCATATACTTTTGTCTTTTCTGTTCCTGCCGTCAGACTCAACTGATGGTTCTGCTGAAAAGCAGTGCGGAAGATTTCCTTTGTCCAGTCGGTACTGGTATCACCTGACGGATCAGTAACCATAGAAGCAATCTCATCTCCGGTATACCCATAGGAATATGCCGGATTGAGCGCATAGGCATTGTCACCCGCATCTTTCAGATACTGAATGAATTGCGGTCCGTCCATCATTCGAAGGGCCTTCGTGTTTGCCATACCGCTGACTCCCACTTCTCCGTTATATGTGATGGTTGTCCTTCCCTGACGTCCCCTCTTCGTGGTGATGAGAATTACGCCATTTGCTGCACGTGATCCGTACAAAGACGCAGCCGCTGCATCCTTGAGCACAGTTATGGACTCCACATCTTCAGGATTGATGGTGTTCAGCACACCCATACTCTTATATCCCACATTCAGGTCGGATGCCGTAGAGGACGACATCACCACTCCATCAATGACATATAACGGAGAGGTTCCGGCCGAGATAGATCCAACTCCTCGGATCTGCACACTTCCGGCAGAACCCGGATCACCTGTGTCTGACGCAATACGCACACCGGAAACCTTGCCCATCAGGCCCTTGTCAATCGATTCTGTCGAAGCCTGCGCGATATCGTCACCGCTTACCTGAGCGGCAGAGCCGGTGAAGTCAGATTTGGCCATCGACCCATAAGCGACCACTATCACATCATCCAGATATGCACTATCCTCCGAAAGGATGAAATTGAGGGTATCTTCTCCATTCACAGGCTTTTCCTGAGACAGATATCCCAAGTACGAAATAACCAGTACGGCATCCTTCGGAACAGATAAGGCAAATCTACCCTCAGCATTGGTGTAAGCGCCTGTTTTACTGCCTTTTACCAGGATTGTCGCGCCTTCCAGAGGATACCCTTCCTGATCGGTGACAGAACCTGAAACTGTCAGATTCTGAGCTGTCGCGATCGTCGCGAAACCAAGCATCGCGAACAGCATGATTACGATTTTCCTACACATAACTAACTGTTTTAATGTTAAATTTCAGAGTAACGAGCCGCTACCCAAAAAATCTGCCATTTGTTCCATTCTGCAGAAACATTTGAGTTCATGGATTAATTAGGTTTGTTTTTATCGGTTTTTTTTGTCAAATTTGCGCGTTTGGACTGAGAAGTTCCAATATTATATGTATAACCAAGTATTACGAAACGAAAAAATCGGATGAAAAAACTACAGCTATTTTTCATTGCCTTGACACTACTTTTCGCCACTGAGGCAGTTGCCCAGAACATCACGGTGACAGGTGTTATCAAGGATTCATCCAATGAACTCGGAGTACCTTTCGCATCTGTCATGGTCAAAGGCACCATGATCGGTACCAGCGCAGATGTCGACGGTCTCTATTCCCTTTCAGTGCCGTCAAATTGCGTACTGGTGTTCTCATCGATCGGTTACAAAGATGTCGAGATCCAGATTGCCGGCCAGACAAGACAGGACGTCGTCCTGCATCCAGACTCTGAGATGCTCGAGGAAACCATCGTCGTGGCCTTCGGTACAGCAACAAAAGAATCATTCACAGGTTCTGCGACAGTAGTGAAGTCTGACGACATCGCAAAAACACAGTCTTCGGACGTGACACGAGCTCTTGAAGGAGTCGTTGCCGGAGTCCAGATGACAACAGCATCAGGATCTCTCGGAAGCTCTCCGACAATCAGAGTCCGCGGTACAGGTTCGATGAACGCAGGCAATGCTCCTCTCTACGTTGTGGACGGAGTCCCATATCCGGGAGACATGAATAACATCAACCCGGCGGATATCGAGTCAATGACAGTCCTCAAGGATGCCGCTTCAAATGCACTGTATGGTGCCCGCGGAGCCAATGGTGTCATCATGATCACGACAAAGAAGGGAAAGAGAGGTGACGCTACCGTCAACGTTGAGGCGAAGTGGGGTATTAACACAAAAGCACTCAAGGATTATGATGTGATCACAGACCCGGGACAGTACTACGAGGCATATTATACAGCTTTGAGAAACTATTATGAGCATCCTGACGCAACAGTTGACCCGAACGGAAATATCCTCCACACACAGGGCCTCAGCGCATCAGCGGCTCATCTCAAGGCAAATCAGACAATGCTTGGCGACACTAATGCCGGTGGACTCGGATACCTCGTGTACACAATCCCTTCCGGTCAGACACTCATCAACAGCAACGGAAAGCTCAACCCGAATGCGACCCTCGGACGCGTTGTGGGATACAATGATCAGGAATATCTCCTTTATCCGGACAGCTGGATTGACGAGACATACAAGAACTCGCTCCGTCAGGAATACAACGTAAGCATTTCGGGAAGTACAGACAAGATTTCCGCTATGGCATCATTCGGATACCTCAACAACAAGGGAATCATTGATGGAGCGGATATGTACAGATACACTGCGCGTGTCCGTCTGGACTATCAGGCAAAGAACTGGCTCAAGTTCGGTGCCAACATGTCTTATACAAACTTCAACTGGAACAACGGAAACTCAGAAGAGGGTTCAGGAGGATCGACTGCCAACGTGTTCGCCATCGCGACGAACGTGGCGCCGATCTACCCTGTCTACGTCAGAGACAGCAAGGGCAACATTCTCATGGACAAATACGGATACAAGAGATATGACTATGGTGAAGGCTCGAATGCCGGCATGATTCGTCCATACCTCGGAAACTCCAATGCCCTCCAGGCAACATACCTCGACAAGAATAACACAGAGGGAAACTCCATAAACGGAACTGCATACGCTGAGATCAAGTTCCTCAAGGACTTCACATTCACATTCAACGCCGGAGTCGGAGTGGATGAGAGAAGAGGAACATCGATCATGAACATGTATTACGGTATGGCTGCATCGGTAGGTGGTATGATCAGCAAGTCTCACTCAAGATCATTCTACCTCAACCTCCAGCAGCTCCTCAACTATAAGAAGACCATCGCTCAGGACCACAACATCACTGTGCTGCTCGGACATGAGAACTACAAGTCACTCTCATATGGTCTCAGCGCATCGAAGAGCCAGATGTTCTCGATGGAAAATGACGAGCTCAACGGAGCTGTAGTTGACGGAAAGAGCTCTGCTTCAAGTTTCGGAGAATACAACAACGAGGGATACTTCTTCAGAGCACAGTACGACTACCAGAACAGAATCTTCGGTAGCTTGTCATTCCGTAGAGATGCTTCTTCAAGATTCCATCCTGACCATCGTTGGGGTAACTTCTGGTCACTCGGTGGAGGTTGGCTCATCAACCAGGAGTCATGGTTCCCACAGTTCTATTGGCTTGACATGCTCAAGGTGAAGGCATCCATCGGATCGCAGGGTAACGACAGCATCAGCAACTACCTGTACGTAGACACATATGTTCTCAGCAACAATCAGGACAAGCCAGCGATCAGCTTCGGTGTAAAGGGTAACAAGGACATCACTTGGGAGACCAACACCAACTTCAATGCAGGTTTCGACTTTGAAGTGCTCAGAGGAAAGGTTACCGGTGCGATCGAGTATTTCTACAGGAACACTTCAGACATGATCTTCTTCTTCAGTACTCCGACATCGCTTGGTTATAGCGGATACTACGACAATATCGGAGACATGAGAAACTCAGGTATCGAGCTCTCCGCAAATGTGAATGTCATGAGAACGAAAGACCTCAACTGGGATGTATATGCAAACCTTACACACTATACCAACAAGATCACATATCTTCCAAAGGAGAAGAAGACAAAGATAGTAGAGGGTTACGAAGGTTATGCGAGCGGTCAGAATTTCGTAGGAGAAGGTCTGTCACTCTATACATTCTATCTGCCGAAGTTCGCAGGCGTTGATCAGGAGACAGGAAAATCTCTCTGGTACATGGACATCACTGACAAGAACGGCAATGTGACAGGTCAGACCACAACATCGGAGTATGCAGATGCGACTCAGTACCTCTGCGGTAATCCTACACCAGATTTCTATGGTGGATTCGGAACATCACTTCAGTGGCGCGGATTTGATTTCTCCGCATCGTTCACATATTCAGTCGGAGGCCTCTCATATGATTCCGGATACTCCGGCTTCATGAGTTCGCCAACATCGACAAACATCGGAACAAACTTCCACAAGGATGTATTCAAGGCATGGTCACCGGAAAACAAGAATTCAGATATTCCACGTTTCCAGTATCAGGACCAGTACACCGCATCATCTTCAGACAGGTTCCTTACCAACGCAAGCTACCTGAACTTCCAGAACGCACAGTTCGGTTACACACTCCCTGAGCAGATCACCCGACAGATGTATATCAGCAGACTCAGAGTATATGTCGCTTGTGACAACATCGTATATTGGTCGGCAAGACATGGATTCGACCCACGTCAGAGCCTCTCAGGAGCGACAAGCAGTACGATGAACTCACCTGTAAGAACAATTACAGGAGGAATTAACCTAACATTCTAATTTGAAACGCAGATAAAATGAAAAACATACTTATCAAGACAATTGCGATACTGTTTGTTGCACTTTTGCCTGTATCCTGCGTAAAAGAGACCTTCCCCAAGGGAAGTACAGTAACCAAAGATCAGCTCGAAGGAGCTGAGCAGTCACTAACATACATGCTCAGCGGTATCCCTGCAGCAATGATGGCTTCAGGTGCAGGTGGATATGCCAGCACGTATGGAATACACTGTGATTATGGAATAGCAGCGATCCAGCTTGCTACTGATTCAATGCTTGAGGACATCGCCATCAACGGAGAAATGAACTACTTCTGGTTCAACTCATGGATGCAGAACGTAAGCCAGGGATCAGACTACATATGGGCAGCATACTTCTGGGATGTTTACTATAAATGGATCAAGCTTGTCAATGAGATCATCTCTGTTGTCGGCGAAGTTGATGATTCAACCAGCGAGGAAACAAAGATGGCTCTCGGACAGGCATATGCATACAGAGCGATGTATTACATCGACCTCGCACGCCTTTACGAGCCTAAGACAAACAAGTATACAACCATCTCTCCTGAGATAATGGGGCTCACTGTTCCGATCATCACAGAGGATACAACAGAGGAAATGGCAAAGAACAACCCAAGGGCCACCAGAGAAGAAATGTATCAGTTCATCTTCTCCGACCTGGAAAAGGCTGAGAAGCTTCTTGCAGGCTCAGTTGAGTCATATACCGCTCCAGGACTCACAGCTATCTATGGTCTCTACGCACGCGCGTACCTTGAATTAGGTGCCACTTATGCAGAGTATCCTGATCAGGTTCCAGATCCGGTGGTCTACGATATGACAAGCGAAAAGGCATATACTGAGGCAGCAAAATATGCACGTATGGCGATCGACCGCGGAAAGCACTCGCCTCTTACACAGTCACAGTGGGAAGATCCAAGAAACGGATTCAACGACGGTGGTTCAAACAATGCATGGGTATGGGGTCTCACAGTATCTTCTGAAATCCTTAACAACCTCATTGCCAGCGTTGCACACAGATCATGCGAGGCGATCTACGGTTATGCAGTATGGACTCAGCTCGGTGTAAACCAGGCGCTCTATTCGCAGATCAGTGATGATGACTTCAGAAAGCACTCATGGCTGGACCCTGACATGATGGAATATTACAACTACCAGCTTGCAGGTTCTGCTACAGAGCAGATGGGCTTCCTGTACGGATCTCAATACAACTACCCGGCTGTAAGCTACCAGAGTATCAAGTTCCGTCCGGCTGATGGAAACGTAATGGACTACACAGTCGGAAACTGCGCAGACTGCTGTCTGATGCGTATCGAGGAGATGTACTTCATCGAGATGGAGGCTAAGCTCGCAACAGACGGACTTGCAGCAGCACAGAACCTTCTCAATGAGTTCATGCAGTCATACAGGTACTCGAGCTACGACTGTTACCTCAAGACTCTCAGCAAAGAGGCATTCATCAAGGAAATGATGCTCCAGAAGAGAATCGAGTTCTGGGGAGAAGGTATTCTCATGTATGATTACAAGCGCCTCGACCAGGGTATCACAAGAGGATATGAGGGCACAAATATCCCAGCTCTTGCAAGATTCAATACAGAGGGTCGTTCACCTCAGTGGAACATTGTCATCACCCGTACTGAATATCAGTCAAACAAGGGTATCAGACATCCGGAACTAAACAATCCGGACCCTACAGAGAAAATCGAACTTTGGGACTAATCAGAGGATAAAACATACCATATAAATAATGAAAGCAATTAACATCAGATACATCCTGGCTGCTGCAGCCCTTCTTTCCTTCACGTCTTGTGTAAAGGAAGTGGAGCAGGTTGCGCAGGACCCAGCGGACTGTATGGGAGTATACTTCCTGGAAGAGCAGGAGAATGTAAAGGAGCATACTCTTGAAAAGGGAGTTGACAAGACTTCACTCGAGTTCATTGTCAGAAGAAGCAATGCTGAGAAGGAAGAGACCATAGAATACAAATACGAGACATATTTTCTCGAAAAGGAGTCTATTTCAGACACGTCATACAAGGAGGTTCCTACTCCTGCAGATGACTTATTCGAATTTGGTGAGATCTATTTCGAAGAGAATCAGTATGAGACAACTGTCGAGATTGGTTTCTCAGGCATAGAGACAGGTAAGAAGTATCACTGCACCCTGTCAATCACAGACCCTGAATACGTGTCATCAGTTGCAAACAATGCAAGTTCGATAAGCTTCTCCGTTCAGATGTTCGAGTGGAAGAAGGTGAACGGTAAAGGAGTATGGAGAGATGCATTCTTCTCTGACATGTTTGCATGGGACGGCCGATACCTGGAGACAGAGGTAGACGTCTATGAGCGTAAAGATCAGCCTGGCTACTATCGTCTGAACAATGTATACTCAGCACAGTATTTCACAAGACTCTATGAGGGAGATGAAGCCGGAGATAACGAAGAACTTGTAAAATCATACAGTCGTTATATAGATGAGAAGGCATGCATATATCTCAACGCAACTAATCCAGACAAGGTTTGGTTCCCTGCACAGAAGAGCGGATTCAAAGATCCGTCTATGGGAGAGGTTATCATCGCCTCTGACGTTACAGAAACAGAACAGGCATTGGGCAGCGCAAGCAATCTCCTCTACGGAACACTCAAGGACGGTATCGTGACATTCCCTAAGAATGGTCTCCTTATCGGAATGGGCGGGTACTACTATTTCACCAACTCATCCGGAAAGTTCCGCTTTGTACTTCCTGGATATGAGGCTCATGACTATACCATCAGCCTTTCTGGCGAAGAGACTGATGCAGAGGGCAATGTTCCTATGACATTCGAGCTTGCAAAGGATGTTGCAAAGGTCAGATATGCAATCTTCACAGGAAGCGTCAGCGAGATCGAGATGGAGAACAAGGTGAAGGAGGTACAGACTGCCAAGAATGCTGTGGAGTTCCCTAATGAGACAGGTAAGGCAACTTCTGTGGAATATAGTATCAGACCTGATGTCAATGACGCAGAGACCAGCATCTACACTCTCATCGCATGTACATATGATAGCAATAATCAGTTCAAAGAATATGCATCTATTGAGTTCGGATATGTAAAACCTGGTGACACCAAGGATGTCGATATCGATTTCGGCGTCATCGTTTCAGACAGATATGCATCCGCTGACCCTCTTGAGAACTATTCTGCAGAGAACTCATTCCAGTATTGGATAAGAGGTAAGGAGATTACACATGCCATGATCAACTACTACCCTACTTCATACTACAAGACATATGAGGAGAAGATCAAGAAGGAACTCAAGATGTATGGTTCAGTGGACAACGCCACACTCAAGAGAATCAATACAAGTGAGATTTCCGGTGTTGTCGGCAACAATCTCCTGGCTGGTACAAGCTATACATTCGTAATCTATGCCGGCAACGGATACCGCAGCGAATTCATCACTCATGAATTCTCTACTGAAGGTACAGCAGACATGATGAAGAGAGCATACTATTATGAGGATCTTCTCGAGAATCAGCCTTCAGTCGAGACAATCACCTCAAACGAATGGATTCCTGTATCAGTTGATATGTTCGATGCCAACGCTACCGGCAGAACTATTAGAGGAAATGAAAGGGCACGCAGCGTCAAGTTCAGTCTTAAGAATGACAAGATGACAGCTTCAGGCCTCTTCCCTTCACTCAAGGAGAACCCATCAATCACACTCGAATACAAAGACGGTCTCATGTACACTATCGAGAACCACCTGGAAAACGTGACTGTGAAGGACTCGACAAACATTGTCCCAAGTCTGAGACTTGACTATACATACACTCCTAAGGTTGCTACATTCAGCAATAACGGATATGTATATGACAAATATGAAGATGAGGACAAGAACCAGAGATATGATATGCTCGTAGCCGGTTTTGTTCACGAGGATATCATTGCAGTGATTGACAACAAGACAGAATATATCTTCTGGGCTCTTATACTTGGAGGATACGCCGGTGACGAACTCTCAAATATCGTTGGTGACACACATGGCGATCTTCTGCTCGTGAAGAAGGGTTCACCTCTTCTTGACGGTCTGAAGGAAAGCACTTCAAAGGAGGCAGTGGAAGGTCAGACACTGAATTCTGTCAATGCAGCAAACTGCGTCAGAATGCCGAAGATCAACAGCATAATAAAGAATGTGAAACCTGTTGAAATCGAGAACGACATCGTAGGCGTATGTGCAACAAAAGTCGAGTAAGCATCAAACGATAACAAGATAAAGATCAATAATATGTCATACATTTCAAGAATAGGACAATCACTGATTCTTTCAGCTGCGATCTTCGCCTCATCATGCGTAGATGAAATGGTGGAGAACGCACCTGAAAAGGGTAATGCACCTGAAGGTTCTGTGATGACCAAGATAATCAACACTCCAGCCGACTCTGAAGAAGGCTCCCTCCTCCTCTACCTTAGCAAGGAGGCTGCTGCCAACATCCACAACGGGATGACAATCGCAGCACAGACTCCTGAAGGAATGGAGGTGAAGAGCTTCAGACCGATGTTCCAGATGACTGAGAAGAATGAGAAGTATATGCGCAAGCATCAACTCGACAGATGGTTCATCATTGAATTCGAAGGCATGGGCCTTGACAATGCAGCTGCTAAGCTCGCAGAGTTCGGCGACGTGAGCAAGGTTCAGTACAACAAGTTCGTCACCTATGGTTCGAATACAAAGAGTGCAGCTCCTGCAGAAACACAGCAGGAAGCTGAGGACAATGTGTTCAATGACCCGAAACTCGCAGATCAGTGGCACTACAGAAACACCGGTAACAAGACCGTCTCGACAGCAGCTGTAGCTGGAGAGGATATCGCAGTTACTGATGTCTGGAGAAATCTCACTGCAGGCGACAATGAGATTGTTGTAGCCATCATCGACGGACCAGTGAAGTACACTCACGAAGACCTGAAGGAAAATATGTGGGTAAATACAGCAGAGAAGAACGGAGCACCGGACGTTGACGATGACAACAATGGCTACGTCGATGACATCTACGGATGGAACTGTGACAAGAACATAGGAAGCATCAACTGGAAAGCTGCAAATGAAACAGGTCACGGAACACACGTTGCGGGTATCGTCGGAGCGGTAAACAACAACGGAAGAGGTGTATGCGGAGTTGCAGGTGGTACAGGCAACGGTGACGGTGTCAGACTTATGGGCTGTCAGATCTTCACAGGTGGAACATCAAGCAACACATCTGCTTCCGCCATCGCATTCGTATATGCTGCTGACAATGGTGCTCACATCGCTCAGTGTTCATTCGGATACCAGAACGGAAACTACTCTTCTGACTACGAGTACTATCAGAACTACAGCATAGAGTACTTTGCGATCCAGTATTTCCTTGACAAGGAGAGATTTGCACAGGTGGACAAGAACAGGACAAAGATCATCGATGGTCCTCTTGTAATCTTTGCAGCAGGAAATGACGGTTATGGCGCGGCTAGTTACCCAGGTGCACTTATGGACTGTATCTGCGTGACCGGTCTTGGTCCTGACGGATATCCTGCATATTACACAAACTTTGGTCCAGGATGCAACATTGCAGCTCCAGGTGGAGACTACTACCTCAATACAAGCACAGGCAAGTCACGCGTACTTTCTACCTTCATCAGTGAGGTAAAAGACAACGGCGAGCACTACGCATACATGGACGGAACATCAATGGCATGTCCTCATGTCAGCGGTGTTGCAGCTCTAGGTCTTGCATATGCCAAGAAACTCGGCAAGTGGTTCACAAGAGAAGAGTTCACATCAATGCTCCTTTCTTCTGTAAATGACCTTGACACCAAGCTTACAGGAGGCTATAAGTTCCTCGGATATGACCTCTCTACAGGAGCTGAGCTGCCTATGAGACCATACACAACATACCAGCATCAGATGGGTACAGGCTCTATCGACGCATGGAAGTTCATGATGAATATCGAGGGAACTCCTAGCCTTATGGTCAAGGTGAACGAGGAGGGAAAATATTCACTTAAAAACTTCTTCGGAGGTGCTGCAGATAGAATGAGCTATAAATCAGTCGAAATGAGCAGCGCTGACATGAAGGCGATCGGCTTGACTTCAAGGCCTAAGATCGTAAACGGCAAACTTGTTCTTAATCCTACTTCAGTCGGTTCTGCAAAGATTACCATCACTGCGATTGCCGGTGGAGATCAGGTTGCAGGCAACACTTCTGTCAATGCCGGAAATGGAAGCTATCTGGTTATTCCAAATGAAAACGACATCGTAGGTGGCATGTACATAACAAAGACAATCTCTATCCTCTCAAGAGGCGTATCAAGCGAGAACGGAGGCTGGCTCTAAACAATAGAATATGAAAAAAATTATAAATATGATTATTACTCTGGCTGCAGCAATCTGCTTGGCTGCATCATGCCAGAAAGATGAGTTCGCATTTGATCCGGCTCTCGTAGCGACATGGCATCTTGATGCTACTGCTGTAGATGGAGAGGATCTGAATGAGAATGTAGATGTATATCTTGTGCTTAACTCTAACGGCACATTCGCGCTCTACCAGAAGACCGGAAGCCAGAAGGACAGATACGACCTCTATACAGGTGTATGCAGCTCAGAAGGTGGAATTCTCAACGGAACATATGAAAGCGGAGACTCATGGGGAAGCTCTTACAAGTACGATGTTACAGGAAGCACCCTCACATTGACAAGTTCTGACGGTGCTGAGGAGCAGGTCTATTCAAAATCCAGCCTCCCTGCAAACATCAAGGTAAACACTGACACCAAGTCTGCGGAGACATCATCACCTATTCTTTAACAAACGTAAAACAACAATAATAAGATGAAGAAACTCTTTTATCTCGTCAGCATCCTCGTGGCAGGAGCACTCGCTGTCTCATGTGAGCCGGAGCCACAGGGTGGCAATGACAACCTAACTGCCAGCTTCTCTTTCACATTGAAAGTGACTGAAGCAAATGTAGACTATGCTAAAGTCAGTGTAAAACATAACGGTCCGGAGGACGCGACATGGTATGGTTTTGTCGCAGAAGACACAAAAAGCACAAATGACCTTATCATGGAAAAATACACCGAATTCCTTAAGGCTGGTTCGGTTAAAGATCTCCAGAAGAGCAAGAACCGTACTGTTACACTCAGGAATTTGAAAAGCAACACCAAATATAAGTATATAGTCTTTGCTATCACTGAGAATGCAGAGCTGTATAGCAATGTCGATTCAAAGTCTGTTGCATTTTCAACAGTTGGTTTCCTTTTGTCTCAGACAGATGATTGGAAGGTGACACGCAGTGAGCAACGCGAAAATAATCAAGAGAAGTACTCTGTCGAGTTCGGATCAAATGCAGCAAGATGCCACATCGCATTCTTCGACAAAAAGTTGGTAGACAACATTTCAGAACAGGAAGAGGTCAAGGAAGAAATAGACACATACGGCGGACTTAGACTTCAGTTGGGAGAAGATGGACAGATATTCCTCTTCAGCGTGCTTGATTACCTCGTATTCGATGAACTTTACGAATATTGGGGATACTATGATAGTGACAAGAACTACTTCGAACAGGAATCATTCAAAGAAAATTCAGCATTCTTTTTGCCACGTCAGTCAAGTGGAGACTACTATGCTGTAGCCATCGGATTTGATGACAACGGAGTACCAACATTTGAATACTCTTCAACATTGGTCACAATCAAGCCTGAAACTGCAAGCCAGGAATATAAGAATTGGCTGGGAGAGTGGACACTGACAGGAGAAAACAAGATAAGCTATAACCTTAAACTTGAGGAAGGCGATCCGAACTTCACTTACTATGTATATGGATGGGAGTGCAGCAAGTCGGTTCATAATAATTCATGTGACATTGAATGTACTGACCATATGATTTATACAGACTTTTCAGAGTATGAACTTGGTATTCCATTCTATTTCGATGCTCTCAATGGCGAGTTGAACGTCAACTCATTACTCATCGGAGCAGAACAAGAGTCTAATGGCGGAAACCTGTATTGGGGCCTATATGGTCAAACAGAATATATGGAAGAGAATCTGGCAATACTTTTAGATAACGACAAGATTGCATCAGCAGCTCAGACAGCTGACGGACAGACTACACTGAACGGACTAGATTCGAAAGCAGAATTATACGATCAGGAAGGTAATACAACTGTAGTAAATTTCAAATACAACTCACTAGGATATGTGATGTATGATGAGCAGACATTCACCCCACAGGCGTGGAATATCCCTATGGGTCTCCCTGCAACTCTAGTGAAGGTTGAGAACACTCCGGAACCAGCTGCCTTCAAAATGAAGAAAGCAGGAGCTGCCAAGGAGCATGAGCTCGCGAAGGCGCGCTACAACAGCATCAGAAAAGCTGACTACAGCCGCTTTGCAAAATAAGCTCAGACATGAGCAACAAGAAATCCCGGTCATGTGACCGGGATTTCTTAGTTTATATAGGAATGTTTCTTACAACTCCCAAGCAAGTGCTGAAGCACCGAGGATAGCTGCGTCAGACTCCTTAAGCTGAGAATAAACGAGCTCTACCTTATTCTTCCAGAGATTAAGAACATTAGCGTTCATAGACTCAAGAATTGGCTCTGTAAGGAACTCCTTTGCACGTGCAAGACCTCCGAAAAGGACAATTGCCTCAGGGGCGCTGAAAGCGATGAAA
>JAEIGA010000900.1_pt1 | contig 44287 bp, 42 predicted proteins | sample 9270691 | NCBI WGS metagenome assembly JAEIGA01 (sample SAMN17057246, study PRJNA624740) | gut metagenome | biome: biome; isolation source: fecal sample | host: Bos grunniens | place: China: Xizang | collected 2019
ACACTGCTGGCTTCCACCTGGAACAGGGATCTGATGAGAGAGATGGGCCGGATGGCAGGAGAGGAAGTGAAAGAGAATAATCTTTGTATATGGCTGGCTCCGGCCGTCAATATACACAGAAACCCTCTTTGCGGCAGGAATTTCGAATATTATTCCGAAGACCCTTATCTCACCGGTGAGATGGCCGCATCTCTGGTAAGAGGTGTGCAGTCAATGAAGGTGGCGGCCACTGTAAAGCATTTTGCCTGCAACAATAAGGAAACCAACCGCCGGGAGAGTGACTCAAGGATATCGGAGAGGGCCCTGAGGGAAATCTACCTGAAACAGTTTGAGATCATCGTTAAAGAATCCGACCCCTGGGTAATCATGTCCAGCTACAATCTGATCAACAGTGTCAGAAGTTCAGAAAATAAGGAACTGCTGGAAGGAATCCTTCGAGAAGAGTGGAATTACGACGGCATCGTCTGTACCGACTGGTATACCCATGGAGAACATTACAAGGAACTTCTTGCCGGTAATGATATCAAGATGGGGACAGGATTCCCGGAACGTCTGATGAGAGCCCTGGAGATGGGCATCATCACCAGGGAGGATATGCTTCATTCTGTCAGGAGGATCCTCAGGATGATTATGAAGGTTGACTGATCTTTTAAAAACAGGCATATGACGATTGAACGCAAAAACCCGCGGACCTATTGTCCGCGGGTACTTTTTTTATCTAAGGCCGCATGATATGCACATAGGGCAGAATGCGGAACATAGAGATATGTATCACAGAGATTTTAAATAAAGCAGGATCATGGCACAGAGCCTGTAGGTCATGGCACACTCAAAACGGCGGATATCCAGCCCGGTTTCATTCTGGATCTGTTCCAGGCGGTAGAGCAGGGTGTTTCTGTGAATATGAAGCTGTCTTGCCGTCTCGGCGATGTTCAGGTCATTTTTCAGGAAACAGTTGGCCGTCTGGAGGATGTCGGACCGGAAGACAAGTGAATCGGAAGTCAGATAGTCCTCTCCAAGACTGGTACGGATATATTCCCTGCAGACCTCCGGGGAGAGATCATTGAGCAGATTACCCAGACCCATCTCCGTGTACAGACAGATGGTCCTGTCCGGATAGAAGACGGAACCGACCTTCAGGGTAAGCTGGGCTCTACGGAAAGAGAGAGGCAGCTGGCGGAGTTCTTCCGTCATCTCGTCACAGGCGATGACAGCCTGTTCCATCAGCTCGGTATTCAATGTATCCAGGATCTCGTAGGCCTTTTCCTTTATATTGACACTCTTTTTTGAAGGAAAACGGCAGACCAGGATAAGCTGGTTCTTGCGGTGAGGAAGAATCCATGACTTACTGTCGGGGAGAAGATTCTTAAGAAGAGTGATCACTTCCGGATAAAGGTCATGTTTCAGGGAGATCAGATAAAGGCATCTCTGTTCCTTATCGTTGATGTGCATCCGGTCGGCGTAAGAAAAGAATTCCTCATCATCCATCTCGCCGGAAAGCCACTGCCTCAGGATGTCTTCACGGTTGTTAGCCTCTTTATAAGCCTTGGATAAGATCCGGATCCTTTGTACGGTTTCCTCCGGGTTAGTGAGGGAGTCCTGATCCACATCAAGTCTTAGCCCGGTCAGTTTTTCAAATTCCTCTACGGCTTTTTTCAATGTCTGTGTCCTGTTCATTATCATTACTCCTGCAATTTATGTATTACTTCTGTAATTTATGTATTCTTGCAAAGAAAAGCTCCTGAGATCCTTAAGGATCCCGGGAGCTTTAATTATGCCATAATCAAGCCTGTAATTCAAGCAGGCCATGCGGAACAGGGCGATCAGTTTGTAATAGTGACCTCTGTTTCCTTATCAAATACATGGATCTTGTTCATGTCAAGTGCAAACTGAGCTTTGGATCCCTGTCTTAATGAAGTGCTGGAAGAAGTACGTGCAGTCATCTGCATACCCTCAAGATCGAAGTAAAGGTATACTTCTGCACCAAGCAGCTCGTAGAACTTGATGTCAGCTTCGATGGTGCTTCCCGCATCTTCCGGAGTAGCTTCTCTTACATCTTCCGGACGGATACCGAGAACAACGGTCTTTCCGTCATAACCGCCATCAATAAGAGCCTTGGCTTTATCTGCGGGAACCGGGAAGATGCTGTTGCCGATCTGAAGGGTGACATCGTTGCCTTTCACATTGCAGATCGCATCAAAGAAGTTCATCTGCGGTGATCCGATAAATCCGGCAACGAACAGGTTGCAAGGTTTATTATAAAGATTCTTCGGGCTGTCAACCTGCTGGATGTAACCGTCTTTCATAACAACGATCCTGGTACCGAGAGTCATAGCCTCTACCTGGTCATGGGTAACGTAGATGATGGTAGCGCCCAATCTCTGGTGGATCTTGGAAATCTCGATACGCATCTGAACTCTCAGCTTGGCATCCAGGTTGGAGAGAGGCTCGTCCATAAGGAAAACCTTAGGCTGACGAACAATGGCACGACCCATGGCAACACGCTGTCTCTGACCACCGGACAGCTGGCTCGGTTTTCTGTCAAGCAGCTGGTCAAGGTCAAGGATCTTGGCTGCTTCGCGAACCTTAGCGTCGATCTCGTCTTTCGGTACTTTACGTAATTTAAGGGAGAATGCCATATTGTCATATACGGTCATATGCGGATACAGAGCGTAGTTCTGGAATACCATGGCGATATCACGGTCTTTAGGCTCAATATTGTTCATGAGTTCACCGTCGATATAGAACTCACCGTCTGTGATGGACTCAAGACCTGCGATCATACGAAGTGTAGTGGATTTTGCACAGCCTGAAGGACCTACAAAAATGATGAACTCTTTATCCTTGATCTCAAGGTTGAAATCATGAACAGCATGGAATCCGTTCGGATAAATTTTCTGCACGTTTCTTAAACTTAAATCTGCCATTATATTTCCTCCTCATAATACAGCAAATATAAAATTGGAAGGAGAGTAGGAATAACCGCCCTTCTCCCTTTAACATATATGTATATAATACAATTAAAGCAATTTTATCTCAATGTAAGGATTGTATGAAAAAACGAAAGAATCTATGTTTAATCTTTATAATATGTGGTCTTCCTTGTTGACACCCAGGAACAGGGAGAGGGTACGTGCGTTATCCGTAAGCTGGTCCGTGTCGGGAATGCTTCCGATCACGTTGTCCGTCAGCCAGTCCATGGTCAGGATCTCTTCCGTGGAAAGGACGGAATCCCTGTCCTGCCGGATTACCTTGTCCTGAGAGGACAGGATGCCTTTAAAGGGATTCAGCTGCCCGTCGATCACCGCCTGTTTCAGGACCTCCGTCAATCTTACGGTACCTGACGGCAGACGTCCTGACTGTACAAGATCAACGATGCCCGAGGAGATGCCCCACCAGTAACTTACCCCCTTGCCTTTCTTTGCGTTTTCTTCCGATTTCCAGATGCCGTTCAGGATATTTGCCACGGTTTTATCATAGAATACACTCCAGTCCCAGACCGGCATGGCAATATTCCAGATTCCGTGTTCGTCTTCCGTATACAGCCCGATCCTTCTTGTATATTCCTCTGCATTGAAGCTGTCCTTGTCGCAGATCACCCTGATCCCATTTTCCCTGAAGAAAGAATAGATGTCCTGGTCCTGCTTTTTCAGTCTGGACCACCGTAGCCAGATCTCCGCCCTGGGATTGACCATCTTGGCCCCGATGGCAAATGCATTGATATTGGAGATGGTGCCATAGATCGGGTAATCGGCGATGTAACCGATCCGGTTGTTCTCCGCCATGGCCCCCGCAATGACTCCCATCAGGAATTTGACTTCATACATCCGGGCATAGTAAGTGCGGACATGGGGATAGGCAGTGTGGGTGGTACAGTTTAAAAAACGGATATTCTCATGTTCAACAGCAGCTTTGAGGGTAGCCTTCAGGAAGATGGGTGAGGTGGTGAAGACCAGCTGATGGTCATCCTTTACCGCCTTTTCCAGCACATCTTCTACATTGTTAAGATCCGTATTGTTGTAGACGGAAGTGGTCACATGTTCGGGAAATGCTTTTTCCAGATAGGTCCGGCAGACTTCATGGTTGAATGTCCAGGCGGAATCCGACGCGGACTGGGCATGGACAAAGGCGATATTCAGATGTCTTGTTCCTCCGGTGATCAGGTGCAGGAAAGGACTTGCTTTTTTCTCCACCGGGTCAAGCTGGATGCCGGTGGAATCGGAACTTAGCTGCAAAGTAAACTCCTTCCGGCATTTTTCCATTCTTGCGGAAAGCTCTTTAAGGCTGATCCCGGTCAGGGTGGGATAGTCATAGATGGAGATGAAGGTAAGAAATGCAGAGCTGACCTCTGTGAATTTCTGTTTTCCCATCATTTTGAGGTACTGCTGCTTAAAGAGGCTGAACAGGGAGTTGAAGGTCATCCGGTCATCCTCGGTCCAGTACTGATCCCGGCTCATGCCGATCAGCCGCTGCAGCTTGGGGAAACTGCCCGGTTCCCTGAAATACAGTGTGTTGATCTGAGAAACCTGATAAAAGTCAAGAAATTCGTAATAAGCCCTGATATCCGGATGATCCGTCTGGGGAGGCATAAGCCTGGTGACTTCGGCCTGAATGGAGACCGAATCAAAATATTTAAGGACACTGACCCTTTTATTGCCTTCAAGGACATAGAATTCATTCAGATATTCATAGACTTTAATGGGATCATTTATCCCCTCCTTAAGGTGGGCGGCACAGAGTGCTATCCATTTATGTCCGAATTCCGTATCCGGTTTGAGAAGAGGGAAGAAGCTTTTGCTGAAACTGGTCTTCCTTGCCGCGGTTACGGTGCCGGCGATCTGATCAAGAGATACGGACTGGATACCGATCGGTATCCCGCTGGATACCCTGAGCCCCGCCTGGGCGAGGATCTCATCGAGTACCGCCGGGGATCCCCCTTCTTTTTTTCCTGCCTGTAAGGCTTTATCATAATGGGCTCTGGCTTCACCGTATGCTGAATTCATAATTGTTCCTCCTGAATGGGAAATGATTATACCAATCCTATAACATATTTTCGGGAAAAAGACAATACGGGAGCCCCGGCAGCCACCTTGTGAAGGTCAAATGATACGAAAGAAAGCCTTTATTTTCATATTATCGTGCCCTAGATAATCAGAAACCGATTAGGTATAATTAAGACAGGTTATTATAAGTAGAAAGAAAACCGGCATCTGTTTTCCGTTAAGCCGGTCCGAAGGGGAGGACAAAATGAGAAGAACGCTGAAGATCGATAAAGGATATATTTACATTCCGATCTATACAGGAAAGGATAATCAGCTTTTTTCTTTCTATCTGAGCGACGGTGAGTCCAAAACGGAAAAAGTGATGGAATTTCAGATCCCGGTGGATATGAGTAAGGAAGAGGAATATTTCGGGGATTATCTGGCCGAGATCCCGGTGTGGAAATACCTTGGCAAGACGATGATCATTGAAGGGGAATTTCCCATGATCATGGGTATGCGGATACAGAACCGGAAAAAACGCCGGCAGTATATGACCAACCGGCCTCTGATCCATTTCACCGCCAACCGCGGCTGGACCAATGACCCTAACGGCATGGTATACAAAGACGGTCTGTATCATCTTTATTACCAGTATAATCCTTTCGATGTCCGATGGGAAAATATGAGCTGGGGCCACGCCATCAGTAAAGACCTGCTCCACTGGGCACAGCTTGATACGGTGATGTTTCCGGATGAAGGCGGAACCATGTTCAGCGGATGTGGTATCGTCAACGAAAAAGAACTGATCGGCCTTCCTGCTGAAGCCCTTCTGTTCTATTATACCGAGGCAGGCGGGACCAATCTCTGGAGTGAAAGCAAAGAATTTACCCAGAAGATCGCTTACAGCACGGACATGGGAGAGACCTTCCGCAAGATGGACAAGCCCTGTATCGATACCATATTTAAGGAGAACCGTGATCCCAAGATCTTCTGGCATGAGGACAGCGGAGCCTACATCATGGTCCTCTGGCTTAAGGGCAACGAATTCGGCATCTTCCGGTCCACCGACCTGGAAAACTGGGACCAGTCCCAGACCATCTTTCTCGAGGATGCCTGGGAGTGCCCGGATCTCTTTCAGCTGACCTCCGCCGAGGGGGTAAAGCAGTGGTTTTTCTGGAGTGCCGACGGTTATTATTTCCCGGGAACTTTTGACGGATACAGTTTTATCAACCATGGGGAAAGACACAAAGCATATATCTCCAAGATTCCTTATGCCGCCCAGACTTTTTCCGGGGTGGAGGACAGGGTGATCTCCATTCCATGGCTCCGCATAGAGAATGACGGAAGGTTGTTCACCGGATCCTACGGAATCCCCACGGAGATGTCCTGGTACGATTTTCATGGGCGTTCCTTCCTGATCCAGCGTCCGGTGCGTGAATTCTATGAGCAGCTTGAACCCGTTGATCCCAGGAGGATCATTCCGGAAGACGGGTATATCCTTTATGAAAACAGGAATCATGACAGAGTTTTCTTTTCTTCCATGATGCTTTCCGATCATTACGGAGACACTTATGAATGGGAAGTCAATTCTTCCAGAGTAACCTACAGTCCTCATTCGGGCATACTGACCGTAGACGGGGAGAAATTCCAGGCAGGCACGGACTACCGCAAAGTGGAGATGATCGTGGATGACCGTATCCTGGAGATCTTCTTTGACGGCGGCAAAGGATTCGGAACCTTCAGCCTGGCTGACCGGACCGTCAGTTTCCGGATGGATGAAAGTATGGTTGAATACATCGATTATTTTGAAATAAGGTAAGATGTCCCAAAACACAGCCGATATAATCATTTGATGGAGAGAAGAGGATGGCAACGATAAAAGATGTCGCAAAAGAAGCCGGACTTGCGGTGAGTACGGTATCACGGATCCTGAATAACCGGGGTTATATCAGTGAAGAAGCGAAAGCCCGTGTTCATAAGGCCATGGAGGACCTGGATTACCAGCCCAATGAACTTGCAAGGTCACTTCATCGAAATACGTCCAACCTGATCGGCCTGATCGTCCCTCATATTCGTCACCCATACTTCTCCGAGGTGATCAGTTATATTGAGGACCAGGCTTACAAAAAGGGATACCGTATTCTTCTGTGCAATTCCCAGAGGATCGGTGAAAGGGAACAGAACTACATAGATATCTGCAGGAGAAACCGTGTCGCAGGAATCATCATGTGTACCGGAATGTACTCCATAACGGAGTTCAGGGATCTCGGTGTCCCCGTTATTGCCTGGGAACGCTTTATCGATCCGGATGTGGCTTCCGTGGAGTGTGATAATGTCTACGGCGGTATGCTTGCCGCCAGACACCTGATCGGGAAGGGATGCAGGCACATCCTGCATTTTGGTACGGTCTCCCTCATGCAGATGCCCGGTGACTTCCGTTATGCCGGCTTTAAAAAGGTCTGTGAGGAGGAAGGGATCGAATACCATGAAGAGCTGACTTCTCCTGCCCCGGATTACCATCTGGACAGGACTATGGATATCGTGGAGATCCTGAAGAAATATCCCACTGCCGACGGTGTGTTCGCCAACAATGATATCCTGGCAGCCCAGACCATAAAGGCCTGCAGATTTTGCGGCATTGCTGTGCCGGACCGGATGAAAATCGTGGGATATGATGACGCTTTTATTTCCAGGCTGACCAGTCCTTCCATCACCACGGTCCGACAGCCGGTGGCCAGGATGGCAGAGCATGCCGTAAACACCCTTGACCTGGCGATCCGCAAGGAACCCTTCAGCAGAAAAATGGTATTTCCGGTAACTCTTGTTGAGCGGGAAAGTACGTAGATCATGAATACAGGATAAAGCAATAAAAGGATGCCTCAGGCATCCTTTTTCCTTATCTGGCCAATGCGCCGGCCAGTGTTATGCTGTCTTCAAGATGGTCTGTGTTGGAGATGATCACCGCGTAGAGCGGAGCTTTTTCTTCCCCCTCATCTAGCTTCTGATCCTCATTGTAGGTTCTCCCGAATTCCGTATCGGTAAGATCGATGGAAAAATACCCTTCTATCCCCTGAGATTCATCCGTGGAACCGTCTTCATTCTGTTTGAGGTTGGCCGTGCTTTTTACCAGCTTTCCCTCTTTCATCAATGACGCGGTAAGTTTGTCCGGAAGAACGGTATCCAGAGGCATACAGGCATTGATGGCCAGGAGATAGGAATACATATCAGGGCCGCAAACCGCCACGTCCATTCTTCTGGATGAAACCGTGGTCATCACCTCGATCTCCTGCACATAGTAGTAGGAATTATCGTAATCAAAAGGCTGGTCCTGGTTCACATCCACCTTACCCGGCTTTCCGTCTTTCTTCAGGGAATCGATAAAGGGATCGAACCAGTCGTCGCAGTAAAGATCATTGTTCAGGACAACACATACCCTCAGCCTGCAGGGCTTCTGACCTTCCCAGAGAAGGTGTGCAAAGGTCAGGATCACCATGAGAGAGAAGAGGGCAACGATGATCTTATAACGGTAATAATCCCAGACAAAACGCCAACGGTCTTTTCCTTTCAGCCGCCTGAAGGTACCGATATCCCTCTTTACCTCTTTTCTGAAGACCGACTCTTTTTTTTCTTTATTCATCTGAATCTTCCTCATGCATCATTTTTTCCACTTCCTCCGGGTCATAGCCGTAAAATGCCGCCTCATCAAAGTCCGCATAGGTATTGTCCGTCGGGACACTGCCGTCGGGAGCACCCCCCTCATTTTCCTCTTCAAGATACCATGGCTTGGGCAGCCAGGGTTTGAAGATCCCGGCAAATACCGTGGCACAGTACTGAGTGACCAGACCGAACATGATAAAGATCAGGCCGGGAAGGATCCTGCAGAGCCAGAGACCTGCACCGATCACGAAGAGCATCACCAGGGTATTGAAGATATTTTTGATGGACAGGGTGAATGCCCAGATGAAGATTTCTTTTGTCTTCCGTTCAAACTTTGCCAGTATGGGGAAGGTGTAAAGGGTAGTCATGGCCCAGAAAAGGAAGATGACTCCGAAGAAAAACAGGAAGAAAGTGAATACACCCTTGCCTGAAACTCTGCACATATAGATGTCCACAGCCAGAAAAATCCCGATCAGCGTGAGGATCACGCCGATGAGCATACCCTGCTTCAGGTTCTGCCTAAAAGACCGGAAAAAGTCTTTGTGAATCTCTGTCTGCTCGCCTCTTGCCCTCTGGATAAGTGCATAGTACGCGCCAGTGGTGGCAGGACCGATGGTCACTACGGGAATGCAGCAGATCAGCCATAAAGTGTTGAGCACAAAGAGGTCGAACACCGTATTCATCACCTGCCAGAGTGGATTCTGCGAATTAAAAAATCTCTCGAACATAAAACCTGTTCATCCTTTCCGTCTGATATCCGGGTCATTTGATCATCAACGCTATACTATCATAAACACGATGGCGTATTCAAGAAGATTCCTCATGGGAATATGGAAAAAACAGAAATAATATACAAAAAAAAATAAAATTTATTGGTTATTTATCCAAAAAAGGAAAATGATATGTCAAACGATTGACTCACGATTTTCATTTTGTTAAAATCAGATTGTAATAATGCTCTCTGTGTGACCTTTGCGGTCGGTACGATTTATTCCGCCGGTTACACCCGGGGTATGTTTGGTCCCTGGCAGCCTGATCAACTGCCGTCGGATCATGTTTTTATGAGGAGGACAATAAAAATGAAAAAGAAAATTTTAGCACTTGCTCTTGCTATGATCATGGTTGCTTCCCTCGCAGCATGCGGAAGCAGCGGTGGTTCCGGAGATTCCACCGGAAGCGGTGAAGATGTTACCATCACGATCTTTAACTCCAAGAGTGAGATCCAGGATCAGTTCATTGAACTTGCAGATGAATATACCGAGACCCATCCCGGCGTGACCATCGAAGTTTACTATTCCAGCGATACTGTATCCGCACATCTTGCAACCAAGTATGCTTCCAACGATCCTTATACCATCTCCATGGTAGATGCAAAGGACATCTATTCTCTTGGTGAAGAGCATGCGCTTGACCTCTCCGATCAGGATTGGGTCGCCAACACAGACTACGCCATCTCAGTTGGTGATAAAGTTTATGGTTTCCCGTTCTGTGTCGAAGCTCGTGGTGTTATGTATAATGCTGATGCCATCAAGGCTATCACCGGCGAGGATTTCGATCCTGCATCATGTGCAACCAAGGAAGACTTCCAGGCTCTTCTTGACAAACTTGTAGCCGGCGGTATGGCTGCTCCTGTAGGAATCATGAAAGAAGACTGGTCATTAGCTGCTCATTATTTCCAGGAAATCTATGAAGAGCAGGATGATCCGGAAGCTTTTGTTCAGTCCTTATATGCAGGCAAAGCTGACCTTGCCAACAACTTAAGATTCAACTCCATGATGGATACTTTTGACATCCTTATGAAATACAACTATGCGGCAGCTACACCGGTTGCAGCAGAGCGTGAAGTTTCCGAACAGAAACTTGCTGAAGGCGAGATCGCTTTCATGTTCGGCGGAAACTGGGATTGGTCCCTCATCAAGGATTTTGCTGAAGATGCTAATATGGGTATGATGCCTGTTCCGCAGAGCACAGACGATGACTACAACACCAAGTTAGTCGGTGGCGGTTCCAAGTATTTCTTCATCGATTCTTCCGACAATACTTCCGAAGCTCAGGTTACAGCAGCTAAGGATTTCCTTAACTGGCTCGTATTTGATGCTGACGGCAATGCATTCCTGACCGAGAGATGCGCAGTTGTTCCTGCTTACAACAACATCAACGCTGACGCACTCGATCCGTTATCCATCTCCGTTAAGCAGTATGCTGACGAAGGCAAATTAGTTGACAACTACAACTATGACCCGGATGATCATTACTCCATCGTTGGTGCTGCTATGCAGGAATATCTTGCCGGCAAGTCTGACCGTGCAAAACTTGCTGCCGATGTTGAAAAATACTGGAGCAGTGTAACACCTGTAGAGCACTGATCGAACCACACCCCGCACGTAAAGTACGTGCACAGATTCCCCTTCGGCAGACACCTGATCAACGGAAGCCGGGGATTGTAAACCCAATATGAACAGGCAGCAGAGAGTTTCCCCTCTCTGTTGCCGATTCTTACTTTTATTAAGTAGGGGGAAAATATGAATACGAACACCATGTCTTATAAGACAAAACAGTTTTTAATGTTTGCCGGTGTCACAACATTTGTTTTTGCGGCCGTAGTAATCGTTCCCTTTATCTACGGTCTGTACCTGACCTTTACCAGTTGGGACGGTGTTGCGAAGAGCAAACCTTTCGTAGGTTTTGCCAACTACGCATCAACCTTTGCAGACAGCGCTTTCTGGACCGCACTCGGAAGGACCCTGATCTATTCCGCGATCGCCGTTATTCTCGTTAACGTGGTCGCTTTCATCCTGGCCTTCCTGGTAACCAGCGGCGTTAAAGGCCAGAACTTCTTCCGTGCAGGTTTCTTCGTACCGAACCTGATCGGTGGTATCGTTCTTGGTTATATCTGGAAATTCGTTTTCAACCGTGCTCTGGTTTCTCTGGGTACTGCAATTAATTCCGGTGCATTATCTACCTCACTTCTGGCTACTACCGGAGGAGCGATGTTCTGTTTGATCGTCGTGTCCGTATGGCAGTATGCCGGCTACATGATGCTGATCTATGTTGCAGGTTTCATGAGCGTTTCCAATGACGTTATCGAAGCTGCCAAGATCGACGGATGTACCAATATGCAGACCATCACACATATCTCGGTACCCCTTATGGTATCCTCATTTGTGCAGTGTCTGTTCCTGACAATTACAAGATGTTTCATGGTCTACGATGTCAACCTTTCCTTGACAAACGGTGAACCCTACAACAGTTCCGTGCTGGCTGCCATGCATGTGTACAACACAGCCTTCACATACAAGAACTATGGTACAGGTCAGGCTGAGGCTCTGATCCTCTTCATCGTCTGCGCGGTTATCGGCGTAGCCCAGGTATACATTGGAAAGAAAGCGGAGGTATCAGCTTAATGGAAACTTTAAATGAGAAAGCTGCTCGCAATGCGAAGATCGCAGCTGTATTAAAGATTATCCTTCTTGTGGTATTATTCGTTCTTTTCATCTTTCCATTCGTTCTTGTAATCATCAACGTATTTAAGGTAAAAGCGGATATTACCTCAGATCCACTTGCCCTGATCGGCTCCCGTGGATTTACCCTGCAGAACTTCCCCAACGCCATGAAAAAGATGAATTTCTGGCGTGTATTCGGAAACTCTGCAATTATCACCATCACCTCCACAATCATCACCATCCTTCTTGCTGCGATGGCTGCATACGTTATCGTCCGTAACAACTGGAAGGCATGTGGGGCATTGTTCGGACTGATGGTAGCTTCTATGGTTATTCCTTTCCAGGTATTGATGATTCCTCTTGTATCACTTTACGGTGGTATCCTGAATCTCTTAAGCCATAGAGCGACGCTGATCTTTATGCATGTCGGGTTCTCGCTATCGATGGCGACCTTCATGTTCCACGGTGCGATCAACACCAATGTTCCGATCGCCCTGGAGGAGGCTGCCAAGATTGACGGATGTACCCGTTGGCAGACATTCTGGAAGATCGTCTTCCCGCTGATCAAGCCCACGATCGCAACAGTGGCAATCATTGATGCGATGGCTTTCTGGAACGACTACCTGCTTCCGTCCCTTGTCCTTGCAAAGAAAGATCTTTATACGATTCCGATCGCTACCCAGGTATTCTACGGAACCTATTCCACAGATATCGGTCTTGTAATGGCCGCCCTGCTGCTGGCAATGCTTCCTATCCTTATCCTGTATCTCTTCCTTCAGAGATTCATCGTGGAAGGTGTTACCTCCGGTGCGGTTAAATAATCGAACCCTAATAAGAGCTGTACATTCGTACAGCTCTTTCTTTTTGCGCGCAGCAATGAGCCATGCGCTGACGCAGTTCCCGAACTTGTCGGCATGGAATTTTATCATTCCTATCCCGCCAATAAAATGATATAATAATATCTGATATCTCATCAGAAAGGATAACCGGATATGAGCATACATTATCAGGAAGAAGAAAGATTATTTACTTTACATACGGATAACAGCACCTATCAGATGCAGGTGGATAAATACGGCTACCTGCTGCATCTGTATTACGGAAGACGGACAGAAGGATGCATGGACTACCTTTTATTCTACTCCGACCGGGGTTTTTCCGGTAATCCCTATATCGCAGGGCGGGATAAAACCTATTCCCTGGACACCCTGCCGCAGGAGTATCCTGTCATGGGAACGGGGGACTTCCGAAACCCTGCCCTGATCCTTTGTAACGGCGACGGGAGTTTCTCCTGCTGCCTTCTCTATGAAAGCCACAGGATCATGAAAGGAAAATATGGTCTTGAAGGACTTCCGGCTGTCTATGCTGAAAAAGAGGAGGCAGAAAGCCTGGAGATCACCATGGCAGATCCGGTCTCGGGAGTGAAGGTCGATCTCCTCTATGGTGTCCTCCCGCATTGTGACATTATCACAAGGACCGTCAGGATAAGGAACGAAGGAGAAGACAGGGTAACCCTGGAAAATGTACAGACCGCATGCCTTGATTTTGTATCCGGCGATTACGATCTTATCTCCTTTAACGGGCGCCATGCCATGGAACGGAACTTCCAGAGAACCCCTGTTGAGCATGCCTGTCAGACCATAGGCAGCAGGAGAGGAATGTCCAGCCATCAGTATAATCCCATGATCATCCTGGCAGATCATGAATGTAACGAAGATCATGGTGCCTGTTATTCCATGTCCTTTGTCTACAGCGGAGGCTTCAAAGCACAGGTGGAGAAAGACCAGACAGGCGGTACCAGGGCATTGATGGGTCTCATGGATGATCTCTTTTCCTATCCGCTTGATAAAGGGGAAACCTTCCAGTCCCCCGAAGTGATCCTGACTTACAGTGGTCATGGACTGGCCGGATTGTCCCACAATCTCCATACCTGTATCAGGGAACATGTCTGCAGGGGCAGATATCGTGACGGGGGAAGACCTATTCTTCTCAACAGCTGGGAGGGATGTTATTTCGATTTTACCGGTGAGGATATCTACCGTCTCGCAGTGGAAGCAAAGAATCTGGGCATAGACATGATCGTTATGGATGACGGCTGGTTCGGAAAACGTGATGATGATATATCCGGACTGGGTGACTGGGTCGTCAATGAGGATAAACTCGGGGAATCCCTGGGTCACCTGGTAAACAGGATAACCGATCTGGGCATGAAATTCGGCATATGGTTCGAACCGGAATGTATCAGTGAGGACAGCGACCTCTACCGGGCTCATCCTGACTGGGCACTGAAGATCCCCGGCCGGGATCCCGTTCGGGCAAGGTATCAGCTGGTCCTGGATTTCTCCAGGAAAGAGGTGGTGGACCATATCTTCAACGCAGTCTGCAGCATCCTGGATCAGGCAGATATCTCCTATGTGAAATGGGACTTCAACCGGAGTATAACCGATATATTCTCCCGGGATACTTCTGTTCAGGGGAAAGTCCTCTATGATTATGTTCTCGGCCTCTATGATTTTCTGGAAAGGCTTGTGGAAAGATATCCTGATCTGCTTCTGGAAGGCTGCAGCGGCGGCGGCGGAAGATTTGATGCCGGTATGCTGTATTATGCTCCCCAGATCTGGTGCAGTGACAATACGGATGCCATCGACCGTCTGAGGATACAGTACGGAACCTCCTTCGGCTATCCGGTCTCTACAATGGGTTCGCATGTTTCTGCCGTGCCCAATCATCAGACCGGCAGGATAACTCCGCTGAAGACCAGAGGGATCGTGGCTATGTCCGGAACCTTCGGCTATGAACTGGACCCTGCACATATGAGTCAGGAGGAAAAGGATGAGGTTGTCCTCCAGGTAGAAGAGTACCGCCGTTTCCGTGATCTCATCAGCCAGGGCCTCTATTACAGACTGACCAATCCCTTTACAGAGGAGACAGCTGCCTGGATGTTTGTATCTGAAGACGGGTCAGAAGCTCTGGTTTCCGCAGTTATGCAGCAGGTCCACGGGGCTTCACTCTGTACCTACATCCGGCTTAAAGGTTTGAAGGCAGGAGAATCCTATATAGAAGAGAAGAGCGGCCGCATCTATCCTGCAGACGCCCTGATGGAGGCAGGTTATCCTCTGCCGGTGGAACCGGGTGCTTACAATGCATATCAGATCTTCCTGAAAAAAATCTGATGACCCGTTTATAAAATAAGACAGGTAAAATAAAGGCGGATATCTGCCAGTTTTCCGGATCAGATCATAAAAGATCTGGCTGTCGGGGACCTGACGGATATCCGCCTCATTTATTTAATGTTATTGTTTTCGATCAGCGCTGTCTGAAGATCTCAGCTGATCTCGGTTCCTGCAGGCATATCCTTCTCGGGAGTCATCAGACATAACTCTCCGTCGGGTTTGACCGCGCATAAGATCATGCCTTCCGACTTAACCCCTGCCAGAGTTGCCGGCTTAAGGTTAACCAGGACCATGACTTTCTTGCCTACCATTTCTTCCGGAGTATAATACTTTTTGATCCCGGAAACGATCTGGCGGACCTGGCTGCCGATCTTCACCTGGGAGCAGAGAAGCTTCTTGGATTTCTTGACGGCCTCACAGGCGATGACCTCACCGATCTGGAACTGCATACCGTCGAAGTCATCGATGCTGATCTCAGGTTTTGCATCAAGGTCAACAACCTCCTCGGCTTCCTCAGTATCCTCAGGCTCTGCAGAAGCGGGGTTTTTCGCTGCATAAAGAGCATCCACCTTATCCATCACTTCATTAAGATCAAGCCTGGCAAAAAGGATCTCGGGTTTTTCAACCACCTTACTGCCATGTTCGTATAACCCGAACATCTCAAGTTCATCCATGGTTCTTTCCCTGGAATTGAGCTGGGCAAAGATCTTTGCCGCTGTATCCGGCATGAAGGGAACCAGAAGAGAAGCACCGATGGTAATGGATTCCACCAGATTATAGAGGACAGTGGAAAGACGGTCTTTCTTCTCCGGATCCTTTGCAAGAAGCCACGGAGTGGTTTCGTCGATGTATTTGTTGCAGCGTTTGAACAGATTGAAAATCTCGGTAATGGCATCCGCAACCCTTAACTGACTCATTTTCTTGATTACTTTGGTCTTGGTATCAAGGGCTGTATCCATCAGTTCCTTATCAAAACTGTCATGATCACCGCAATCCGTAACGATACCGCCAAAATATTTATTGGACATGGAAATGGTACGGTTGACCAGGTTGCCAAGGGTATTGGCCAGGTCGGAATTGATCCTTTCCACCAGAAGTTCCCAGGTGATCACACCGTCATTTTCATAAGGCATCTCGTGAAGAACGAAATAACGCACGGCATCAACACCGAACAGATTGACCAGATTGTCGGCATAGATCACATTTCCCTTGGACTTGCTCATCTTGCCGCTGCCCACAAGGAGCCACGGATGACCGAAGACTTTCTTGGGAAGCGGAACACCCAGAGCCATGAGGAAGATAGGCCAGTAGATGGTGTGGAAACGTACGATATCCTTCCCGATGATATGGACATCGGCCGGCCAGTATTTCCTGAACATCTCATCGTGGTTTCCGTCCACATCGAATCCCATGGTGGTGATGTAGTTGCTCAAAGCATCAAGCCAGACATAAATCACATGCTTGGGATCAAAATCCACCGGAATACCCCAGGAGAAGGACGTTCTGGAAACACAGAGATCCTGGAGACCGGGTTTGAGGAAGTTGTTTATCATCTCATTCTTTCTGGATTCCGGCTGGATGAAGTCCGGATGATCCTCGATATGCTTCATCAGACGATCGGCATATTTGCTCATCTTGAAGAAGTATGCTTCTTCCTTGGCATGGCCAACGGGACGGCCGCAGTCGGGACATTTTCCATCCACCAGCTGAGATTCCGTAAAGAAGGATTCACAGGGGGTGCAGTATAAACCCTCGTAATATCCCTTATAGATATCTCCCTGATCGTACAGCTTCTTAAAGATCTTCTGTACGGTTTTTTCATGGTAGTCGTCGGTTGTGCGGACAAATTTATCATAAGAAGTATTCATCAGGTCCCAGATGGTTTTGATCTCGCCTGCGACATTGTCCACGAAAGCTTTCGGAGTAATTCCGGCTTCCTGGGCTTTAAGCTCGATCTTCTGACCATGTTCGTCAGTACCGGTCTGGAAACGGACATCATAACCCTCTTTACGTTTAAACCGGGTGATGGCATCTGCCAGAACCACTTCATAGGTGTTGCCGATATGGGGTTTGCCCGAAGTATAGGCGATGGCAGTAGTAAGATAATATGGTTTGCTCATATATGGAGTCCTCCTGTTATCCATTTTTTAATCAATAATCTGTGATTTAACGAAAACCAGGCAGATTTTTGTTCAACAATCTTATACATTATAGAATAAATTAATCCTTTCGTCCATAGCAAATTAGTGTCAGCATTTCTTTTTACAAAAAATGTGTTATGATATCACTAACCTTAAGAAGAGTTTGACCGGAGGTGAACATATGGAAACCAGAGAAGTATTGGAGAAGGTGAAAAAAGGAGAGATATCCGTCAGAGAAGCAGAGATGTTTTTCCGGCAGCAGCCTTTTGAGGAAGTGGGCAGTTTTGCCAAACTTGACACGCACAGAGAGATCCGGTCCGGTTTTCCGGAAGTGATCTTCTGCCAGGGAAAGACGGATGACCACCTGACTGAGATCTACAGGAGAGTCTATGCCGGTCGTGGGGAAGTATTCGGTACAAGGGCTTCTGAAGACCAGTACCGGCTGATCAGGGAGATCATCCCGGAGATTGAATACGACCACATTTCCAGAGTGTTGAAATATGAGAAGCCGGGCAAAGAGAGAAGAGGGAAGGTTGCTGTCCTCACCGCAGGTACGGCAGATGTTCAGGTTGCTGAGGAAGCTGCATGTACGGCTGAATATTTCGGATCATATGTGGAGAGGGTCTACGATGTGGGGGTCAGCGGGATACACCGTCTGCTGCACAATCTTGAACCGATCCAGACAGCCAACTGTGTCGTGGCAGTTGCCGGTATGGAAGGAGCTCTGGCCAGTGTCATCGGCGGCCTGGTGGATAAACCCATCATCGCTGTTCCCACTTCTGTCGGTTACGGTGCAAGTTTTCACGGTCTGTCGGCTTTGCTGACCATGATCAATTCCTGTGCCAACGGTGTGGCGGTGGTCAATATCGATAACGGCTACGGGGCCGGGTATATCGCCACGCAGATCAATCGTATGGGTGTTTCAGCCGGTCATGATCCGTCAAGATAACCTGTCATATCAAGTACTTACTTTATTCTTAAAGTTCATATATTTCCTATAGATTTTTGCCGGAATTGTGGTAGAATAGGATTTGGCGTCTGCAGTCAGAGTAGACTAACAGCTGATCCGGATCTTTTTTGATCGGCATCTGAACCCTATATCAACCGGTTTATTACAAACCCGATTTTATAAATTACAGGAAGTGTGAAATTATGTCAATGAACCCGCAAGATAGAGATCATCTCTTGTTTTTTCTTTTTTTCTGCTTCAGTTTTATGTTGTTCGGGATTGGCATCAATTACGGAAATGCCCATCCTTATACTTATGTGGAAGCTAAGACCGAAGCATCTCCGCCCCCAACGACAGAAGCGACCACGGAGGCAGCTCCTCCCGCCACAGAGGCAGCAACTGAGGCGGAGCGTCCTTTCGTTGTTGTGATCGATGCCGGACACGGCGGAGTAGATACCGGTTCGTTTTTCAAACCGGAAGAAGGCAAGATCAACGAGAAGACCGTCAATTTCAAGATTGCGAAATACTTTAAAAGGGCTCTGGAGAAATATGACAACGTTACTGTGCTCATGACCAGGACCACGGACAAGTATCTCGAACTGGTCGAGAGGACTGATTTTGCCATCAATCATGACGCTGACGTTTTTGTGAGCGTGCACAACAATACCCTGGTGGGGGCCGGCGGACCGGCTTCCGGCAGTTCGGTCGCTGTTTCCATGGGCAATTACAAGGAAGAGATCGGGAAGAAAAGCCAGGAGCTGGGAGTGTGTATCTCCTATGAGCTGAAAAAGCTGGGGCTTAAGGAAAACGGCCTGATCATGCGGTCCTCCGAGTCCTATACCTACCCCAACGGAAGAGCCGCCGACTATTATGCCACCATACGTAATGTCATGGAAGACGAGATCGTTTCTGTCATCGTAGAGCATGCTTTTATCGACAATGAAGATGATTTCTATGATTTCCTGTGTACTAAGGAGCAGCTGAAAAAGATCGGGGAGGCTGATGCAAGAGCCGTCGCCCGCTACCTGCAGCTTCCTTTAAAAGAAACAGGAAAAGTCCCGGAAGCTCTGTCCAATTACAAGATCAAAATCTGCCATACCAAGAAGAACGGAACATCCAAGAGATATTCCAAACGGTATTTCAAGAATTAAGACACGGAGGGTTAGATTCATGAAAAAAAGATGGTTGTCCGTCGCTATACTACTGGCCTTTTCCCTGATGCTGATGTCCTGCGGTAAAGCTTCTTCCCAGGCTGAACCTGACAAAGGCACCGAGTCACCTGCGGAAGCAGTTACCACTGTAGAAACTTCAGAGACTGAGGAGGCTACCCAGGCCTCCGAGGTAACGACCGGTTCTGAGGAAGACACACAGGCTCCGGAAGAAGCAACTACGGAAGCCCCACAGGATCCTGCTTCATCCTCTTCCGAAAAAATGGATGTGACCAATGTGGATTTCGACGCTTTGTCCAAGATCTCCAACAAGTCCGAAGAATACGGTTTTTCCAACAAATGGAGAGATGAGCTCAACCGGCCGGACGGGCTGGAGTACTACGATGCGCTCTACGGTGAATATTCCGCTTACAATCATATCGACACGGAAGAGAAGATCATCTATCTGACCATGGATGAAGGCTATGAGAACGGCTACACCCCGACCATCCTCGACACTTTGAAGGAGAAGGGTGTTCAGGTTGTCTTCTTTGTCACTGAACAATTCTATGATGAACATCCCGAACTGATCCAGAGAATGATCGATGAAGGACATATCATCGGTAACCATACCTGTTCTCACCCGGCCTCCGGCATGCCCTCCCTGGGACTCAAGGCCGAGTACGAGGATATCAAGAAGCTCAATGACGAGATCTACGATACCTTCGGCTACCAGATGAAGCTGTTCCGTTTCCCCCAGGGGAATGCCAGCAAACAGTCCTGTGCACTGCTCCAGCAGATGGGCTATTCCTCCATCTTCTGGTCCTTTGCCTACTATGATTATGAGCCGGACGATCAGATGGATCCGAAGGAAGCTCTGGACAAATGTCTGGAATACATCCATCCGGGCGCGATCTATCTCCTCCATGCCATCTCCGGTACCAACACCGAGATCCTGGGAGATTTCATCGACGGTGCCAGGGAAGCCGGATATGAGTTCGGAAACTTCCCCGTGGATGAGTTGGGAAAATAATACAAAACCATGAAGAATAACTCCGGGACCTGTGACAGGAAAAGGCAACTGTTCCACAGATCCCGGAGTGTTTTTATGTTGAAAACGGAATCGAAAATATGCTATAATTTAATATCGTGCCACCGTAAGACCATGATTCTCTTCTTGGTGCTCCCTTAAATTATCCCGGCTGCGGATACTTTAAGCGAACATCAAAAACAGAGGATCCTGTTATCAAGAGAAAGACTTTATAAGTCCTGATAAGGAGGAAAACTGATGAAAAAGAAAACTGTCGTTGCCCTTGATGCCATGGGTGGGGATAATGCACCCCTGGAAATCGTAAAAGGTGCCGTTGAAGCGGTAAATGAGCGTGATGACATTATCGTTCATCTCTTCGGAGATGAAGAACAGGTAAGAAATGAACTGAAAAAATATACCTATCCCAGAGACCAGATCCGTCTGACCCATACCGGCGAAGTGATCTCCGTGGAGGAATCCCCTGCCGTTGCCATCAAGAAGAAGAAAGATTCTTCCATGGTTGCAGGAATACTTTCCGTAAAAAACGGAGATTGTGATGCCTTCATCTCCGGAGGCAGCTCAGGAGCGGTCCTCGTGGGCGGCCAGGTTCTGGTGGGAAAAGAAAAAGGGATCAAACGGGCACCCCTTGCCCCCATCATACCCAACGAGAAGGGGGTATCCCTTCTGATCGACTGCGGAGCCAACGTGGACGCAAAACCTGAACACCTGGTTCAGTTTGCCCAGATGGGATCCATTTATATGAAGAATATCATCGGAGTGGAGAATCCGAGAGTGGGCATTGTGAATATCGGTGCCGAGGAAACAAAAGGAAATGCACTGGTAAAAGAGACTTTCCCCCTCCTCAAGGCCTGTCCCGGGATCAATTTTATCGGCAGCGTGGAGGCAAGGGACATCACTAAGGGAATAGCTGATGTTATCGTTACGGAAGCTTTTGTGGGAAATGTCGTCCTCAAGATGATGGAAGGTGTCGCTTCCACCCTGATCTCCCTGATCAAGGAGGGGATGATGTCAAGCACCAGGAGCAAGATCGGTGCACTGCTGGTAAAACCGGCCCTGAAAGACACATTGAAGCTCTTTGACGCTACAGAATACGGCGGAGCACCTCTGCTGGGCCTTAAGGGACTGGTGGTGAAGATCCACGGGAACGCCACTTCCAAAGAAACCAAACATGCGATCTTCCAGTGTGTCACCTTCAAAGAACAGAAAGTCAATGAAAAGATCCGCGAGCACCTTGGTATCCCCGCAGCACCTGCCGCAGGCGAATGACAGGGGGCGTGAAAATGAAACCTATACAATTACACGGTCTTGAGGAAAACATTTCCTATTCCTTTCAGGATAAGGATCTTCTCCTTCTTGCCATGACCCACAGTTCCTTCGCCAACGAGTCCAAAGGAAAACAGAGAAAAAGCAATGAGCGACTGGAGTTTCTCGGGGATGCCGTCCTTGAGATCACTGTATCGGACCACCTTTTTTCCAACTATCCGGACTATGATGAAGGAAAGATGACCAAGACCAGATCAAGTATGGTCTGCGAATTCACCCTGGCCTCCTGTGCAAGAGATATCCGTCTGGGCGATTTCCTTTTCCTCAGCCACGGGGAGGAGATCACCGGAGGAAGGGAGAGGGATTCCATCCTTTCCGATGCCTTTGAAGCCCTCATCGGGGCCATCTATGTTGACGGAGGGATGGAGGAGGCTTCCCGTTTTATCCATAACTATCTGCTTAAGGATATCGGGGACAGGACCCTCTTTTATGATGCGAAAAGCATACTTCAGGAGATGGTACAGGCCTCTGACCTTGGCAGTCTGAGATATCGCCTGATCGGGGAATCCGGTCCGGACCATGACAAGGAATTTGCCGTGGAGACCCTGATCGGGGACAAAGTCTACGCCCAGGGAAAGGGAAGAACCAAGAAAAGTGCCGAGCAGATGGCTGCCTACCAGACCATTCTGCTTTTGAAGAATCAGTAGGAGAACCATGTATTTAAAAAGTATTGAGATCAACGGATTTAAATCCTTCGCCAATAAGATCGTATTTGAATTTCCCCACAGTATAACCGGTATCGTGGGCCCAAACGGGAGCGGCAAGAGCAATATCGGTGATGCGGTCAGATGGGTCCTTGGTGAACAAAGTGCCAAACAGCTTCGTGGTTCCAGGATGGAGGACGTCATCTTCTCCGGCACGGAGAGCAGAAAGCCTCTTGGCTTTGCCTACGTAGCCATCACCTTTGAGAACAGTGACCGGAAGATCCCTCTTGACTATGATGAGATCAAGGTGGCCAGAAGAGTCTACAGGTCCGGGGAAAGCGAATATCTCATCAACGGGTCCATCTGCCGGAGAAGGCAGATCGTGGAACTGTTCTATGATACCGGTATAGGCAAGGAAGGTTATTCCATCATCGGACAAGGCCAGGTGGAGAAGATTCTCAGCGGAAGGCTTGAGGACAGCAGGGAACTGTTTGATGAAGCCGCGGGAATCGCCAAGTACAAAAAAGATAAAAATGTCACCGAAAAAACCCTGGAAAAATCCAGGGATGATCTGGCCAGAGTGACGGATATACTGAACGTCCTGGAAGCCCAGGTCGGTCCCCTGGAAGAGCAGAGCAAAAAAGCCAGGCAGTTTCTGAAGCTCAGGGACCAGGAGAAGGATATCGATATCCGCCTGTTTCTCCATGACTATGCTGCCGCGGAAAAAACCAGGCAGGAGAGCGGTGACAGGATCACTGTGGTCAAAGAGGACCTTGAGACCACAAAGACAGATTATCAGAAGACGAAAGAAAAGAATGCCGCTATCCTGGAGAAAGCGGAAGGATATACCAAACAGGCTGATGAGCTGGAACAAAGCCTGAACGGCCTGAGGGAAGAGCACAATGTCCTGGACCGTTCCATGGTGGAACTCCAGCATGAGATTGATAAGAATCACCTGCTGGAGGATCAGTATATCTCCGGAATCCAGCAGGCGGAAAATGACATAGAAGGAAGGCAGGCTGAACTGGCGCTCCAGGAAAAACAGATCGAGGAGGACCGGGAGGTTCTGCTTGATTGTGACAATGCACTTTCCCTTTTGGAAGTCGACCGCCAGAATGTCTCCGATCAGCTGGAAGAGCTTGAGGCGGCAAGGTCCCAGGAACAGGAACAGATGCTTTCCCTTCTCAGTGATACCTCTGATCTTAAGGAGAAGATAACAAGGGTCGAGACCCTGGAAGAGCAGCTCAATCTCCGTAATGCGGAATACAACAGCCGTTATCTGCTTCTCCGTTCCGAGATCGCGGAATACCATACCGGGGCGGAAGCCTTAAGCACCGAACGGGAATCCCTGGAGAAAGAGCGCAGATCCCTGGAGACCGTTTACAATGAGATGGACAAAAAGGCCCGGTCATGCCGGGATTCCATCGCTAATCTCCAGCAGAAAGCAGATCTGCACCACCAGGCCTTCCTTCGGAACAGGTCCCAGTATGAGACCCTTTCCAACCTGTCGGAGCGGTATGAGGGATACAACAGACCCATCAAATATGTGATGGAACAGAAGAAGGATCATCCGGACATCATCGGCGTAGTGGCAGATATCCTCACCATGGATAAAGCCTATGAGACCGCCATCGAGATCGCCCTGGGTTCCTCTCTGCAGAATATCGTAACGGAACAGGAGGATGTGGCCAAGGAGATGATCTCCATCCTCAAGAAAAACCGCATGGGCAGAGCCACTTTTCTTCCTCTTACCAGCATCCGCAGACGGAATATCGCCATCAATCCCTCCATCCTTGAGGAAGAAGGGGTAGTGGGGATCGCCGCAGATCTGGTCATGGCCGAAGACCGTTTCCGGAACCTTGTCACCTCGCTTCTGGGCAGGACCATCGTATGTAAAAACGTGGATCATGCCCTCTATCTGGCGAAAAAATATAATTTCTCCCTCCGTATCGTGACACTGGACGGTGAGCTTTTGAATCCGGGCGGTTCCATAACGGGAGGAGCCTATAAAAACAACAGCAATCTTCTGGGAAGAAGCCGGGAGATCGAGGAATACAAAGAGGCCATGGTCCTTGCCGAAAAGGCCTATGAACAGGCCAGGACTGACCTTAAGAAGGCCAGGGAGGAAGAAGGCAGGATCTCTTCCGAAACCGTCAAGACGAGGAAAAAACTGGATGCACTTATCTTCAGGCTGAATCAGCAGGATCAGCAGATCCCCCAGATGCAGGAGAAGGAAGAAGAACTGCAGAAGCGCCTGGAAGAACTGAAGCAGGAGCACCGGATGATCAAGGAGCAGATTGCCGAGATCAAAGTGCAGAAGCGGGCTTTAAGCAAGTCACAGGAGCATCAGGAGATCAACTCCGAGGAAAACCAGGATGTCATGGTGGATCTTGACCAGCAGATCCAGGAACTTTCCGCCGAGTCGGAACGGCTCCAGGAAGAGTACAACGAGCTTGTATTAAAACAGGGGCAGACCAGACAGAAGATCGAATTTGCCCAGATGACCATCACCAGACTGAATGAAGAGATCAGTTCTTTCCGTGAGACCATCCGTGAGATCAGACAGGATCAGAACAGTCTTCTTCTGGCCAACCGCCGTCATGAAGCCGGTCTGAAGGAAAAACAGATCAGACTCCGTGAGATGGAGGAGAAGATCGCCGGTCTTGAGCAGTCAGCGGAGGTGATCAGGGAAGCCAGGAGAGGAATCACCGAAGAACTGAATACCAGCTATAAAGAACTGGAAGAAGCAGGGGAACGTCTACGCCTGCTGGAAAGAGAAGAAAACAGACTGGAAAGCACATACGAAAAGGCATCTGCAGAGCTGGAGAGCCTGACGGATTATATGTGGGATACCTATGAGATTACCTATCCTTACGTAAAAAGTCTGGGTATGGAGGATGGTACGGTCGCTGATCTTCGCAGGTGGAGAAAAGAGAAGAAGACTCTGCGCCAGGAGATCAAAGCCCTGGGCAATGTCAACGTCCATGCCATCGAAGAGTATAAGGAGGTCGGAGAAAGATACTCCTTCCTCAAGGAACAGTATGATGACATCAAGGAGACGGAAGAAAAGCTCCTCGACCTGATCGACCAGTTCAACACCAAGATGAAAGCGCAGTTTGATGAGAAGTTCAGGGAGATCCGGGAAATGTTCAGGGAGGTTTTCCAGAAGCTCTTCCAGGGCGGTACGGCATCCCTTGAACTGGTGGATGAAAGCAATATCCTTGAAAGCGGGATCAGGATCATCGCCCAGCCTCCGGGCAAAAAGCTGCAGAATATCATGCTGCTTTCCGGCGGTGAGCGGGCACTTACGGCTATCGCGCTTCTCTTTGCCATACAGAATCTCAAACCATCCCCCTTCTGTCTGCTGGATGAGATCGAGGCTGCCCTGGATGACACCAACATCATCCGGTTTTCCAAGTATCTCCGGACACTATCGAAAGATACGCAGTTCATCGTCATCACCCACCGCCGCGGAACCATGAGTGCAGCGGACGTGCTTTACGGGATCACCATGCAGGAGAAAGGGATCTCCACCCTGATTTCCGTGGATATGATCGACAAAGGGCTGGATTAAACAATTTCAGGAGAATGAATATAAGGACAGAACAATATGAGTGAAAAGAAAGGTTTTTTCAGCCGGCTGCTCAGCGGGCTTGCCAAAACAAGAAAAAGTATTATCAGAGGTCTTGACTCTCTCTTTAACGGTTTCTCCAAAATCGACGAGGATTTCTATGAAGAACTGGAAGAGATTCTGATCATGGGAGACCTCGGTGTGGATACCACCATGAAGATCATCGATGATCTTCGTGACCAGGTGGATGAACAGAACATCAAAGAACCTGCCCAGTGCAGGGATCTTCTGATCAACATCATCAAGGAACAGATGCATGTTGACGAAACGGCCTATGAATATGAGGATAAAACCTCCGTCGTTCTGATCATCGGAGTAAACGGCGTGGGCAAGACCACCACCATCGGAAAGCTTGCTTCCCAGCTGAAAGCGAAGAACAAGAAGGTCATCATGGCTGCCGCGGACACTTTCCGTGCCGCCGCCATCGAACAGCTTACGGAATGGGCAAACCGGGCCGGTGTGGATATCATCGCCCAGCAGGAAGGTTCCGATCCGGCAGCTGTGGTCTACGATGCCTGCCAGGCGGCAAAATCCAGGAAGGCGGATGTGCTCCTGGTAGACACCGCAGGAAGACTTCACAACAAAAAGAATCTGATGAACGAATTATCCAAGATCCGGAGGGTCATCGAGCGGGAATACCCCGAGGCATATCTGGAGACCCTGATCGTTCTTGACGGTACCACCGGGCAGAATGCCCTGATGCAGGCCAGACAGTTTAAGGAAGTAACGGATATCTCCGGCATCGTCCTGACAAAGCTTGACGGCACGGCAAAAGGCGGCATCGCCATCGCCATCCAGGCAGAGATGAACATACCGGTCAAATATATCGGGATCGGTGAGACCATAGATGATCTGCAGAAGTTTGATTCCGACGCTTTTGTCAATGCCCTGTTTGAACGGGAGGAAATCCCGGAGGAAGAAGAGGGGCAGACGGAAGAAGCAGCCGAGGAAGGGTCAACGGAAGCAGAGGAGCAGAAAGGAAATCCTGATGATGGAACAACTGAATCTTGACTCTTTTGAGGAGGCTTACCAGATCCTTCGCAGAGTCGTCCTTCCCACAAACCTGATCAAAAGTGATTTTTACTCTGAGCTTACGGGCAACAAGGTATATCTGAAACCCGAGAATCTTCAGCTTACCGGCGCATATAAGATCCGGGGTGCCTATTACAAGATCAGCACTTTGCCGGAAGAAGAACGGAAAAGGGGACTGATCACTGCCTCCGCGGGAAACCATGCCCAGGGTGTGGCCTATGCCGCCAGGGAATTCGGTCTTCCTGCCATAATCGTCATGCCGGAAGCCACCCCATGGCTTAAGGTGAACCGTACGCGCAATCTCGGGGCGGAAGTCATTCTTTACGGAAAAGTGTTTGACGAATCCGCGGAGAAGGCCAGAGAACTGGCGGAGGAGAAAGGGTATACCTATGTCCATCCTTTCGATGATCTGGCAGTAGCTACCGGACAGGGGTCCATCGCCATGGAAATCGTGAAGGAACTTCCTACCGTAGATATCATCCTGGTGCCCGTGGGAGGAGGAGGTCTTGCCACAGGCGTGTCTACCCTTGCCAGGATGCTGAATCCCAAGATCAGGGTGATCGGTGTTGAACCTGCCGGTGCAAACTGCCTGGAGCAGTCCCTTAAGGAAGGCCATGTGGTCACTATGGATCATGTGAGCACCATCGCGGACGGTACGGCCGTCCAGACACCGGGAAAGAAGATATTTCCTTATCTTCAGGATAACCTCGACTCCGTGATCACCATAGAAGATCATGAACTGATCGGGGCATTTCTTGACGTGCTGGAAAACCATAAGCTTTTTGTGGAGAATTCCGGCCTTCTGACGGTAGCTGCCCTCAAGCACCTGCCCGAGAAGAACAAGAAAGTGGTCTCCATCCTCAGCGGAGGCAACATGGATGTCATCACCCTTGCTTCCGTAGTACAGAACGGACTGATCCTGCGGTCCAGGATCTTTACCATCTCCGTACGTCTCCCCGATATACCCGGACAGCTGACCAAGGTTTCCAGCGTCATCGCTGCCCAGAAAGGAAATATCATCAAGCTTGAGCACAACCAGTTCGTCAGTGTCAACCGCAACAGTTCCGTTGAGCTTACCATCACCATGGAAGCTTTCGGTGAAGAGCATAAGCAGGCTATTAAAGAGGCTCTGGCAGAGGCCGGCTTCAACCCGGTTGAACGCATGCCCGGCAGTCTGTATTAAGCGGCGGCTCCATTGTTTTTGGTTGCAAAACATGGGATGTCTGTTATAATTAATGTAATATAACAGGATTAAGGAGGACATTATGACCAATATAGCTGATAATACAAAAAACGGTTATGATATAGAAGGTATCGGCAGTGTTCAGATCGCGGATGAGATCGTTTCCGTCATCGCCGGACTTGCCGCCACGGAAGTGGAAGGCGTCAACAAGATGTATGGCAATATCACCAATGAGATCGTGAGCAAGCTTACCATGAAGAAGCTGTCCAAAGGTGTGAAGGCGACCATTCATGATGACACTGTCGACGTTTATCTCAAGCTTGTCCTTGATTACGGTGTAAATATTGCAAAAGTATCTGCCGAAGTACAGGAACGGGTCAAGGGTGCCATCGAGACCATGACCGGTCTGACGGTAAATGAGATCAATATCCGGATCGCCGGTATTCAGACCGAATAATACCCCCCACATTATTTTCCTTACGGAGGTTCATTCATGAAGATGTCACGCAGGAAGATAAGGGAATCGATTTTTCTCTTACTTTTCCGAATTGAATTCAATACCAGGGAGGAATTGTCAGAACAGGCAGAGGACTTTTACTCCGGCCTGGAATCCCCTGAAGATTCCGCTTATATCCGTGCAAAGCTGGACGGTATCCTGGATGCCCTTCCTGTGATCGATGAAAAGATCGGGGAGATCTGTACCGGCTGGAAGCTCAACCGGCTGGGTAAAACAGAGCTGGCTATTCTGCGTCTTGCGGTGTATGAGGTACTGTATGATGAGGAGATTCCCACCGGAGTAGCCATCAATGAAGCAGTTGAGATCGCCAAAATCTACTGCAATGAGGAAGCCCCGCGTTTTATTAACGGAGTACTGGCGAAATTGGCCTGAGTGCTGTGACGATCGAAGACAAAACCAGAGGCGGTGGATGAGGTATTACCTTTTCACCGCTTTTTCTCTTATCCGGGTGATTTACTGATCATGAAACACATATTTACGGTCTCCCAGGTCAATTCCTACATCCATCGGATCTTTGATTCAGATTACGCCCTTCGAAGGATCTGTATCCAGGGAGAGATATCCAATTGCAAATATCATTCCTCCGGCCATCTTTATTTCTCCATGAAAGACGATCGGAGCAGTATCCGGTGCGTTATGTTTTCAGGAGACCGGAGATCCGGTCTGGATTTCCGTCTCGAGAACGGACAGCTTGTCCTGGTCACCGGACATGTTTCCGTCTTTGAGAGGGACGGAAGCTATCAGCTCTACGCCAAAAACATCAGCCTGGCCGGAGCAGGATTGCTGTATCAGAAGTTTGAGCTCCTGAAAAATGAACTGGCTGAAAAAGGCTATTTCGACCACGACCGGAAGAAAGAGCTGCCGCCTTACCCCAAAACCATCGGCATCGTCACAGCCGCGACAGGGGCTGCCATCGAGGATATCAAGAGCATAGCCGCCAGGAGAAATCCCTACGTGCAGCTGTATCTTTATCCTGCCAGGGTCCAGGGGGAGGGCGCGGCGGAATCTGTGGCTTCCGGGATCCGCTTCTTCGATGATTTCGGTGTAGATGTCATCATCATCGGAAGAGGGGGCGGTTCCATGGAGGACCTGTGGGCCTTCAATGAGAGGGTCCTCGCAGATGCCATCTACCAGGCCCGGACTCCTGTCATATCCGGAACCGGTCATGAGGTTGATATGACCATCGCCGATTATTGTGCGGATCTCAGGGCCCCCACGCCCTCCGCAGCCTGTGAGATGGCCATCCCGGATGTCTTTGCCCTCCTGCAGCAGATCGACCGTTATCAGGACGCTCTGGAGGGTTCATGGGCACAGCAGATGGACCGGATCAACCGCAGGATCGATCTCTATCACAGACTGCTTGAAGCGAATCATCCCGGGACCAGGCTCAAAGAACAACGAAATAAGCTGAAAACCTATATTCAGCAGATGGATGTTCTCATCCGCAGTCATCTGAGGACTGCCGGAATGCGGGCAGACCATTATGGGGAGAAGCTTACAGCCCTTTCCCCCTCCGTGCGTTTAAGCGGCGGTTTTGTTTATGCACACAAGAAAGACATGAGCCCTGTCTCATCAATCCGGCAGATCCGGGAAGGGGAGGATTTCTCCCTCATATTCCGGGACGGCCGGGCGGATGTCCACACTTTACAAATATCAGACAAAGAAGGGATATAACATGGCAAAAGGAAAGTTTTCACTGGAGGATGCCTTCCGGGATCTGGATGACATCATATCCGCTCTGGAACAGCCGGACATCCGGCTGGAGGATTCCATGGCATTGTATAAAAAAGGAGTCAAGCTTCTGGATAAATGCCGGCAGACCATAGACCGGACCGAAAAAGAGATCATCATATTGCAGGAGGGGCGAGATGGACAATTCGATGAAAGACCAGATCAGACAGAAAGCAGATAGGATCGAATCCATCCTTTCCTCTTTTCTGCCGGAGGAGACCGGTTACCAGAAGCCGGTGATCTCCGCCATGAACTATACCATGAATGCCGGAGGCAAAAGACTCCGCCCCATGCTTATGGAAGAGACCTATCTTATGTTCGGAGGAACAGACCGGGATATGATCGAGCCTTTTATGGCTGCCATCGAAATGATCCACACCTATTCACTGATCCATGACGATCTTCCTGCCCTGGATAACGACGATTACCGAAGAGGGCGTAAGACCGCCCACATCGTCTATGGGGAAGCCATGGCCATCCTGGCCGGAGACGGTCTTCTGAATTATGCCTTTGAGACAGCGTCGAAGGCTTTCCGGGGAGACAGCCGTGATTCAGTCATCGGAAGGGCATTTCAGGTTCTTGCGGCAAAACCCGGCATCTACGGGATGATCGGCGGCCAGACCGCTGATGTGGCAGACGAAGATAAAGACATTACTCTCGATGAGCTGATGTTTATCCATAAAAACAAAACTTCCGCCCTGATCGAATGTTCCATGATGATCGGTGCCATTTTAGCCGGTGCCGACCAGGAGTCCATCCGGACCATGGAAGAGATCGCGGAAAAGATCGGTCTGGCTTTCCAGATCAGGGATGATATCCTGGATATCACCGGCAGCCAGGAAGAACTGGGCAAACCGGTGGGAAGTGATGAGAAGAACAACAAAAATACCTATGTATCCATCAAAGGCCTGGACAGGGCGACGGAAGATGTTCTCCGCTACACCCGTGAGGCCATCGACCTGTTTGATACATTACCCTGTAAAAATGCTTACCTTCGCCGCCTGCTTCTGTATCTGAGCGGAAGAGACAACTGAAGGTGAACGGAGAAAACCAATGGAAAAACTACTTGATCAGATACAAAAGGCCAATGATATAAAGCATATTCCCGAGGATAAACTCGATGCCCTTGCGGCGGAGATCCGTCATTTTATCCTTAGAAATGTCAGTAAGACCGGAGGCCATCTGGCTTCAAATCTGGGGACGGTGGAGCTTACCATGGCTCTTCATCTGTGCCTGGACCTGCCGGAAGACAAGATCGTTTTTGACGTGGGTCACCAGTCATACACCCACAAGATTCTGACCGGACGTAAAAACAGCTTCTCCACTCTCAGGCAGGAAGACGGGATCTGCGGCTTTCCCAAAAGGAAGGAAAGCCCCTGTGACGCTTTCGGAGCAGGCCACAGTTCCACCTCCATCGCCGCTGCCGCGGGCCTTGCCTACGCCAGGGACCAGGAGGGTGGTAAAGAGACTGTTGTGGCCCTGATCGGGGACGGCTCCCTGTCCGGAGGAATGGCTTACGAGGCCCTCAACAATCTTTCCTATTTCCGTAAAACAAAGAAGAATATCATCGTTATCCTCAATGATAATGAGATGTCCATCTCCGAAAATGTCGGAGCCATGAGCAGGTATCTTGGGGATATACGTTCCAAAGAGAAATATAAACAGTTCAAAGACAGTGTGGAACAGGGGCTCAACCGGATCCCCGTCCTGGGTCGTGGAATGGCCAAAACCCTGAAACGGTCCAAGGATTCCCTGAAGAACCTTCTTGTCCCGGGAATGCTCTTTGAGAATATGGGGATCACCTATTACGGGCCGGTCAACGGGCACCATATCTCTGACCTGGTCCATGCCATAGAAACCGCAAAAAGACATCCCGGTCCGATCCTGATCCATGTGATCACCAAAAAGGGTAAGGGATATCCACCTGCAGAGAAAAACCCTGAAGCTTTTCACGGGGTGGGACCCTTCGATCTGCGCACCGGAAAGATTCCCTCATCAGGGGAATCCTACACGGACGTTTTCTCCCGCCACCTGGTGGAGATTGCAGGGCGCGATCCAAGAATAACCGCCATAACCGCTGCCATGGCATCCGGAACCGGCCTTGACCGGTTTAAAGAAGCCTATCCTGACCGGTTTGTGGATGTAGGCATTGCCGAGGAATTCGCGGTAACCTTTGCCGCAGGGATGGCTGCAAACGGACTTCGTCCCGTGGTTGCCATCTATTCCACCTTCCTGCAGAGATCTTACGACCAGATCATCCATGATGTCTGCATGCAGAAGCTCCCCGTATTCTTATGCCTGGACAGATCCGGGCTGGTGGGAGCTGACGGAGAGACCCATCAGGGGATATTTGACATATCCTATCTGAGCCATATTCCCAACCTTACCGTGATGGCACCCAAAAATGCCTGGGAACTGAAGAGCATGATGGATTTTGCGGCGGACTTCGAAGGTCCCATCGCCATGAAATATCCGAGAGGGAAGGCATTTACCGGACTTGAGGACTGCACTCAGCCTGTGGAACTGGGCAGATCGGAAGTGATCTTCCCGGGCCGTAAGATGGTGATCCTGTCCGTCGGTACCATGATGGAGGAATGTCTGGAGACGGTCCGCCTGTTAAGAGAGCAGGGATATGATCCGGGGCTGGTCAATGTTCGGTTTATCCGTCCCATGGACGAAGACCTTCTCCTCAGACTGTGCGGGGAATATGACCTGATCATCACTGTGGAAGAGAATCTTAAGAACGGCGGTTTCGGCCAGATGGTCTCTTCCTTCCTCCACGACTGGAACAAGGAAAACTGTCTGATCTCCTTCGGGATAGATGATGCTTTTGTCGAACATGCCCCCGTCGGCCGTCAGAGAACCATTCACGGGATCGACGCGGCGTCCATGGCGGCACGTATAATAGAGAGGATATCATGAAACAACGATTGGATGTTCTGCTGGTAGAAAAAGGACTGGCTGCTTCCCGGGAGAAGGCCAAAGCCATGATCATGTCCGGAATCGTATTTGTGAACGGACAGAGGGAAGACAAGGCCGGATCCACATTTGATGAGAAGGCAGCCGCCTCCATAGAGATTCACGGAAGCGGGCTGCGCTACGTCAGCCGCGGCGGGTTAAAACTTGAAAAAGCCGTGGGTACTTTCGGCCTCAGCCTGGAAGGATGCATCTGCATGGATGTAGGCGCTTCCACCGGAGGATTCACCGACTGTATGCTCCAGAACGGGGCAGTAAAGGTCTATTCCGTGGATGTGGGAAGGGGCCAGCTGGATTGGAGATTAAGAAATGATCCCAGGGTGGTCTGCATGGAGAAGACCAACATGAGATATGTCACACCCGATGATATCGGCCAGCCTGTGGATTTTGTTTCCATCGATGTTTCTTTTATCTCACTGAGTAAGATACTGATTCCGGTGCGGGACTGTCTGAGGGAGGATGGACAGGTGGTCTGTCTGATCAAACCGCAGTTTGAAGCCGGAAAAGATAAAGTAGGCAAAAAAGGAGTGGTGAGGGACAGGCTGGTCCACGAGCAGGTGATCAGGTCGGTGATGGAATTTGCTTCCTCCATCGGTTTTACCCTGCTGGGTCTCGATTATTCCCCCATCAAAGGACCGGAAGGAAATATAGAATATCTCCTTCATCTCAGGAAAGGAAAGGCAGAAGATAAGGTGGGAGAGGAGCTGATCCCTGAAGTGGTCAGTGCATCCCACATGGCCCTGTCTCACGGATGAACGGCTTATGAAACATTTTCTGATCATTACCAACAAACAAAAAGATATGGATCAGGTCATCACGGACCAGGTCCGTCGTTATCTCGAGGAGAGAGGAGCGGTCTGCCATTGCTGCCTGGAATATTCAAAGGACAGACGAAAGCCTCTTGATGTTCCCGAGGGTACAGAATGCATTCTGGTGATCGGTGGAGACGGTACCATCCTCAACGCCGCCACAAAGGTCATCGGACGCAATATTCCCCTTCTCGGCATCAACATGGGTACATTGGGTTTCCTTGCCGAGGTGACCATCAATGATGTCAACGAGACCCTCCAGCACCTCCTGGAGGATGATTATCAGATTGAGAACAGAACCATGCTTTTCTGCGAACTGATCAGGGACGGGCAGCAGCTGGAAGCCTTCATGGCTCTCAATGATATCGTGATCAGTAAAAGCGGCTACAGCAATGTGATCGGCCTCGATGTCACCATCAATGAGACAGAGATCGAAAGTTATTCCGCGGACGGGATCATCCTTTGTACTCCCACCGGTTCCACCGCATACAATCTGTCCGCCGGAGGACCGATCCTCAATCCTACCTGCAAAAATTTTGTCCTTACCCCGATCTGTCCCCATTCACTGACTACCAGAAGTGTTGTCCTGGCCAAGGAGGATGTGGTAACTATCCGTATCCGTCCCAAATCCGCCGGAGGAAAAAAGATCGATGCGGTGATCCTGTACGACGGGAAAAGAGGCAGCAATATCCTTGCCGGAGATGAGATAAGAGTCTGTAAGGCCGGTGAGGTCACTCCCTTTATCAAAACAAGAAAAGTAAGCTTTGCCAAAATATTAAAAGAGAAACTGCGCTGATGGAGAAGGACTATGAAAAGAAGAAGACAGGCGCTCATTTTGGAGCTGATCAAGAAGAACCATATTGAGACACAGGAAGAGCTCGCCCGTATGCTTGCAGAAGCAGGCTACCCCACCACACAGGGGACCATTTCCCGCGACATCCGGGAACTTAAGCTGACCAAGATCAGCGGACCGGACAAACGGCAGAGATATGCACCCATGATCATGGGCAATCCCCATGTTTCCGACAAATACAGGAGAGTCCTGTCCGAGGGGATCCTCTCCATGGACAGTTCCCAGAATATCCTGGTGATCAAGACCGTTTCTGGAATGGCCATGGCCTGCGGTGCTGCTCTTGATTCCATATCAGTCAACGGGATCATCGGATGTATAGCCGGTGACGACACCATCATGTGCGTCATCAAAGACCAGGAGATGATGGATGAAGTGATCCTGCAGATACGGGAGATCATTCTTTAATCAGGAGGGATCGATGTTAATCAATCTTCATGTAAAAAATCTTGCACTGATCGAGGAAGCAGATGTTGATTTTTACGATCATCTGAATATACTGACAGGAGAAACCGGGGCAGGTAAATCCATTCTCATCGGATCCATCCAGTCTGCCCTGGGCGGAAAGATCCCCAAGGATATGATCCGTCAGGGGTGCGACAGCGCGCTTATTGAGCTGGTTTTTCACACGGAGAGCCAGGCGGTCAAAGAGAAGATGGCCGAGTTTGAGATACCCTTTGAAGACGGGGAGATCATTCTTTCCCGAAGGATCACCAGCCAGCGGATCATCAACAAGATCAATGACTGTACCATTACAGTCTCCAGGCTCAAAGAGCTTGCCCCCCTTCTGCTTGACCTGAGCGGTCAGCATGAGAATCAGCTCCTTTTAAAGCCGGCAAACCATCTGCTCCTCCTGGATCGTTATTCCGGACAGGAATCGGCTGAATTAAAGGAGAAGATATCCGGTCTCTACCATGCCTGTAAGGATCTTGATGCCGAGCTGGCCAAAGAGGAGATCGAGGAGGACCAGCGTCTGCGGGAACTGGAATTCCTCCAATATGAGATCCGGGAAATCGAAGAGGCAAAGCTTCTTCCCCATGAAGATGAAGAACTGGAAGACCAGTATCTGAAGATCAGTCATTCCAGGGATATCCTGACTTTGTGCGGTTCAGCCTACGATCAGACCAGTGAGGGCAATTTCAATGCCTCTGCTGCAGTGGGCTATGCCTTCCGTGACCTGGAGCAGGCCTCATCCTATGACAGTGACCTGCAGGCACTGACCGAACAGATCGGTGCCATCGACGCTCTTCTTGGAGATTTTAACCGTGACCTGTCTGCCTATATGCGTTCCATGGAATTTGATGAACAGACATTTCATGAGATTGAGGACAGACTGAATCAGATCAATCATCTGAAAGCAAAGTACGGAGGTTCTCTGGAGCAGATCTTCAGGTATCTTGCAGACTCCAAGGAGAAGCTAGATAAACTCAGTAATTATGAAGAATACATCACAGACATGAAAAGACACCGTGAAGGTCTTTATAAACAGCTGACAGAAGAGTGCCGGAGGCTGACTCGGATCCGTCAGCAGGCTTCCCTGCCCCTGGCAGATCAGATCAAAAAAGCTCTTCTGGACCTTAATTTTACCGAGGTGGAATTCGGCATCGACCTTTCCCCAAAAGATGAACCGGGTCCGGACGGCCAGGATAATGTCTGTTTCATGATCTCCACCAATCCGGGATTACCCATGGGTCCGCTCAACCAGATCGCTTCCGGGGGTGAATTGTCCAGGATCATGCTTGCCATCAAATCGATCCTGGCAGATGAGGACCAGGTGGAGACACAGATCTTTGATGAGATCGATGCCGGGATCAGCGGGAGAACCGCACAGAAGGTTTCTGAACGGCTCCATCTCATCGCATCCGGGCGTCAGGTGATCGCCATTACCCACCTTCCGCAGATCGCCGCCATGGCCGACGCACATTTTCTCATCGAGAAGAGCAGCGACCGTCAGACCACCATCAGCAGTATACGTCTGCTGGATGAAGAGGAATCTGTGAGGGAACTGGCAAGAATGCTGGGCGGGGCAAAGATCACGGAGAAGGTTCTGGACAACGCCAGAGAGATGAAGGCACTGGCTCATTGAGGGCTGTTTTCTGAGTAGTCCAATTTATAGGTTTATTTTTAAAAATTCATTGACAAGTCTTCTCCTGGATGATAGAATATTACGCGTATGCCGCACGATTATTTGGTATAAGATCCCGAGGGACACCAATATCGGCGAGTAATTATTAGGAGGTGCCATTATGTACGCTATTATTGCAACAGGTGGTAAACAGTATAAAGTGAGCGAAGGCGATGTGATCAAAGTTGAGAAACTTGGCGCTGAGGCTGGTTCTGCTTATACATTTGACCAGGTTTTAGTTGTAAGCGGTGACGAGGTTAAGGTCGGTGATCCTTTAGTAGCTGGAGCTACAGTGGACGCTACCGTACTTGAAGACGGTAAGGCAAAGAAGATTATCGTATACAAGTACAAAAATAAGACCGGATACCATAAAAAGCAGGGTCACAGACAGCCTTTTACAAAGGTTAAGATCGAAAAGATCAATGCTTAATCTGGTTTATGTCAGAACAGCATAAGCGTATTTGTGCTAAACAAGACTGGTAGAGATCTATGATTGAGATTACAATCGTTAAAAGACCTGAGACGAAAACGTTTCGTTCGGTTCAGGTATCCGGCCATGCCGGCAGTGTTGAAGACGGATATGATCTTGTGTGTTGTGCCGTATCTGTACTCACGATCAACCTCGTGAACAGTCTGGACCATCTCACGGATGATCATTTTGTCTTTGATCAGCATGAAAGTATCGGCTTTATGTCCCTGGTGTTCCCCGATGAACCCGGTGAGGAAGCCAATCTTCTCCTGAAATCCTATGAACTTGGGATCATGTCGGTCGCTGCCCAGTATGGTGACTGGTTAAACGTTAACACAGAGGAGGTGTAACGACGATGATTAAAATGAACCTTCAGTTCTTCGCACATAAAAAAGGTGTTGGTTCCACAAAGAACGGCCGTGATTCTGAGTCCAAGAGACTTGGTGCGAAAAGAGCAGACGGACAGTTTGTCAAAGCTGGTAATATTCTTTACAGACAGCGTGGTACAAAGATTCATCCCGGCAATAACGTTGGTCGTGGTAAAGACGATACATTATTTGCCCTGGTCGATGGCGTTGTACGTTTTGAGAGAAAAGGCAGAGATAAAAAACAGTGCTCTGTATATCCGGTAGCATAAGCTTATCTTGCACAGATGGCGGTTTCTATGATGGAAACCGCCTTTTCTTTTTCCAAACAAGAACGGAATTAAAAGAGAAAAAATGATTCCTGATTTACGAATCGGTGTACATTTGATATATTATTAGTATAAGAAGAAGGAGGAAAGTCCATGTTTGCAGATCGAGCCCGCATTTTAATACGCTCCGGAAAAGGGGGCGACGGACATGTCAGTTTCCGCAGGGAGAAATATGTCCCGGACGGCGGTCCCGACGGAGGAGACGGCGGAAGAGGAGGGGACCTCATCTTTGTGATAGACCCCGGTCTCAATACTCTGGTGGACTATCGCCATAAAAGAAAATACAGTGCGGGGGACGGACAGCCCGGCGGCAAACGGCACTGTACCGGTGCTGACGGGGAGGACAGGATACTGAAGGTTCCCGCCGGAACAGTCATCAAGGACGCCGACAGCGGGAAAGTCATCCTGGATATGTCAAACCGCACTGAGCCCGTGGTCCTCCTTAAGGGTGGAAGAGGCGGCAAAGGCAACCAGCATTATGCCACCGCAACCATGCAGGCGCCGAAATACGCCCAGCCCGGTCAGGATGCCAAAGAACTCTGGGTGGATCTCGAACTTAAGGTCATCGCCGACGTGGGTCTCATCGGCTTTCCAAATGTGGGTAAATCCACTTTCCTGTCCAGGGTCACCAATGCCAAGCCTAAGATCGCCAACTATCATTTTACCACTCTGAATCCCAATCTCGGGGTGGTGGATCTGGCGGACGGCGCAGGCTTTGTGATCGCGGACATCCCGGGCATCATCGAAGGTGCTTCAGAAGGTGCCGGCCTGGGTTATCAGTTTCTCCGTCATATAGAGAGAACAAAGGTATTCATCCACCTGGTGGATGCTGCTTCCGTGGAAGGAAGGGACCCGGTTGAAGACATCAGGGCCATCAATAAAGAGCTGGAATCCTACAATATGGATCTGCTGAAACGTCCCCAGGTCATCGCCGCCAACAAGATGGATGTCCTGCCTCCCGAAGACAGGGAAGTCCTTATGGAAATGATGGAGGAGGAGCTTAAGGATACCGGATTCAGGATCTTCCCCATCTCAGCGGTTACCGGTGAAGGAGTGAAGGATCTTCTGTGGCATGTCCATTCCATCCTGAAAGATCTTCCGGAGGAACCCACGGAATTCGTCCAGGAGTATTTCCCTCAGGACAGATGGGAAGAACCCGGAGAGAGCATTATCGTTACCAAGGTGGAAGACCATGTCTTCTCCGTGGAAGGTCCCAAGGTAGAACGGATGCTCGGATACACCAATCTGGAATCCGAGAAAGGATTTGCTTTCTTCCAGAATTTTATGAAGGAAAACGGTGTTCTTGAACGTCTTGAAGAGCTTGGTATTGAGGAGGAAGATACGGTGAGGGTCTTCTATCACGAATTCGATTATTACCGTTGACCGTTTCTACCTGTCCGGACTACAGACCTGATGTTCAACAGACCGGAAACAGAAAGGATAGATTATGACAAGTAAACAAAGAGCATATTTACGTGGCCTTGCCTCCACCATGGCACCCATCGCTCATGTGGGAAAGGCATCCATCACTCCGGAAGTCATCGCTTCCATCCGGGAAGCCATCGACAAAAGAGAGCTGGTGAAGGTGGCCATACTGAAAAATTGTTTTGATGATCCCAGAGAGATCGCAGAGATCGTCGCCCAGCGGACCAGGTCCGAGGTGGTAGACGTGATCGGCAAGAAATTCGTATTATTTAAACAGGCCAGGGAGAACAGCAAATATGAACTCCCGGGAAAGGACAAAAAGCATGGCTGAGATTAGAAAGATCGGTATCCTCGGAGGAACATTCAATCCTATCCATCATGGGCATCTTCTCCTGGCGGACAGGGCATTTCATCAGTTTGGCCTTGACCGTATACTGATCATGCCCACCAAGAATACCTACTATAAGGAAATGCCCAAAAATGTTACCCAGGAACAGCGTCTTGCCATGATCAGTCTTGCCATAGAAGACAATGAACATTTTCAGCTGTCTCTGGAAGAGATCAACAGGGACGGTGTTACCTATACCTACGAAACCCTTCTCGACCTGACGGCAAAGCATCCCGGATGTGAATACTATTTCATCATGGGAGCGGATTCTTTATACCATATCGAGTCCTGGTACAGGGTAGAGGAGATATTCTCCATGGCGACCATCGTGGTTGCGGCAAGGGGAATGGCAACGGCTTCCGCTCTGGACAGCCAGATCGAGTACATACAAAGCAAATATGATGCGGTGATCGAAAAACTGTACACACCGATCATGGAGATCGCCTCCAATGACATCCGCAAGAGAGTCAAAAACGGGGAGAGTATCCGTTATCTTCTTCCCAAGAAGGTGATCGATTACATCTATGACAACCATGTGTATGAATGAGATGAAAAGAGAAAAGATCATTGAGGAACTGAGAAAGACCCTCAAAGCCAAACGATTTGAACATACGATGGGAGTGACCTATACCGCTGCATGTCTGGCCATGCGGTACGGTGCCGACCAGGAGAAGGCCAGGATGGCAGGACTCCTCCATGACTGCGCCAAGTATCTTTCCCCAAAGGAGAAGATCAACGGATGCAGAAAAAACGGTCTGCCCGTCTCAGAGTTCGAGGAGAAGAATCCCGAACTGCTCCATGCCAAGCTTGGAGCCTGTATGGCCAGGGATCAATACGGGATCGATGATCCCGAGGTCCTGTCCGCCATCACCTGGCACACTACCGGAAAACCCGGTATGAGCCTGCTGGACAAGATCCTCTATATCGCGGATTACATGGAACCTAACCGGGACCAGGCACCCAACCTTGAAGAGGTACGCCGGATCGCATTTGTTGATCTGGATGAATGTCTGTACCTCATCCTCAAGGATACTGTAGCCTATCTTTCCGGCAGAAAGATCACCATAGATCCCATCACTTATCAAACCTATGAATACTATAAATCCCTGCGTTCAGGGGAGGCACAATCATAAAAGGAGACAAATATGGACGAAGCAAAAAAAATGGCACTACTGGCTCTGAAAGCATTGGAAGAGAAGAAGGCTGAGGAGGTCACTGTTCTGGATATCGGAAATATCTCGACTCTTGGTGATTACTTCATCATTGCAAACGGTGTGAACAGGAACCAGGTACAGGCTATGGCCGACAGTGTGGAAGAAGCCCTCGGGAAAGCAGGTTTTGAGCCTAAGAACATCGAGGGATACCGCAACGCGAACTGGATCCTTTTAGACTACAAGGATGTAATAATCCATGTCTTCGGAAAAGAGGACCGAGATTTTTATGATCTTGAACATATCTGGAAAGACGGAATCCCGGTCACTAAAGAGGATCTTATGGGATAAGATTTCAGGTTCTTTTTTCATCATATTACTCAGATATAAGAGAATCCGGGCAGATGCTTTATGTGGAGACGATTTCCGCATGAGGCAGCTGCCCTGAGCATTCTATAGGAGATATACCATGATCTACTGTGAAATCGTTACTCTTAAAGACGGAAGGGACTGTCTTTTGCGAAACGGAACGGAAAGGGACGGTAAGGCTGTCCTGGATAATTTTATTCTCACCCATGAGCAGACCGACTATCTGCTTTCCTATCCTGATGAAACCAACTTTACTCCGGAACAGGAGGGCAGGTATCTTCAGGAAAAAACCGACAGCAGAAATGAGATCGAGATACTGGCTGTCCTCGACGGGGAGGTGGTCGGCACCGCCGGTGTGGACTGTGTCGGCCCCAGGGCTAAGACCAGGCACAGGGCGGAGCTCGGCGTCAGTATCGACCGGAAATACTGGGGACTCGGTATCGGGCGTGCCCTTACAAGAGCCTGTATAGACTGTGCCAGAAAGGCCGGATATGCCCAGGTAGAACTGGAAGTAGTGGCTGAGAATGAGACTGCCATCGGCCTTTATCTGAGTGAAGGTTTTATTGAATTCGGACGTAATCCCCTGGGTTTCCGGTCACGCCATACCGGGTGGCAGGAGATCATTTCCATGCGTCTGGAACTGTAATATATAACTTTTGGCTTTGTCCGGAATGGAAGGATGTTGATATGATACAGGATATATACCCCAGCAAACTTGACAACCAATTTGTTTCCTGTTCCATGGAAAAAGAAGATCTCCTGATGATATTTGATGATGACGGAAGGATACTGGTTTCAGTGGAAGAGGGGAGGATGAGATTTCCTGCGGGAGGAGAATTCAAGACCAGACATGTGGTCTATCTGTTCTCCCTTGATAATCAGAGATTCTTTCTTCTTCTGGATAATCAGCCCTCCGACACAGAAGGCTTCCGCTTCCTCAACATCAGGGAAGTCCGTGATCTGTGTTCCGGCCCGGAAGTATATGCGGCTTTCACCGGCTACCATCTGTGGAAATGGTATTCAGACAACCGCTATTGCGGCAAATGTAAAGGCCGGCTCCGGCCTGTTAAACATGAACGGGCTCTCCACTGCAGAAAATGCGGCAATACAGTCTATCCGCGCATTAATCCCGCTGTGATCGTGGGTGTGATCAAGGGGGACAGTATACTTGTCACCAGATACAGGGAAGGTTATGCCCACAATGCCCTGATCGCAGGTTTTACGGAGATCGGCGAAACCGTGGAAGAAACAGTCAGGCGGGAAGTGATGGAAGAAACCGGGATCAAAGTAAAGAATATCCGTTACTACAAATCCCAGCCCTGGGGCATGGCACAGGATGTTCTGATGGGCTTCTACTGTGAGGCGGACGGAGACAGCGAGATCCATATGGATGAAAATGAGCTGAGGTACGCCCAGTGGGTAAAGAGAGAGGATATCGTTCTTCAGCCCAACAATCTTAGTCTTACCAACGAGATGATGATGATGTTCAGAGATCATAATGAGGATAAATAAAGAGATTATGGAAATAAAAAAATGTACTGAAGCAGATATTCAGCCTGTTACGGATTTCTATGACAAAACCGTCAAATGGCTTGACGAACATATTAATTATCCCAAATGGAGATATAAGATCTACCCCTCTTTGAAATATGTTAAGCTGATGACAGAAGAAGGCAGTCAGTACATGTGCATTGATCAGGGTAAGGTGGTTGGTGCTTTCGTCCTCAATGACAACCCCCATGGAGCTTACGAAAAAGGAGACTGGAAGAAGCCGCTTACCCCGGGAACCTATCTGGTCCTGCATACACTGGCCACAGACTCGGATATGTACAGACAGGGAATCGGTACGGAGGTCATCAATTTCTGCATCAGAAAGGCAAAGAAAGAAGGCTACCGGGCGATCCGGGTAGATGTGGTGCCTGACAATGATCCTGCCATCAGGTTTTATGAAAGAAACGGTTTCACCTGGGCAGGAGATGTGGATCTGGAGCTTGGAATCAAAGCGATCCCGATGTTCAGTCTTCTTGAATTAAACCTGCCTGAATAGGTAGATAACAAAATTTTAAACAAAGAAATAGGCTCCCGAAGCTGTTCCTGATAGGGCAGTTGCCGGGGGCCTTTGGTTATTTCGGTATAAAAGGATAATAAATATATAACAAATCAGCAGATTATAAGAAAGAGCGGAAGAGGCCGATCGCCTTGCCTACGATGGAGAAGGGGACATCCAGCGGGATCAGGATAGGATCCATGGAATCATTCTCCGGCTGCAGGCGGATATGATCCGATTCTTTATAAAAGGTTTTCACAGTGACGGAATCATCGATCAGAGCAACGACAATATCCCCGTTGTATGCCACCGGTGTATCCTCGACCAGAAGAAAATCTCCGTCGTAGATACCTGCATTGATCATACTTTCCCCCTTTAC
>JAEIGA010000901.1_pt1 | contig 44284 bp, 39 predicted proteins | sample 9270691 | NCBI WGS metagenome assembly JAEIGA01 (sample SAMN17057246, study PRJNA624740) | gut metagenome | biome: biome; isolation source: fecal sample | host: Bos grunniens | place: China: Xizang | collected 2019
AGTTGAAGGCAAGCGCGAGAGCGGTCTTCTGATTTTCGGACTGCTTCTTGCCAAAGGGACCGAGATTTGCGATACAGGTGTACTCGTCGTCCTTGAAGTTCAGGCGAAGTATCTTCTCAATAACGTCTCCCGAGCGGAAGGGCTGGGGATTGATAGACAGACCGCCTGCGCTTGAGGGGCGGAGCTGAGCGTCAAGGTTTACGCCTATAGTAACGCTCTTGATGTCGCGTACTCTGTTAGTAAGCTCGGCAAGCTTTGCGTTAAGCTCGGAATAATATTCGCTGCTTACAAGGTCGTCTATACGCTTTGCAAGTATTTTAAAGGCTTGGCTCTTTACCTTGTCCTTGATTTGGGCAAGACCCGAATGAAGAATAGATATACTTGAAATGTAAAGCTCTATCTCGGTCAGGCTTTCAAGATAAGATTCTGTATCACCCGTATCCGCTTCAAGGCGGCGAAGCTCCATAATATCGGTGAGTATGGGGAAGAGCTTATTGAGGGTAACCGATATCTCGGGATATTCCAGCATATCCTCAAAGACAGATATTCTGTGGGCTATTACCGCGGGGTCGGTAGTGAAATATTCGTCAAGATTGCTGTTTTTGAGATTAAATACCTCAAGGAGTCCCAGCTCATCGAGAACAAACATATCTATGTCGGGAGAATCCTCACCCTTATAATGCTTTTCCTGAGTAGCTTCATCGGGATATATAAGGCTGAATTTGGAAAGGTCAAGCTCCATTAGCTGCTTTTCTGTTTTTTCCATGGGGTTATCCTTTCTTTTTTGTAATTAGTGAAGTAATATAAAATATATTCCGCAAGATACAGCTACCTGAAGCAAGAGTATCAGGGGTATTCCAAGCATAAATTTTACGTGCTTTGTCTTGTGTCTGATAATAAGCATAGTTACCAGCATAGCAACCGAGCCGCCAAGGGCACTGAGTAACAGCAGAGTAGCCTCTCGCGTACGGTGCTTTGTCAGGTGCTTGGATGCAAACTTATCGTAGATGCACACAACGATAGAAATCAAGGATATGGCTATAAAGTAACAAATAAGGATATTTCTTATCATATCTCCCCCTTATTTCTTTGCGGGGAAGCTGTCCTTGAGTCCTACTACACGGTTGAAGGTGTTTTCGTGCTTGGTGTCCTTGCAGTAGTATCCGTCACGGACAAACTGGAACTTATCGCCGGGCTTTGCGTCGGCAAGTGCCGCTTCTACCTTCGCGCCGCTAATTACTGTGAGAGAATCGGGATTAAGATAATCGTTATAGGTCTTATCCTCTGGGATAGCGTTTACGTTCTCAATGGTAAAGAGTCGGTCATAGAGCATAAGCGTTGCTTCCTTGGCGTACTTTGCGCTCAGCCAATGAATAGTACCCTTTATCTTTCTTCCGTCAACGGGATTGCCGTTTCTGGTTTCAAGGTCGGCGGTAGCGTGTATCTCTACTATATTGCCGTCACTATCCTTAACGATTTCACCGCACTTGATTATATATGCGCCCATAAGTCTTACCTCACCCTCGGGCTTCAGACGGAAGAACTTGGGAGGCGGAACCTCTGCGAAATCTGCCGCATCGATATATATTTCACGTGTAAAGGGCATAGGGCGCGTGCCAAGCTCGGGCTTCTGGGGATGATTGGGAAGGTCGAAATATTCCTCCTTATCCTCGGGGTAGTTATCGATAACTACCTTGATAGGATGCTCTATGGCTATTCTTCTGGGAGCGCTCTCATTAAGCTCCTCGCGGATGCAGTGCTCAAGCATACCGATATCAACGAGGCTGTTAGCCTTGGAGATGCCTGCCGCTCTTACAAAGTTAAAAATTGCGGTGGGTGTATATCCTCTTCTGCGGAGAGCGCAGATGGTGGGAAGTCTGGGGTCATCCCAGCCGTCAACCATATCGTTTTCCACAAGGTAACGGAGATATCTCTTGGACATTACCGTATTTGTGACGTTGAGTCTGGCGAATTCTCTCTGCTTAGGCTCGGGATTGAAAATTCCGATATTATTTATGACCCACTCGTAAAGAGGACGGTGGTTCTCAAACTCCAGGGAGCAAAGGGAATAGGTTATTCCCTCAAGAGCGTCCTGAATAGGATGCGCATAGTCGTAAAGGGGATAAATGCACCACTTGTCGCCCTGACGGTGGTGAGAGGTGTGCACTATGCGGTAGATAGCGGGGTCACGCATATTGATGTTGGGAGATGCCATATCTATCTTAGCGCGAAGAGTGCGGCTTCCGTCGGCGAACTCGCCCGCCTTCATTCTTCTGAAAAGGTCAAGATTTTCCTCAATGCTTCTGTTGCGGTAGGGGCTCTCCTTACCGGGCTCGGTAAGAGTGCCTCTGTATTCCTTCATTTCTTCTGCGGAAAGGTCGCAAACGTACGCCTTGCCGTCCATAATAAGCTTCTCAGCGTACTCGTAGCACTTATCAAAGTAGTCAGAGCCGTAGAAGATACCGCCACTGGGCGTAGCGCCGAGCCATGTAAGGTCCTCGAGTATAGAGTCAACGTACTCGGTGTCCTCCTTGGTGGGGTTTGTATCGTCATAGCGGAGATTAAAGAGTCCACCGTATTTCTTAGCCGTCTCAAAGTTTATGAGTATTGCCTTAGCCGAGCCGATGTGGAGATAACCGTTAGGCTCGGGAGGGAAACGGGTGTGTATCTTTGTTTCGGGCTTTTCCTTAAGGTCTGCGTCTATAATATCGTGTATAAAGTTATTTGCAATCTCTTCCATTTTTTACCTCTTCAATCGTATTAAAGTGTTTCTAACATACTGTTTATTCTTTGACATACGCGCTCATGTCCAAGGATCTGCATTACTGCGTACATATCGGGAGAATTAAGCTTGCCTGTAACGGCGACTCGGATAAACATACTGATATCGGCTACGCTACCCTTAAAGCTTTCGGGTGCCGCCTTGTAAGCCTTCATATCCGACGTGTAACCGAGGGATTCTCCGATAGCCTTGATTTTATCAAACCAAGTATTCATATCATCCGCAAGGTCAAGACTCTTTGTGAACTTACAAAGAGTAAGCTTGATGTCGTTGCGGTCATACTTTTCGTCGTAAGCATCCTCAACAGAGAAGTAGCTGTCAAAGAAGAAGCCCATATACGCCTTGGCGTCAGCCCAGGTGGTAAGGTCCTTTCTCGGCTTCTTTCCTCCGCGGCCTATGGCGAATATACGCTGAGTATACTCGGGGTCTGCGGCAAGCTGACCTCCAAAGTCGGCATCAAAGGTAAGATTCCAAGCGGTCACCTTTTTTGCGACCTCATCGGCGCTCATTTTGGATATAACGTTCTTGGAAACGTCGTTGAGCTTGTTGAAGTCGAAAAGACATCCGGAGGATGACATTTTTTTGATGTTGAAAGGGAACTCCTTGTAATCCTTATCGGGATTTTGCATTCTCCATTCCTCGTAGTTGGAGTTAAGCAGAGTCATAACGTATTCACATACGGCTTCGGGGCAGTAACCGAGACGGGTGTAATCGTCCATATTCGCGCCCATATCTCTCTTGGAGAGCTTCTTTTTATTTCCCGCCTCGTCAAGACGCATTATCTGAGCTATATGCATATATTTTGGTGTTTTAAATCCAAGATATCTGAAAAGCTGAAGATGCTTTGCAAGGCTCGGCAGCCATTCCTCACCTCTGATAACGTGAGTGGTTCCCATAAGATGGTCGTCAACGGCGTGAGCAAAATGGTAGGTAGGTATTCCGTCGGATTTGAGAAGAACGAAATCCTCGTCATTTTCGGGTATCTCTATATTTCCTTTTACAAGGTCGGTGAATTTTATCTTTTTCTCGGCATCACCGTCTGCGAGGATACGAAGCACAAAGGGGTTTCCCGCCCTCAGATTGCTCTCAACCTCGTCCATGGTTATCTCTCTGCGAGCGAGCATTTCTGCTCTGCGCGCTTCGGCTTCTGCCTGCCAATCGGTATTCTTTATCTCCTGCTTTTTATCAATGCTGTGAAGCTCCTCGAGCTCTGCCTCGGTGGTAAAGCAGGGATAAGCCTTTCCTTCACGGACGAGCTGCTTTGCATACGTCTGATATATAGGACCGCGCAGGCTCTGCTTGTAAGGACCGTAAGCGCCCTTGTCGCATATGGCTCCGTCATCTCCAAGAATAGCGCCCTCGTCGAAATCTATTCCGTAGGTAGCAAGAGTTCGGATAAGTGCCTCTGCCGCGCCCGGAACCTCTCGCTTAGCGTCGGTGTCCTCAATGCGGAGATACAGCACGCCGTTGCTCTGGTGAGCAAGTCTTTCCGCTACGGTAGTGGGGAAGAGTCCGCCAAAATGGACAAATCCCGTGGGGCTGGGAGCGAAACGGGTCACCTTCGCACCCTCGGGAAGCTCACGCTTTGGAAAGCGTGCCTCTATATCTGCGGGATTTTCTTTAATATGCGGAAAAAGCAGCTCCGCAAGCTTTTCAAAATCTAACATTTTTTAAATCCTTTCGTTTGTTGGGGATCAGAAATCTGTGTAATAAAGTGCAGTCTCAAGAGCTTTTCCTAAGACGTAGGACGGACCGTGTCCGGGATATATTGTTATATTTGGGTCGAGCTTACGCAGAGATGCCAAGGAGCGGATTATAGCCGCCTCGTCTCCTCCCCAAAGGTCGCATCTGCCTATGGTGTTGGCAAACAAAGTGTCTCCCGTAATGAGAAATTGCTTTCCCTCGGTATCGGGACACAGAAAGCAGACAGAGCCGGGAGAATGACCCGGGGTGTTTATGACCTTGATGCTTTCGCTTCCCAGAGGTATTGTGTCGTCATCGCTAAGGAGCGTTTGAGCAGGCTTATGGACACATTCCTGCCCGTAAAAATCATAAAATCCGTTTATTTTTCCATCGGTGAGCATGGTAGCATCCGCGCTGTGCATCATCAACGGAATATGCAGCTTGTTACGAAGAGTATCTACCGAAATGGTATGGTCAAAGTGTCCGTGAGTAAGAAGAATACCGCATAGCACGGCATCTTCTGCGCAAAGTAATTTTTCAACGGCGCTTACAGATACTGACGGGTCAACGATCAAAGCCTTTTTGTCGGATATAAGGATATATGTGTTAGCGGCAAAAGAATTCGGGCAAACCGAAAGAATTTTCAACGCAAACCTCCGAATGATAATAAATTACATTATATTATATCACACAATATAGGGAAAGTCCATAGAAATAAGCAAAAAATATAAAAATTTATTTTGTTTTTTATGATATATCCGTATTGAAAAGACAATTTTTTTATGTTATAATAAAACTATCTCAAAGGACATATTTTAGGAGGTCGGAAATGTATATCAATGAAAAATTAAAGGCATTCTGGCATGGAGGAGATTATAATCCCGACCATAGGTTGGATTATCCCGAGGTTCTGAAAAAGAGGAGCTAATATAAAGCAAAAAAGCTACTGGTGAGTGAACTATCTGGGGCTCACTTCATTCCAAGTAGCCTTTTTTATTAAAAGTGATTGTTCCGAAGAAGTCTTTATTCACACGTAGCTTGACATAAATTTTACTCTCATATTGATTTTTTCAAAAAAATAGTGTAATATAAAGATATCCTTTCAAGCATGCAGGGCGTCTTCTGCATGGATATCAAGGGTGTTGGTGCGGAGAGCATCTTTTTGTATCTGAAAGTAAGCTGCAAAAGGAATTTAAGAAGGAGATAGGACTTTCTGTCGGCGCGTATATTGATGAGGTGGTATTTTCGGAGGCGAGAAAGCTACTTGCCGCAAGAGACACGCTCATCAAGGATATAAGTAAATCACTTGGCTTTTGCGACCAGTTTTATTTTTCAAGGCGCTTCAAAGAGAAGAGTGACGCCGTCGCAGTATAAAAAAGAAAATTTAACGTAGAAAAGGGAAGGCATAATGGCAAAAAGTGTTTCTGTTATAAGAGCCGAAGAATATAGAGATTTTTTGTGTTTGATGAGCGCGGATATAGAAAAAATGTCAGATTTTGAAGCCCTCGCCTTTGCTTGTGAAAATATCTCTTTCACAGTGGGAAGTCGATTCAGAAAGGACTTTCTTTCAGCGCTGTCCGAGGATATGCATATGCGTCTGTCCATTGAAGACTTAAAGAACAGGGAAGTCCAAAAGACCGTTTGGAGAGTGATAAACGGTGATTATAAAGTGCACAACGATATTGCAAAAACGCACATCTCCGAGGATTTTTCACAGTTGTTTAACGTATCGTATATAGCTACTCCTGTTTTGCTTAATGCCTTTCTTGAAAATCGGACGGAGCTTCCGGATACGCTCGGGCTCCTTATAGAAAAGATAGCTGAGCACGGCGAAATCGCCGTAGATATGTCGGATTTTCAATATTCAAGACCTGATGAATACCATACGAATCGGACTTATCAAAGGCTTCTTAGCGGAGAGGTATGTCAAACTTGTGAAATGTCGGCATTGCTTTGCTGGATTATCTGCCGTGTCCTTATGCGCAAAAACACAAGACTTTATATTTTGGTAAATGACAGCTTGAAGGAAACCGAAAAGCTGTTAAGGCTGCTTGAAGAGCGAAAGCTATATCCCAAAATATCTGTTTGCTTTGCCGCGGATGATAAAAGCATATTTGATACTGTGGCTGAGCTTTGTTTACGCGCTAAAGAAAAAAATATTTCCTCGGAGATAATCGTTCCCGAGGAAATGGAAGAGAAATTTATATACGAAACTGTTAAGCAGCTTATTTGGAATATCCCTGTCAGCTGCGTTGACGTATGTAGCTTTAAAAGCTCGGTGTTGGCGCGGAAGCGTTTTTATGATGCCTTAAAAAAGCTTACCGAAGAGGCGGGAGGAATGTAATTCCGCCAATATCCGTAAGTTGAGTATTGCATAAAGAGATCAACTCATAATTAAAGATATTGCAGAAATCCTTTATTTGCAGAAAATCAGGATGTCGTTCTATATTACCCGCAAAATATACCTTGTGGCCAAATACTCCGCAAGCTCCTCCGATAAAGCCGTAATCATAGCCCTTAAGAGTAACGGCAGAGGGGGAGTTTTTTATTTTCAGACAGCTCAGCCCCAGCTTTTCGGCGGCGGCTGAAATGCAGCTGTCAGCGCTTATTACAGCGTTTTCTCCCAGAGTTAGCGTGGAGCATTTCGTATATCCCTGATTTACCGATATAAGCCCTATGCCTTTATCTTGCGCGTAGCTTATTATCTCCGAAGCCGTAAAGTTTATCTTACCGATTATATGCTCCTTTATGTAGACAAGGTTAAATGGAATATCGTACGGGTAAGTATCCGAGGGAACTACCTTGCATTTGATAACGCGGTATCCGTATTCTTCAAGGCGTTCAAAGGTTGCCTTATTGTCGTTAAAATAGCCTTCGCTGCAAAATACGCGGTCTCCAAGGGGGAATATAAGCATATCGGCGTGAGAACTCACGGGCTTTGGTAAGCGTAAATCACGGGAAAGGGGACAGACCGAAAATCCAAGTGCTTCAAGACTGTCAAATATTTGCTTCGGTGTATCACAGCTGAGTAGAGCTAAAGTAGGTTTGTTTTTCATAAATACTCCTGAGAAAAATTAAAAAAGCAGGTTTGGGTTACCAAATCTGCTTTTTAATCTTTTTAATCCGGATTGCGCAAGCACAAGCGGGATTGAAACCGAGCGATTAAACTCTGGTTACTTTGCCTGAACGAAGGCAACGAGAGCAAACAGCAACGGTCTTGGGTGTACCGTCAACAATAGCCTTTACCTTGCGAATGTTGGGTTTCCATGTTCTGTTTGTTTTACGATGCGAGTGAGAAACTGCCTGTCCAAAGACAACGCCCTTTCCGCAAACACTGCACTTTGCCATATTGACACCTCCTAAATGCACAAACCGCGCACAAATTAACATTTAATGAATTCCATAGAACAGAAGATATTATAACATAAACGGAAATAAAAAGCAAGTCTTTTTTTAAAAAAATTAAAAAAATTTTTTAGATGCCGTAAAAGCGCTCTCCGTAGCATATTTTGCCGTCAGTATGCGTCAGCTTTACGGCAAAAATCTCGGAACGCATATCTGTTCTTGACTTGACTGCAACCTCTAAAAAGTCGCTTGTATGACCGTATGAATATTCACCGTCGAAGGTTTCAAAAAGCACGGATTTTATATTTCCTTGGCGTACCTCTTCTTCAAGTATTGCTTTAGAGGAGGCAGTGGCTGTCTTTTCAAGTGAGTGAAGTCTTTGACTTTTTATCTCGGAGGATATCTGCTCGCTCATGCTCGCCGCAGGCGTACCCTTGCGCTTGGAATAGGGGAAGATATGTACAGTTAAAAATCCTGCGTCCTCTATAAATTTTTGCGTTGCCTCGAAATCCTCTTGGCTCTCCCCGGGAAAGCCTACGATAATATCCGTGGTGAACTTTACGTCGGGTATGCTATCCCGTAGGAGCCTGATAGCGTTCATTGCCATAGAAGAATTGTATTTTCGCTTCATCAGTGCCAAAACACGGTCGCTACCGCTTTGTAAGGATAAATGGAAATGAGGCGCAAGGCAGGAAACCGAGGATAGCTTTTTTACAAAATCGGGACGTATTAAGGAAGGGTCAAGAGAACCCAAACGAATTCGTCCAATGCCGTTTATCTTGTCGATCCTACACAGTATATCCGCAAGGTCGATACCGCCGATATCTTTACCGTAGGATGCTGTTTCAATGCCTGTCAGAACTATTTCGCGACAGCCGTTGCGTACAAGAGCTTCTACCTCGGCTATAACCTTTTCGGGTGGCTTTGAACGAACCTTACCGCGGGCGGAGGGGATTATGCAATAGGTACATTTATTCTCACAGCCATCCTCTATTTTTACGTAAGCCCGCGTTCTGTCAAATTTACGTATCGACATATCCTCAAAGGTTGCTTTTGTTATATCCTTTACGAATATTTCGGGCTCTTTATTTTTTTCGCCTTTGTTTATTAATTGAAGTAATTTTTTAACTGAATACAGCTTGTCGGTATTTCCTATAATTACGTCAACCCCCGTTATAGCTGCGATATCGTCGGGGGCACTCTGTGCCATGCATCCAATTACGAGAATATACGCAAGGGGATTTTTTTTAATGGCTCTGCGGATAAATTGACGAGCCTTTCTGTCAGACTCTGCCGTTACGGTGCACGTGTTTATTATATAGGCGTCGCAAACCGAGGATGGAGAACACACGTCAATACCGTGCTTTTCTATCTCCTCGGCAATAGCTTCGGATTCATACTGATTTACCTTGCATCCGAGGGTGTATATTCCCACGGAAAAAGTTTCCTTTGATTTCATTCGTGCCTCTCTTGATTTTAGTAGAATAATTCTATCATAAAATCAAAGATTTGTAAACACAAAAAGCTATATCTTTTGCAAAATATCGATTATTCGCTGCGATGCGTGACCGTCACCGAATGCCAGACAGGAATGCAATACTTTTTTATAGTTGCCTTTTTCTGTTATCAACGCGCTCATTGCTTGATATATTCGTTGTTCATCGTTTCCTATTACCTTGAGTGCGCCGACCCTCTCGCCCTCTGAGCGCTCGGTAGTATTTCGCACTACCAGAACAGGTCTGCCCAGATATGCCGCTTCCTCTTGAACCCCTCCGCTGTCGGTAAGAACAAAATGACAGTTTCTTAGCGCGTGATGAAAGTCCACTAAAGACAGGGGAGGGGTGAGCGCTACGTTGGGGAGGTCTTGAAGTATTTGCGATGACAATCTTAAAAGCCGCGGATTTTTGTGAACGGGATATATGACGCACAATGAAGGATAGTCTATACAAAAACGTCTTACGGCACGGAATATGGCAGATATATCCGCATCCGAGTGCTCACGGCGATGCACTGTCATTAATACGAATGGCGAGGAAGGCAATATTAGCTCGGAGCGCATTTGAGAGGTCAGGAGAAGTGTGTCTATCACTGTGTTTCCCGTTACAAATATCGAGCTGTCATTTATTCCTTCCGATATCAGGTTTGTCCGTGACTCTTCGGTTGGCGCGAAATGAAAGGATGACATAAGAGATATAGCGCGTCTGTTGAATTCCTCGGGAAACGGCGAAAAGATATCTCCGCTGCGCAGCCCCGCTTCTATATGTGCCACGGGAATGGATTTATAAAAGGACGCCAGACATCCCGCAAAAGCGCTTGTTGTATCTCCGTGCACCAACACCAAGTCGGGGGCGTACTCTTCAAGTACATTGCTTACACCGTCAAGCACCGCGCCTGTAACGTATGAAAGACTCTGTTCCTTTTTCATTACGGACAGGTCATAATGAGCTTCGATACCAAACAAAGACAGCACGGGATATAGCATATCCTTGTGTTGCCCCGTCACGCATATTCTTGTTTCTATGGGTTGCGTGTCTCTTAATTTTATTATGATCGGCGCCATTTTTATGGCTTCGGGACGTGTGCCGAATACAATGAGCAGCTTTTTCAATTTTATCTCCTTGTGTATTTTTGTGATTTCTATTGAAAAAAGAAAGAAAATGAATTATAATATATGGGAAGTATAAAATAGAAGTTGGATTATAATGAGAATAATTACTGTAAAAAAGAACGACGCGGGTCAAAGACTTGATAAATTTCTTACCAAGGCGGTCAAGGGCTTGCCCACGTCTATGATGTATAAGCTGATACGTACTAAAAAGATAAAGGTAAACAGAAAAAGAACCGAACAAAAATATATATTATGTGAAGGGGACGAGATACAGCTCTTTATCAAGGAGGAATTTTTCGATTCCCCCGAAAAGGATGTGGGAGCACTTGAAAGGATTGTTCCCAAGCTCAATATACTTTATGAGGATGAAAACATAATATTACTTAACAAGCGTCCGGGCGTACTTGTTCATGAGGACAGTGAGGCGGCAGAGAATACGCTGATTATGCACGTAAAGGCATATTTATGTCAGAAGGGGGAATATTCTCCCTACGAGGAGCAATCCTTCGTGCCCGCGCTTTGTAACCGTATAGACCGCAATACGGGCGGTATAGTTATTGCTGCTAAGAATGCGGAGTCATTGCGGGTTATGAATGAAAAAATAAAAAACGATGAACTGACAAAGACCTATCTGTGTCTTGTACACGGTGTTCCCACGCAAAAGAGCGCGCGGCTTTGCGGATATTTGCGCAAGGACAGCAAGAACAATACTGTTGAGGTAAGAGATACGGAATTTCCGGGGGCTAAGGATATAGTTACGGTTTACCGTGTACTTAAGTCTTACGGCAATGAAAGCGCGCTTCTTGAGGTGGACCTTATTACGGGGCGTACTCATCAGATAAGAGCACATCTGGCACACGTAGGACACCCTCTAATAGGTGACGGCAAGTACGGTATAAACCGAGATGACCGAGGTCGCGGATATAAGTATCAGGCTCTTTACGCGTATAAGCTTTTCTTTAAAAATACACAGAAGGATAATATTTTGTCATATTTAGAGGGAAGGACCTTTTCTCTAAAAAATGAGGATATCTGGTTTTTAAATGATGGTAAAAGATAAGGAAAATTTTTCAACTGCAAAATTTGCACAGCTTTCTGAAAATTTAGCTTATGGCAAAACAAGGCTTCTACTGCTTTTTATTGGCGGATTTTTAACGGGACTTACGTTGGTATTGCCAAAGGTTGGATTTTTAGAGTGGATAACTCTTATACCCGTAGGTGTGGTTTTGCTCTGTCGGGCATCCGATAAATCCGTAAAACTGCGCTCGCTATATCTTGACGGGCTTGTGTTTTTTTACACCTTCTATCTGGTATGCTTCCATTGGTTTACATATCTTTATCCCTTAGACTTTGTAGAGGGAATGACCAAGGGCGCTGCTCTTGTGGTGGTTATAGCCGCTTGGTTTGGACTGTCGCTTTTACAGGCGCTTATGAGCGCACTTGTATTTGTAGTGGTAGGCATCGTATATAAATGCAGACTGTGCACTAAGATAACAATATTAAAGCCATTCTTGAGCGCGGGACTTTGGGCTATATGCGAATGGAGCCAGACCTTAGGCTGGTGGGGCGTTCCGTGGGGAAGGCTGCCAATAGGTCAGACAGAATATCTTATAGGACTTCAAAACGCGTCCTTGCTCGGCTCATACTTTGTTACCTTTATGTTAGTATCCGTCAACTTTTTGCTTGCGTATGCAATTATTGAAATAAACGAAGTGCCAAAAATGAGAGTGGGTGCTTTTCTCGCACTTGCGCTGCTTTTTCTTCAATACGGAAGCGGAGCACTGCTATATTTTACCACCGACGTTAATAAGGGCGAAAAGATAAAGGTGGCTTGTGTTCAGGGAAACATTTCTTCAAGTGAAAAGTGGAACGTGGAAAGCAATCAAAAGACACTTGATAACTATTCCAAATATACGGAGAAAGCAGCCCAAGAGGGCGCGGAGCTTGTTATCTGGCCCGAGACTGCTATTCCTTACGATATCAGCACTACTCACAGCTATTATGCTAAGACCTTTTCAAGGTTAGCAAAGGATAACGGTATATATCTCCTTGTAGGTGCGTATGTTAGTGATGAAGAGGGAAATTCTCTCAATTCGCTTATATGCTATACTCCCACAGGGGATCAGATAGATACTGTATATTCCAAACGGCATCTTGTGCCCTTTGGAGAATATGTACCGTTGCGCCCCTTGATAGAAGCTCTTATACCGCCCCTTGCTAACCTCGTGCTTAGCAGTGATGATATATATCCCGGTGAGGGGGCACAGATAATTGAAACCGAGTCGGGCATAGGCATGGGCGGACTTATATGCTTTGATTCTATATATGAGGAGCTGACGCTTGAAAGTGTCAGCGAAGGAGCGGAGCTCATATGCCTTTCTACTAATGACTCTTGGTTTATAGATTCAGCGGCACTCTATATGCACAACGCTCAGGCACAGATACGTGCCATAGAGAGCGGAAGATACGTTGCCAGAGCGGCTAATACGGGCGTGTCAACGGTTATAAATCCAAGAGGAGAGGTTCTTTGTGAGCTCGGCGCGCTTGTTGAGGGAATACTTGTTTGCGATGTGTACGCGAATGACAGTCGCACTGTTTGGAGCATCGTGGGGAATTCCTTCGTATATTGTCTCCTTGCGGGTTACTTGTGCGTCATTTGTGATAATTTTGTGTACAGAAAAATATTAAAATCTTATAAGGAAAAAGCCGAAAACTCTTGACTTTGTGTTGTTTGTGTGATAAAATATAACCACAGTAAAAATCTGAAAGGAGATTTTTAATTATGAAAAAGACGGTTAGATTTGTTGCTCTTGCTATGGTAGCTCTTATGCTTTGCCTTGCTCTCGCTTCTTGCGGAACCAGCCTTTCCGGAGAGTATTATTTTGGAGACAAGACCATTACTAAGACCTACACAACTCTTGAGTTCAAGGGAGGCAAAGTTACTGTAGAGGCTTATGCCGCAGGACAGAAGCTTACCGACGGTTCATACGAGGCAAAGTACTCCATCAAGGATGATGAGATTACTATGACTTGGGAGGATTCAGAGGGCGAAGAGCACTCTTCCACTCAGACCTTTGAGAAGCTTGATGATGGCTCTATAAAGATAGGCGCAATCACCTACAAGAAGGCTGACTGATCCTAATTTTATACTTAAAAAAGCGTTGCGGTTGTCCGCAACGCTTTTTTTATAATGTTTGCTTATTTAAGACTATCAGGAAATTGACTGTTGTACAGGTGACAGTAAAATCCGTTTTGTGCTATAAGCTGCTCGTGAGTGCCTTGTTCCACTATATTTCCGTCATTCATAACAAGTATAACATCCGAGCTTTGAATGGTAGATAAACGATGCGCAATTACAAAAGCTGTTCTTCCTTTCATAAGTGTTTTAAAGGCTTTTTGTATACGCATTTCGGTTCGTGTATCTATGGAGGAGGTGGCTTCGTCCAGAATGAGGATATCGGGGTTGCAGAGCATTATTCTCGCAATACAAAGAAGCTGTTTTTGACCCTGAGAAAGGGAGCCGCCGCTCTCTCCGAGCTTTGTGTGATATCCCTCGGGTAATTTCTTTATGAAGCTATGGGCATGAGCTGATTTTGCCGCGGATACTATTTCATCATACGATGCATTTGGGTTACCGAAGGCTATGTTTTCAAGTATAGTTCCTTCGTAGAGCCAGGTATCCTGTAAAACCATTCCATACTTTTGTCGAAGCGTTTGACGGGGAATATCACGAATATCCCTTCCGCCAAGCAGAATTGCTCCTTCCTTAACGTCATAAAAACGCATAAGCAAATTGATAAGAGTTGTTTTTCCGCAGCCCGTAGGACCTACTATGGCAATATGCTGTCCGTGCTTTGCGGAGAAGCTGAAGTTTTCAATAAGCGGCTTGTCCTCCGAATATGAGAAGGAAATGCTTTTGAATTCCACACTTGCGTCGTCACAAAGCTCGGTGTCGGGGGCGTCAGGACTTTCAGAAGGTGCTTCTATTAGCCTGAAAACTCTTTCGGCACAGGCAAGAGCGTTCTGAAGCTCGGTAACTACTCCCGATATTTCATTAAAAGGCTTTGTGTACTGTGTGGCATAGGATAAAAAGCTCGAGAGCTTACCTACCGTAATACCACCCCCATAAACGCAGAGCAGGGCGCCGCCAAGAGCCACTAATGCGTACACAAGACTGTTAACGAAACGCGTGGCGGGATTTGTGGTGGAGGAGAAGAATATTGCCTTGAGAGATATTTTTGAAAGCCGACCGTTTATTTCGTCGAAGGCTTCCTGTGATTTTTCCTCGTATCCAAAGGCTAACACCGTCTTGTGCTCCCCAATCATTTCATCAATGAGCGAGGTATGCTCACTTCGTATCTCGGATTGGAGCTTGAACATAGAATAGGTCTTTTTTGCTATAAACGCCGCTACAAAGAGAGAAAGAGGTGTGACGACAATAACTATAAGGCTTATGGGAAGGCTTATGGAACACATAAATAACAGAGTTCCGATGATAGTCATAATACCGTTAAAGAATTGTGTAAAGCCCATCAGAAGACCGTCTGAAAATTGGTCTGCGTCAGAGATGAGACGGCTGACTATATCTCCCGAGCGATGTGCGTCGACAAAGGATACAGGGAGTCTTTGAAGCTTTGAGAAGGCTTCGTGACGGATGTTTCTGACAATGCCGTACACCATGCGGTTATTCAGGACGTTTATGAGCCATTGGAGCACCGCGGTGCTTAAAACGCATATTCCAATAGCCGTAAGCTTTTTCAGTATTGCCGAAATATCTACGTTATCTTTACCTATGGCAAGGTCGATGGTGTTACCGATAAGAATGGGAACGTACAGCGTAAGAGCTACGACACCTACGGTGAAAATAAGCGATATTACAAACAACAACCTGTATTTTTTGAGATATTTCATTACCTTGAAAAATACGGATGCGCTTGTTTTAACAGAAGGCTTGGCAGAGTTCTTTGTCATAATGAATCACCCCCCTTGGAAAATTGGGAGTTATATATCTCACGGTATATTTCACAGTCCCGAAGAAGCTCTTCGTGGGTTCCCATGCCCACAGCTCGGCCGTCGTCAAGGACTATTATGAGATCTGCGTGCATTATGGAGGAAGCCCTTTGAGATACTATAAACACAGTGGGGGAGTAATCAAGAGAACGTATGTTTTTCCTTAACGCAGATTCGGTAGCATAGTCAAGAGCCGATGCGGAGTCATCAAGAATAAGTATTTCAGGTTTCTTTATCAGCGCTCTAGCAATAGTGAGCCTCTGCCTTTGACCACCCGAAAAATTACTTCCGTTTTGCATTACTTTCTCGTCAAGCTTCTTATCCTTTTGTGAAATAAACTCATCGGCGCATGAGAGCTCCAGAGCAGTCCACATTTCCTCGTCGGTTGCGCTGTCATTTCCCCATGCGAGATTTGAGCGTACCGTTCCCGAAAAGAGAGAGGCTTTTTGCGGAACTATGCCAAAGATACGGCGCAGTTCCTTGGAGGAGAGGAGGGAAGCGTTGTTTCCTTTAACGTAGATATTGCCTTGGGTGGGATGATAAAAACCCGGGATAAGATTGACGAGAGTGGACTTTCCCGAGCCCGTGCCGCCTATAATTCCAACGGTTTGCCCCGACCTTACGTCAAAATTTATGTTTTCAAGGGCATAGTCGCTTTCTTGATTATCTCCGTATCTGAAGGAAACGTTTTCAAAGCTTACGATAGATTCCTTAGGTGATTTTTCAGCGTCAACAGTGTGCTCGATATCGGAGGGCGTGTCAAACACGTCGGAGATACGCTTGGCGCTTGCAGAAGCCTTGTTAAGCGTGATAATAAGGCTTGCCAGCTTTATCAGCTCCACAAGTATCTGAGACATGTAATTATAAAGGGCAACTAACTCACCCTGAGATATTACTCCCGAATTTACGTTTATAGCGCCGTTTCTTATCAGAATAATGACAGCAAAATTGATAATAACGTATGTCAGCGGATTCATCAGCGCGGATATACGTCCCGAAAAGATTTGTATTTTGTTGAGAGAGTCTATTTTCTGGTCAAATTCATTTATTTCTTCAGTCTCTTTATTGAATGCGCGTATTACACGTGTTCCGCTGTAATTCCCGCGCACCTTTGATACGATACGGTCAAGACGAGCCTGTGTTTTCTTTTGAAGAGCTATGCTTATGAGCATAATGCCAAAGACAATAATAGCCAGAAGTACAATAGCGATAGCAAAGATGAGTCCCAACTTAAAATCAATGAGCATAGCGCAAATCATAGCGCCGAATACTATAAAAGGAGAACGCATAAAAAGACGGAGGAACATATTGACACCCGTTTGTACCGCGTTTACATCACCCGTCATTCTGGTTATAAGAGTAGCAGTGCCTATTTTATCAGTTACGGAGTAGCTAAAGCTCTGTATTTTATTGAAGAGAGCGGAACGCAGTCCGGTTGCAAAGCCGACGGCGGCTCTTGCGGCAAAGAACTGAGCGCACAACGCGCTTATAAGACCGACTATGCCAAGAAGAATCATAATTCCGCACATAGCCCAAATCCAACCGCTGTTGCCTTGATTTATTCCGTTGTCTATTATAGCCGTTACCGCGAGAGGTACGAGAAGCTCAAATATTGCTTCAAGCATTTTAAACGTGGGAGCAAGGAATGATTCTTTTTTATATTCCTTTAAAAACACCAATAAATTTTTCAAAGCAGGTCCTCACTAAAGTAATAAACCCCAAAGACCGAGGTCTTTGGGGGAAGTGGTGGAGACAACTGGAATCGAACCAGTGACCTCATGCATGTCAAGCATGCACTCTAACCAGCTGAGCTATGCCTCCATAACGGAAATATTATATCACAACATAATCAAAAAAGCAATACCTTTTAGAAAAAAATTGGAAATAGTTATTATTTTTAGCCCGCCTGCTCGTTTACAAAGGCTATCTTTGTAGCGGTCCATCCCGAAAACACCTTATCTTTGACGTTAGGCTTATACGCTTGGTCAACGTTGAGCATTACGGATCCCTTGGTGGATTCGAGTACGGTGTCGATGTCGAGGGCGTATCTTTTTCGGACAGACGGTGTTACCTCTCCATCTGCTCCAGAATCCTGATGATATCTTCCTCCGTGTTCTTCTCGTTCTCGATTACTTTGATCAACTCCTCGGCTCTCTTGTCCGCCGTTGCGCCTCCGTACTTTTCGCTGATATTGCTCAAATGATCCAAAATTTTCTTTACGGTATTCTCTTGCAATCCCCTCTTTAGAAAGGAACGAGCAATAATAATCCGACCACGACCCTCCGTCATACAAAACCTCCTTTAGAATCTCCATCTCTGTTGCGGTGTCAGCATCAAATCTAATCACCTTTGAAATGGAAAATTTATTTTTTGTTCCCGTTACAAAAGCAAATACATTGTCAACAGCAAGATTGGCGTGAGGCTCGTTATTAACCTCAACGATTGCCTCACCGTTAGAATTGCGTTTAAACGAGCGAAGAGTAGATTTCTCCTGTATCTTAGAATACAGGTCATCAAGCTCGTTTTTAGTCATCGCATTTGCTTCCCTCACCCATCCGAAACTATCGTACTGTTCTTTGCTATAAGCATAACTCCTCTGTGACGATTTGTCAACGTTAAAATCATCCAGAGTGTAACTGATGTCGGGGGTAAAGGTAGGTACTTGGTATGTTGCCTTTCTCTCCTCCAAATACTCATTGTAATTCTTTGCAAGGTGACTATATTTGTCAAGCCCCATACCTTCAAGTATTTCTACAAGTTCAGGGGCCACTTTCCGCAAGCCGTCACGATCAGCATAAAACGCGTGAAGCACCATTTGAGCGGTTTCTTCCGCATCGGTAGTCCGTCCATCTATCTTGCCTTGTTTTCTTGCGGATTTGAGATAGCTTTCAAGCGCATCATAATCGTCAATAGCGTTGCCGCCCATAATGTGCTCCACTTGGTGCCGTACTTCGTACCCCGTCAGCATATCAATGGTATGGAAGATTTCGTGTGTAAAAGTGCCACTTTTCCGTTCTTTTTTCAAGAATTCGGAATCTATTGAGAGCTTCTGCTTGACCCATCCTGCAGTTTTGTTGTGCTTTCTTGCATAGCGATTGATGACGCGGTTGTTTTCCGCTCTCACAGCATCTTCTATTGTAGGGGAATACTTCGCGTTATTGTTTCCCTCTATCATGAATTCCTTGCCAACTTTTAATACCTTCCGCTTAACCCCAGATATATCCGTGAATGTGTGGACTACTTTGAGTCCTGCTCCTTGTATTCTGGTTTCAGCTCCCCGTTCAGCATTAGACACATTTTTTGTATCTCCTGCTCGGTTACCTCTCCCTTCTGGTCGTAGCGGTATATTATTTCGTCTATCAGCGTTTGTCTCTTCTGGTCCGTCTTGCAAATTGCTGTTATTGCTACTGTGGTCTCCATATCCAGATTGCAAGCTTTCAGTAACCTTATTAAATTCTTCTCTGTCTGTGTTAACATAGTAATTTTTCCCTTCGTGAATATTTCTTGCATCTTCTATCGCGTAAACATGAACGATTCCATCATCGTCTATGAGATACTGATAAGTAACACCATTTGCAAGCGTTCTGGTTCTTATTTCGTTTCGACGTTTTGCATCCCATGTTAATGCCTCTGACTGTATTCGCCCTTGTTCATCGGTGCTGAGTTTTATTTCATTATAACACGAAATATCAAAATTTTCAATATCGAGCGCAAACCTTTCTCCGTGCCCTCGATTATTTCTTCTGTCTCTCTGGACCTCTTGGGAATTCTTTGCAGTAATCGCCTCGGTAGCATTATTCTGGAAATTCCTCTCCGAGAACTCGTCAAAGAGCTTCTTGTAGGTTTTATAGTACGACCTTGCCGCTTTTGACAGCCTGGGGAAGCCTTCATAATCAGAGGAAGCCTTCTTAAAGAAGGACAATATGCGGTCTGCAAGTTTAGGTTTTTCCTTGACGAGATACTCGAGGATATTCTTGTTTGAAAGAATGTTTTCCGCAAAATATGCGTTGGTCTCGTATAAGATTTTTTGGATTTTTGTAAAATATATTGTGCTCAATTATTGATTTTACAGCCAAACGATGATATAATAAAAGCATCGTGTTTTTGCGTAAAATATAAAGGAGATCTATTATGCGTAAAGAAATTTTGCTTAATGATGATTGGCTTTTTCATAAGGGTGATATCAGACTTGAGAGGGGAATTGACAAGGGACCTATGTACTCTCAGGCTAAGACCGAGCGGAAGCAGATAGGACCCGCGTCCTACGTATATCCGGACAAGCCCGACCCATATAGCGGTTTTGCTCAGGGGAACTCCACCTTGAGCTACGAGCATTGGGAGAAAGTTCAGCTTCCACACGACTACATAGTGGATCAGGACCTTGACCGAAATCAGAACAACTGTCTCGGATATGTAAAATACGATAACGCTTGGTACAGAAAGCATTTCACTCTTCCTGAGGGAAGTGAAAATAAGCGAGTTTTGCTTAGATTTGACGGAATTGCCACGCTGTCTGTCATATATCTTAACGGATGCATAATGCGTCATAATTATTCTGCGTATAATACTATTGAGGTGGATGTCAGCGACTACGTATTCTACGACAAGGAGAACGTTATAGCCGTTTACGTAAATACTACCGATGAGTTCGAGGGCTGGTGGTATCAGGGCGGAGGTATCTACCGTGACGTATGGCTTACGGTTACAGAACCCGTGGCGATTGAGCTGTACGGAGTATATGCCCCCTATAAGAAGATAAACGATACCGATTGGCAGATAGATTTTGAGACTACGGTAGTAAACACGGCTTATGAGGACGCGGTGGTGTCGCTTGAAAGCTCGGTGATAGACGCTGAGGGCAACATGGTTGCCGTGGCTATCGGCGAAGGAAAGGTATCCTTGCGCGATAAGAACACCGTATGCTACAGCACAGTCGTAAGGTCTCCTCTGCTTTGGGATTGCGATACGCCAAACCTCTATTCCGTAAAGACGGTACTGAATATCAATGGTGAGCCAATCGACGAGGATAGCACCAGAATAGGATTCAGAACGGTTGAGATAACAGTAGACGACGGATTATTGCTTAACGGCAAAAAGACCTTTATCAAAGGCGTATGTGCTCATCAGGATTTTGGACTTACAGGTCTTGCGGTGCCCGATAACATAGCGAGATATAAGGTTGCCCAGATAAAGGAAATGGGTGCTAACGGATACAGAACCAGCCATTATCAACAGACTACCTCCTATATGGATGCCTTCGATGAAATGGGATTTTTGGTAATGGACGAGGCTCGTTGGTTCGACAGTACTCCCGAGGCATTGGAGCAGATAGAATCGCTCGTTAAGCGTGACAGAAACCGTCCCAGTGTTATTTTCTGGTCTACCAGCAACGAGGAGCCCAATCATATTACCGACAACGGCAGAAGGCTTCACAAGGCTATCAGCGCACACATAAGAAAGCTCGACAGGACAAGATATATAACAGCTGCTCAGGATAAGACTCCCGAAAAGTCCACTATATACGATGAGTGCGACCTCATAGGTATCAATTACAATCTTGATATATACGATACGGTACACGAGATGCAGCCCAATAAGCCCGTTTTTGCTTCGGAATGCTGCGCTACGGGTACAAGCAGAGACTGGAACTTTGATAGTGACGGAAGCTTCCGCATCAAGGACAAGGACAGAGATACCAACTCTTGGTTCTTAGGCAGAGAAAAAACATGGAAATTTCTCAAGAGCCGTCCTTACGTGTTTGGAGCGTATCAATGGGCGGGGGTTGAGCACAGAGGAGAAGCAGCTTGGCCTTGGATGTGCTCTAAGTCGGGCGCGCTTGATATCTTTTTACAAAAGAAGGGGGCGTTCTACCAGAACAAGTCACATTGGACAGACGAGCCTATGGCTCACATAGTTCCTCATTGGAACTTCAAGGGACTTGAGGGACAGGATATAATAGTTACGGTCTATACCAACTGTGACGAGCTTGAGCTTTTCCTTAACGGAAGAAGTCTTGGAAGAAAAGAAATAGAGAAGTATGGACACGGAGAATGGAACGTACCTTATGAGGCAGGGAGGCTCTCTGTAAAGGGATACAGAGAAGGCGCGCTCGTTTGTGAGGATGAGCGTGTAACTACGGGAAGACCCGTAGCGCTGCGGTTGATCTGCGACAACGAGTTTGAGGCAAACGGAAGGGATATAGCTCTCTTTACCTGTGAGTGCCTTGATGAAAACGGAAACGTAGTCCCCGATGCTGCCGAATACGTACAGTTTTCGGCAAAGGAGCCCGCACGTGTTATAGCAACGGGCTCGGATAGCAGTGATCCTAAGAGAGTATCGAATTCTGCCCGCAAAATGTATATGGGCAAGATACGCGTGGCGCTGAAGCCTCAGAAGGGACAAGAGGAGATAGTGCTTACAGCTATCAGCGATAATTGCGGAGCGACAAGGATAACTGTAAAGCCTTAAACAAGATTTTAACGGAGTGTGTATGGATAGATTTGTCTTACATTCGGATTATAAGCCCACGGGAGATCAGCCCGAGGCAATAAAAAAGCTCACGGAGGGCTTGAATAACGGACTTAAAAAGCAGGTGTTGCTGGGTGTTACGGGAAGCGGTAAGACCTTTACGATGGCAAATATAATCGCCAACGTAAACAAGCCTACTCTTGTTTTGGCGCATAACAAGACACTTGCCGCTCAGCTTTGCTCCGAATTCCGCGAATTTTTTCCTGAAAATGCCGTAGAATATTTTGTTTCATACTACGATTACTATCAACCCGAGGCGTATATACCCGGAAAGGATATGTATATTGAGAAGGATGCTATGGTCAACGATGAGATAGATATGCTTCGTCACAGTGCCACGTCCGCGCTGTTCGAGAGAAAAGACGTTATCATCGTTGCCAGCGTGTCCTGTATATATTCACTCGGAGACCCCGAGGAATATAAAAATCTTGTTCTCGCTTTGCGCCCCGGTATGGAAATGAGCCGCGATCAGCTCATCAAGAAGCTTATTGCTATCAGCTACAGTCGAAACGATATTGGACTTGAGCGTGATAAATTCAGAGTTCAGGGCGATACCATAGACCTTATCACGGCAAATATGCGCGATTTTGCGCTGCGTATAGAGTTTTTCGGTGATGAGATAGACAGGATATCCGAAATAAATATAGTTACGGGAGAGGTGCTGCGTGTGTTAAGCTATGCGGCAATATATCCCGCAACACACTATGCGGTATCCGATGATAAGCGAGAGAAGGCTCTGAAGGAGATAGAGCTTGAAATGGTAGAACGCAGAGAGTTCTTCCGTTCTCAGGACAAGCTTATAGAAGCGCAGAGAATAGAGGAGCGTGTAAAATACGATCTCGAGATGCTTAGAGAAGTCGGCTTTTGCTCGGGCGTTGAAAACTATTCAAGAGTGCTTGCGGGGAGACCCAAGGGCTCAACTCCTCATACGTTGCTGGATTATTTTCCCGATGATTTTCTTTTGCTTGTGGACGAATCTCACGTTACTCTTCCGCAGGTAAGGGGAATGAGCGGAGGAGATACCGCCAGAAAAAGAAATCTTATTGAGTACGGCTTCAGACTTCCTTCCGCGTACGATAACAGACCCTTGTATTTTGAGGAATTTGAATCCAAAATCAATCAAGCTATATTTGTTAGCGCAACTCCCGGAGACTACGAGGAAGAACATTCCGAGGCTATTGCGGAGCAGATAATACGCCCTACGGGACTCGTTGACCCGGAGGTTGAGGTGAGATCCATTGATGGGCAGGTGGACGACCTTATGGGAGAAATACGGCTGCGCACCGCAAATAACGAGCGTGTCCTCGTTACGACTCTGACACGAAAGATGGCTGAGGACCTCACGGAATATCTGGAGAAAAACGGGATTAAGGTCAAGTATATACATTTTAACGTGGATACCTTGGAAAGAATGGAGATAATACGAGACCTCCGTCTTGGCGAGTTTGACGTGCTTGTGGGAATAAATCTGCTCAGAGAGGGACTTGATATTCCCGAGGTGTCGCTGGTAGCTATACTCGATGCCGACAAAGAGGGATTTTTGCGTGCGGAGCGCAGTCTTATACAGACCATAGGAAGAGCCGCAAGAAACGCAAACGGCAAGGTAATAATGTATGCAGACACGATTACGGGCTCTATGGAGCGCGCTATCGGTGAGACCGAGCGCAGACGAAAGAAACAGATGGAATATAACCAAAAGCACGGAATAGTGCCCAAGACTATAATCAAAGACGTGCGAGACGTTATTGAGATAGGCAAGAGCGAAAAGAATGCCGCAATTAAGGGCGAAAAGAAGCTTACAAGGCTTGAACGTGAGCGCCTTATAGAGGATCTCACCAAGCAGATGAAGGCGGCATCCGCAAAGCTTGAGTTTGAGCAAGCGGCATTTATACGTGACAGAATAAAGGAATTAAGAAATCAGAAATAAAGGTAAATTTTAATGGCAAGATCTATAACCATAAAGGGTGCGAGAGTTAATAATTTAAAAAATATAAGCCTTGAGATACCGAGAGATAAGCTGGTGGTGCTTACGGGACTTTCGGGTTCGGGCAAATCCTCTCTTGCTTTTGATACGATATACGCTGAGGGGCACAGACGCTTTGTAGAGTCACTTTCTTCATACGCCAGAATGTTCCTCGGTCAGATGGATAAGCCCGACGTGGATATGATAGAGGGGCTTTCTCCCGCTATATCCATAGACCAGAAAACCACCTCTAAAAATCCACGCTCAACCGTGGGTACGGTTACGGAGATATATGACTATCTTCGCTTACTTTATGCCAGAGTGGGAGTACCCCATTGTCCGATATGCGGCAAAGAAATAAGACGCCAGACGGTGGACTCAATTATCGAGAAAATTATGGAGCTGCCTATGGGAGAGCGCTTTATGGTACTTGCTCCCGTTGTAAGAGCACAGAAGGGTATGCACGAAAAGGTCTTTGCAAGCGCAAAGAAGAGCGGCTACGTCCGCGCACGAGTTGACGGAAGTGTTTATGACCTTTCGGAGGAGATAAAGCTCGATAAAAACAAGAAGCACGATATTGAGATAATAGTCGACAGACTCGTTATGAAGGAGGATATGCGTTCCCGCCTTGCGGATTCTGTGGAAAACGCTCTCAAGCTTGCGGACGGGCACCTACTTATAATTACCGTTCCGCGCGAGGGAGAGGCTAAGGAGCTTGAGTTTTCACAGAGCTACGCTTGTGAAAAGCATAATATTTCTTTCGGAGAGCTTGAGCCCAGAATGTTTTCCTTTAATAATCCCCAAGGCGCGTGTCCACACTGCGATGGACTTGGTGAAATGCGTCGTATAGCGGTAGACCGACTCATTCCCGACGGACGCCTGTCCTTACGTCAGGGAGCAATAGCGGTAAATGGATTTAAAACGCTTGAGGAGCAAAGCTGGAACGGACCGCTGTTTATGGCGGTGGGCGAGAAATACGGCTTTGACGTGGATACTCCCATCGAAAAATTTTCCGATGAAGCATATAACGTACTGCTTTACGGCTCGGGTGACACTATGTATGACATCGCTCGTTGGTTTGGCGGAGTTGAGCATCATCAAAGGACGCGTTTCGACGGATTAGTAAAAATGATAGAAAGCCGTATGGGTCAGAGAGGAACCGATGATTATTATGAGCAATTTATTGAAGAAGCTCCTTGCCCCGTATGCGACGGAAAACGTCTCTCTCCAAACTATCTGGCGGTTACCGTGGGGAACATCAATATTGATGATTTTTGCCGTATGTCTGTGGAAACGGCTCTTGAGTTCATAGAAAAGCTTGAATTCAGCGAAAATGAAAAGATAATTTCGGCAGAAATAATAAAGGAGATAAGGGCAAGACTTGGATTCCTTGCCAGCGTGGGACTTGAATATTTGACTCTCGCCCGTAAATCGGGTACACTTTCGGGTGGAGAGGCACAGAGGATACGACTTGCTACGCAAATAGGTTCTGCTCTCGTCGGAGTTCTTTATATTCTCGATGAGCCGAGCATCGGACTTCATCAAAGGGACAATTCGAAGCTTATTGAAACACTGAAAAAGCTTAGGGATATAGGAAATACAGTTATCGTCGTGGAGCACGACGAAGAAACTATGATGGCATCCGATTATCTGGTGGATATAGGTCCGGGAGCGGGAATACACGGAGGTACTGTGGTAGCTCAGGGAACACCCGAGGAGGTTATGAACAATCCCAAGTCAATTACGGGAGCGTACCTCGCAAGAAGGAAAAAAATATCAGTTCCCGACAGCAGAAGATGCGGTAACGGTGAGTATCTTACGGTGGTAGGCGCATATGAGCATAATCTCAAGCATATAGACGTAAGAATCCCGCTTGGTTGCTTTGTTTGCGTTACAGGTGTATCAGGTTCGGGCAAATCTTCCCTTGTTAACGGTATTATAAATCCTGTTCTATCCCGTGAGCTTAATCATGCTATACGTTCAGCAGGAAAGTATAAGCGTGTAGAGGGGATTTCAAATCTCGATAAGGTTATTGCTATTGACCAAAGTCCCATAGGAAGAACCCCCCGTTCAAATCCGGCTACCTATACGGGTTTGTTTACTGATATTCGCGACTTGTTCGCAAACACTGCGGATGCTAAGGCTAAGGGGTATAAATCAGGAAGATTTTCCTTTAATGTCCGAGGCGGACGATGTGAGGCATGCGAGGGAGACGGTGTAAAAAAGATAGAAATGCACTTTCTTCCCGACGTTTACGTTACTTGTGATGTATGTCGCGGGCACAGATATAACAAAGATACCTTGGAAGTCAGATTTAAAGGCAAAAACATTGCTGACATACTGGAAATGACTGTAGAAGAAGCTTTGTATTTCTTCGACGGTATTCCAAAAATCAGAGCTAAGCTTCAAACGCTCTTTGACGTGGGTCTTGGGTATATAAAAATAGGTCAATCCTCCACAACGCTGTCGGGAGGAGAGGCTCAAAGAGTAAAACTTGCCACAGAGCTTTCTCGGCGAGGAACGGGAAGGACACTTTATATACTTGATGAGCCTACCACGGGACTTCATAGCGAGGATATATCAAAGCTAATAAGCATATTGCAAAGACTTTGTGACGCGGGGAACACCTTACTTGTTATAGAGCACAATCTTGACGTTATCAAGACTGCGGACTATATTATCGACCTTGGACCCGAGGGAGGAGACAGAGGCGGTACCATAGTGGCTGTGGGTACTCCCGAAGAGGTGGCAAAGAATAAAAATTCATATACGGGAGTATATTTGAATAAAATTTTAACTCAATAACCGTAAAATAATTCGTTTTTGTCTTGACTTTTGCATAATTATTCGGTATAATGTTCTTGTATTTTATAAAATATCATTTGGAGGAAAACAAAATGAAAAAAATTATTTCTTTAGCGCTTGTATCAATTATATTGCTTTGCTCATGCTTTGGTTTTTCGTCTTGCGGACAGGAAACATTGGTAGTTTATACCGAGGCGGGATTTGCACCGTTTGAATATGTTTCGGACGGAAAAATCGTAGGTGTAGACGTTGATATTATGAATCTCGTAGGCGAGAAGCTTGGAAAAAAAGTCGTTTTTGAAAACGTAGCATTTGATACTATCGTTGACAGTGTTTCTGCCGGAGAGCTTACCAATGTTGGAGCAGCAGGTATATCTGTTACCCCTGAAAGAAAAGAAAAGGTTGATTTTTCCAACGAATATTATACTGCGGAGCTTTATGTTATTTACAAAGCTACTGATGCATCCAAATATGAAAGCACTACTACAGATAATGTGACAGGTGTATATTGGGATTCCTTGGCGGGTAAAAATATTTCTGTTCAGAACGGAACGACCGCAGATTTGTTCCTTGGCGATGAGCTTGCAGAGGGGGGAACCCTTTATGGAACCGAAGCTAAAAAGACCGGATTTTCCGCACTTGCTTCCGCTGTCGCAGATATCGGTCTCAATGTAGATGTTCTTATCATAGACGAACTCCCTGCTAAAAAGCTCATAGAAGGAAAGAGCGATTTTAAGTGTGCTCCGTTGTATTATAAGGGCGCTGAGGGCGAGGCTGATGAGGCTGCAGTTGACACATATGCAATTTGTGTTACAAAGGGACAGTCAGAACTTTTGAAGGCTATCAATGAAGTACTTGCCGAGCTTGGCGAGAAAGGTGTTCAGGATCTTGTTAATAAGCACCTTGGTATTGCAGACTGATAATATTTTTCTCAAATAGGAAGGCTCATGCCTTCCTATTTGGCAGTATATGGAGTACATATGTTATTTAACGATATTATAACGATTTTAACTAATAAAGAGTTAGTAGGCTATATATTTGAGGGACTAATAAATACTCTGATAATAACTGTAATAGCGGCTCTGATAGGATTATTTCTTGGGTTTGTTGTAGCTATAGTAAAGATATCTGCAGAAGAAAACAAGTATATGAAGATCCCCTCGATAATTTGTAATATTTATACTACGGTTTTTAGAGGAACGCCGGTGGCATTACAGCTTTTTATAATGATTTTTGCGGTGTTTGCTATACCGGGATTTAAGCCGTATGCAGCTATTTTGACATTTGGTATAAATTCCGGAGCATATGTTTCCGAGAGCATAAGGGCGGGTATAGCTTCTGTTGATAAAGGACAGATGGAAGCCGGTCGCGCGGTTGGTTTGTCTTGGAATACAACGATGATAAGAATTATTATGCCGCAAGCAATAAAAAATATTATTCCGGCAATCGGTAATGAAATTATCGCTCTTTTAAAGGAAACTTCCATAATAAGTATGGTTGGTGCAACGGTTGGAACTCTTACTTTTGATTTGAACGCTGCTTCAAATACCATTTATCGCCAGATTCCAAATTTTTTGGCAAGTGGATTGATAGTAGGATGTTTTTATCTTGCGATAGTTTACTTTTTGACTTTTGTTATCAAATGCATTGAAAGGAGATTGCGCGCAAGTGATAAGCGTTAAAAATGTTTATAAGAATTTTGGCAAAAAGGGCGAAATAAAGGTGCTTGCCGGAACCTCTTGTGAGATAAAAAAGGGAGAAAAGGTGGTAATTCTGGGACCGTCCGGTAGCGGAAAGAGCACATTGCTCCGTTGCATGAATCTGCTTGAGGAGCCTACTTATGGTGAGATATGGATGGAAGATAAGCTTCTTACTCCTGTCGACCCTTATTTACATTACGACGTTATTGAGGCGTCAAACACCTTTAAAGCATTGTTGAAAAATAATGAAACGGCAAAAAGAGAAGATATTATTTTAGAAATAAAGCAAAAAGACCTTCTTACAAATCATGAGGGACGTGAATTTAGAAAGCAGCTAAAAAAGATTGAAGAGCAGTATAGAATTGATATAAATCTTGCTCGTCAGAATATGGGAATGGTTTTTCAGCATTTCAATCTTTTTAATAATTTAACAGTTATTCAAAACCTGATGTTAGCGCCCGTTCAGTTAAAGATTATGAGTAAGGATGAGGCTAAAAGTAAAGCAATGGATCTTCTTCGCCGCATAGGTCTTGAGGACAAGGCTGACGTTTATCCCTCCACACTTTCGGGTGGACAAAAGCAAAGAATAGCTATTGTAAGAGCATTGGCTATGAATCCTAAGGTAATGCTATTTGATGAGCCTACATCTGCCCTTGACCCCGAAATGGTAGGAGAGGTTCTTGACCTTATGAAAGAACTTGCAAATGAGGGAATGACTATGGTAGTTGTTACCCACGAAATGGGATTTGCCAAAGAGGTGGCAGATAGGATACTTTTCATGGCTGACGGAGTCATTGCAGAGGAAGCGGCGCCTGAGGAATTCTTTAATAACCCCAAGAACCCAAGATTGCAGCAATTTTTGCAAAAAGTTCTATAACAAAAAAATCACCGCAGACATTCTGCGGTGATTTTTTTTGCTTTAATCCTGAGCGTCCTCAGCGTGTACGTCAACATTGCGTACAGCAGTCTTGAGAATTCTTATCTTTGTGCGGTCGTGCCCGGTTTCTATCATAACGGTTTCATCCTTTATGCTGATTATCTTTCCGATAATTCCGCCGATGGTTGTTATTTCGTCACCTACCTTAAGATTGTTTCTCATCTCGTTGGTTTCACGTTCCTGCTTCTTCTGGGGTCTTATCATAAAGAAGTAGAGAACTACGAACATTACTACTATAAGTATTAATGAAATCCAACTTGAGCCACCTGCCGCCGCAGCTGCACATCCAAACATATTACCCATTAATAAATACTCCTTTGTAAAAATTATCTATATTATATTACCACATTTTTTCGATAAATTCAATAGATAAGAATAAAAAATATTTTTTTATTTATAATATTAATATTTTTACCCATAAACTGCCATAATTATGAAAAATGACGTAAAACTGTTGAAATCAGGGAATAATTGTGATATAATAACTGTGTATGAATTTTGAATTTATGGGGTATCGGATGATTAACGACATATATATCGAATGCGGCAAAATCATAAACACTCACGGCTGTAAAGGAGCAGTAAAGGCTGAATCGTGGTGCAACAGTGAAGATGAACTTGCTAGCTTGAAGAGAATATTTTTAAAAAACGGAACTTGCTTTAATCAATTTAATGTGAAGAAAGCATCTGTATTTAAACAATTTGTTATTTTTGAGTTGGATACAGTTGATGATATGGACAAGGCGATGCTTCTTAAAGGTAATGTTATTTATGCTGCGAGAGAAGATTTTAAGCTTGATGAGGGTGAATTCTTTATTGCCGATATGATTGGTCTTTCGGTGATTGATGACGAAAACGGAAAAATCTACGGTACTCTCAAAGAGATAATAAATCGTGGTGCTTCGGATATATATGTTGTACTCACGGATAGCGGAGAACGGATGATACCTGCGGTAGATGAATTCATTATCCGTGTAGATATAAACAGTGGTATATATATACGACCCATAGAAGGTATGTTTGATTAAGGGGGACTCATGAGATTTGATATCATGACACTCTTTCCCGAGCTTGTAAAGACGGTATTGGGAGAAAGTATAATCGGTCGGGCGCAAAAAAACGGCTTTGTAGAGATTAACTGTTATAATATAAGAGATTTTTCGAAGGATAAGCACAGACGTGTGGACGATACTCCCTATGGCGGCGGCAAGGGAATGCTTATGATGGCTCCGCCAATATATGATTGCTTTGAACATATAATGGCGCAAAAGGCGGACAAGGAAAAAAGTACTCGCGTGGTATTTATGTCCCCCTCGGGTAGCTTATTCAACCAAAAGAAGGCTGAGGAGCTGGCAAAATATGACCATATAGTAGTCCTGTGCGGTCATTACGAAGGGGTGGACAGGCGTATAATTGATGAAATTGTGGATGAGGAAATTTCCATTGGAGATTATGTCCTGACCGGTGGAGAAATACCTGCCTGCATACTTATAGACTGCGTTTCAAGATTAGTTGACGGAGTACTTTCTGACCCCGAGTGCTATGAAAATGAAAGCATTTCAAGCGGATACATTGAATATCCTCAATATACTCGTCCATATGAATTTCACGGCGTTAAGGTTCCTGACGTGTTGATTTCAGGGCATCACGGCAATATCGATAAATGGAGAAAAGAGCAATCTAAGATGTTGACCGAAGAAAAACGTCCGGATATTTTAGAGAAATATAAAAAGGAGGAATAATCTTGACAAACGAAAAAAATAACGTTGACGAAAAAAAGAGCTCCTCTAAAAAAAGTAAGTTTCTTGGAATTGCTTCTATAAGCTTTTTTATTTCAATTTTGGACAAATTGGGTAATTTTATATTCGATTCGTTAATAAACGGTTTTTTTGGTAAGCTGTTTACATCATATTCAAAGCTTCAAGATAATTTTCATAAGGGCTTGTTTGGAAAAATCTTATTTGGCAACCATCGTATAAAAAGAATATTGCGCAAAACGAGAAGATTTTTGTCAAGTATATTGGAGTCAAGCTTTTTTGTTACCCGTTGTAGGAAGATATCCCATTATTTTTGTTCTATACCGTTGAATTTTTATGGGAACTTCACGCTCTTTTTTGGAATATACACTGTGGTGGTGTATCTTGTAAAGATCTTTTTGTTTAGTTCGGCAGATGTAAACAGTGACTATCTGATAATAGGAGCGTCACTGACAGTATGTGCCATACCAATGCTATTTTCCAGAGTATCCTTAGCTCATTCTCTTAAGAAAAGCTTTATATGTAAAATGATATTTCAGGATGCCTTTGGATTTTCAAACGAGACCTTTGACGAAAAAAAGGCAAAGATAAAAGGAAGAGGAAATTACATGCTGTTTCTCGGTCTTTTAGCCGGAGCAATGACATTTTTTGTACATCCTCTTGTAATAATATCTGCGCTTGTGGCATTAGTGGTTATTGGTCTTATAGCGGCTTCTCCCGAAATAGGAGTTCTGCTTACCATAGTAGCGATTCCGTTTGTCTCAATGTTTGATAATCCTACTCTGTTGCTTTGCGGATTTGTTGGAGTTACCAGCATATTTTATATACTCAAGCTCATCAGAGGAAAAAGAGTTTTTAAATTAGAGCTTTTGGACGCTTTTGTTCTCTTGTTTGGAATAATGATATTCTCGTCCTCATTCTTTAGCGCCGGTGGTGAATCCGCTTTGGAAGCTTCTTTAGTAACCGTTTCTCTGCTTTTGGGATATTTTTTGGTGGTAAATCTTATGCGAACCGAAAGATGGGTAAAACGTTGTGTTGTGGGCTTGATAAGCTCTGCTGCCATAGTTTCATTCGTTGGAATATTTGAGTATTTCTTCAGTGGCAGTAGCAGCAAGTGGTTGGATGTATCTTTGTTTTCTGACATAAAGCTCAGGGTGGTATCATTATTTGAAAACCCTAACGTTTTATCTACTTTTGTTGTTATTGTTTTTCCGTTTGTGCTTGCCGCGTTTTGCATAACAAAAAATGCCAACGAAAAGGTGCTTCTTACGATCGTAGGCACGGCTTTAGTCGTGTGCACAGTGTTTACGTGGTCAAGAGGCTCTTGGTTGGCGATGATAGTAAGTACTCTGGTATTCTTTATAATTTATAACAGAAAAACATTCCGCGTTTTTGGGGCTGCATTGATAGTTATCCCCGCGTTGCCTATTATTTTGCCGCAAAACATTATTGCGCGTCTTTTAAGTATAACCAATCTTTCAGATAGCTCTATATCCTATCGCATATATACGTGGAAGGGAACTCTGGAGGCAATAAAATCGTATTTCTTCAGTGGAATAGGCTTTGGCACTGAGGCCTTCCAAAATGTATACCCACGCTATGCATACTCGGGAATTGAGGCTGCAGAGCACAGTCACAGCTTATTTTTGCAGATATTTATCTCTCTTGGTATAGTGGGAGTGATTTTGTTTGGCATAATTCTGTTTTTTGGCTTTCAAAAGTTTTTTGAGTATGTAAAAAATCCTGAAAGCAGGTCCTCAAAGATATATATGATAGCTGTAATAGCATCAATCTTAGCCGCTATTGTAATGGGAATATTTGATTATATTTGGTACAATTATAGGGTTTTGTATGTATTTTGGATAGTAATAGCTATAGGATGCGCATTCGTGCGTGTAGGTAATTACGAGACTGACCGAAAAAAGGAAATAGTACAATACTCTGAACAGATTGATAATGGAAAGGAAATAATATGAGTAACATTAATATCTCTCATAAGACAAAAAAGAAGCGTACCTTCAATATAGTTGACTTCTTTATAGTCGTAGCTATTCTTGTATTGGTAGCTATATTGATATATGCATTTTCTCCCTGGTCTCAATTAAAAAAACTTTGGGCGCTTGATGAGGTCACTATTGACTACACGATAGTCATACGGGAGGTTGATAAGGCAGATGCCGCAAAAATAAAGAAGGATGATGATGTGACTGATTCGGTTACTAAAAATCCTCTCGGTACAGTAACGAGTATAGATGATATTAAAAATAGCACCGAATTGACTTATATTGAGGATGAGAACGGTGACATTCACGGTGTTCTTTCTGAAAAATCTGACAAATACGATATAACAGTTCATATCACAGCGGTAGCAAATTATGAAGAAGGCGTTGGATATACGGTAAATGGTTGCCGTATAGCGGTAGGTGAGGAGCTTTATCTGAGATTTCCCCAATACGTACATTCGGGATTTTGCACAGCTTTAGATCCTAATTCTTGATTTGGAGGTTTAGTCGATCGTGAAAGATAAAAAAATAAAAAATAAAGAGGAAAAAAGCAGAAGATTTCCTAAATTCTATGTTCTTGACGTGGTCATAGTCCTTCTTATCGTTTCGGTACTTTTGGGCATATACTTTAGATACAGTGTTTTTGATATGTTTGGAAATTCTAAGAATCAAGTAGAGGTTGAAGTGAGTTTTTCAATTAAAAATATTAACTACACTACCGGTATGCACATTGATATAGACGATAGTGTATATTTTAAGAGTGATGGAAGTACGTTTGGCGTTATTATGGCAAACACAGAGAACTCACAACGTCCTCTTCACGAATTTTTCGCTGAACAGACTGTAAACAAAGATGGAGAAATTGTTACCATTACTTATCCACCGAATACAAGAATAGACGCAGATGGTAAAATAAAGTGCAAAGGTATCTTTGCTAAGGACGGTTCCTTTATGTTGAATGGCAATAAATTTATTGCGGCAGGACAAACGGAAACAGTATGCACTGAAAGGGTGACCGTTGCTATAACCATTACTGATATAACGGAAATATCTCCGTAATTTTATTGGATTTTTTGCCTTAAATAAACGATTTGTGTACAAAACAGAAAGGATTGTGCTTTTTTTGGTGAAAAGTTTATGTAATTTCACTAATATTTAGCTATTGATTTTAGTCGCTTTTTTTGATATACTATTAAGTGTATATGATACTATTCAGATTAACTTCGAGACCGGGATATTTGAGTCTTTTGCACGGTTAATCCTGCTGGAGAACGGGAGCAATTTTTATGATAAAGAGAGAAATGACAATTACAAACAATATAGGTTTGCATGCAAGACCTGCTACCTTCTTTATACAGAAGGCAAATTCCTTTAAATCTTCTATTTGGATAGAGAAGGATGACCGCAAGGTAAACGCAAAGAGCCTGCTTGGTGTTCTTTCGCTTGGTATCGCAAAGGGTATGGTTGTTACGCTTGTGGCAGATGGTCAAGATGAGAACGATGCGCTTGATGGTTTGATAAATTTGGTTCAATCCGGTTTGGCAGAATAATTTAAAGAGGGCTGTAATGGTATAGTACAGCCCTTTGTTTTTTGATATACGAGGAGGGGAATATGCCTCATACGCAAAAAAGACTTGATGAGCTTCTTGAAAAAGCAAACTCACTCCCGCTTTCTCCGGGAGTCTATATAATGCGCGATAAAAATCAAAAAATAATTTATGTTGGAAAATCGCGTAAGTTAAAAAACAGGGTATCTCAATATTTTCAACAAGGAAAGAAGAACGCAAAAACCTATCGAATGGTAGCCGCTGCGGAGGATTTTGATTATATTCTTTGCAAAACGGAAATTGAGGCGCTGACGCTTGAAAATTCGCTTATAAAGCAAAATTCTCCCAAATATAATATAAAGCTTAAGGATGCCAAGTCTTATCCTTATATAAAGATAACCGACGAGGAGTATCCACGCATAATTTTCACAAGAACGAGAGGCTCGGATAAAGGAAAATATTACGGTCCTTTTTCTGGAAGCTCTATTGCGTATTCTATTTTGGATATAATCCACAAATCCTTGGGAATTCCTAATTGCAAGAGAAGATTTCCTCAGGATATAGGTAAAGAAAGACCTTGTATCTATTATCAGATGAAGCAGTGCTGCGGCTTGTGCACAGGAAAAGTTTCGTGCGATGAATATATGACCTTGATATCATGTGCGGGGGATATTCTGAAGGGAAATATAACTGCGGCAACGCACCTTTTGAACGAGCAGATGTATAATTTTGCGCAGGAAGAAAAATTTGAGGCCGCCGCTAAATGCAGAGATACAGTTAAAGCTCTCGAACGCCTTCATCAGAAACAAAGCGTGGTAGCGGCTCCTGATGTGGATATGGACGTTTTTGGCTTCTATTGCGACGAAATAGTGAGCTGTATGTCTGTTCTGTACGTAAGGAATGGTATAGTTAACGATAAAGCGGATTTTCTGTTTAATTCCGATGCAATCATTGATGAAGAATCAATAGCTTCTTTTATTGTTGAACACTATATTTCGAGAGATAATATCCCATCGCTCCTATACGTATCCTTTGATGTAAACGAGGAGGATTTAAATACGCTTGAGACTTTTCTTAGTGAGCGTTCTGGTCACCGAGTGCACATAAAAAAGGCCGTGCGCGGTGTTAACAAGGAGCTTACCGCTATTGTTTGTAAAAACGCAGAAGAGAAGGCAAGGCAAAAAAAGCTGGAGATACAGAAGGATGAGGATGTACTTTTGGATCTGGCTAAGCTTTTGCGGTTGGAAGCTGTACCCGAAAGAATAGAAGCATACGATATTTCTAACATTGGAAAAGAAAATATTACCGCGGGTATGGTGGTATATCAAAACGGTAAGCCCTTGAGGTCGGATTACAGGCTTTTCAAAATGAGAACTGTTAAAGAAAATGCGGACGATTACGCGTCAATGAGAGAAGCTCTTACAAGGCGTATAAAGCATCTCAAGGAGGATAGCAGCGGTGCATTTTCCGTATATCCCGACCTGCTGCTTATAGACGGTGGAAAAGGTCACGTGAGCACAGTAAAGGAAGTATTGAGGGAAAATAATATAGATATACCTGTGTTTGGAATGGTTAAGGACGATTACCACAAGACCAGAGCGCTATGTACAGACAGTGAAGAAATCAGCATAGCAAGAGAACGAGGGGTATATATGTTAATATACGCAATACAAGAGGAGGTCCACCGATTTACCGTTGGAATAGTAAGTGCGGCTAAGCGCTCCACGCTGAAGCATTCCTCGCTTGAAAAGATAGACGGAATAGGCCCTGTTAAAGCGCGAAAGCTTTTGGGCTCGTTTGGAACATTAAACGCACTTAAAAACGCCTCTGTGAACGAAATTAAAGCGGTTAAGGGCATAAATGAACAGGATGCATACAACGTTTTTCAATATTTTAATCAAAAGAAGGGAAGCAAAGGAGAATTATAACCGGCAGAGCTAAGGGAATAAAGCTTAAAACTCTTGAGGGAGACAATACGCGCCCTACGTCCGAAAGAGTCAAGGAGGCTGTATTTTCAATGATACAGTTTGATATAGAAGGACGAAAAGTGTTAGATCTATTCGCGGGCTCAGGACAGATGGCGCTTGAAGCATTGAGCAGAGGTGCCGCAAGTGCTGTAATGGTTGACAGAGCTAAGGAAGCGATTGCTATTATCAACGAAAACGCAAGAAAAACAAAATTATCAGAGCAGTGCACAATATATCAGGCGGACTATCTTGATTTTTTAAAGAGGAACTCTAATAATTCATTTGATATTGTATTTCTTGATCCTCCGTACGCACTGAAAATGTACAAGCCTGCCATGGAGGCGCTTTTGAATAACGGAATGATTAAGCCTACCTCTTTAATAATCTGCGAGAGCGGAGAGGAATCGGTTTTTGAAGGTGATGAAGCATTGGCGTCCCGCTTTGTGATAGAACGCCAAACTAAGTATAGCAAGACATTTATAACGGTTTTTAAGCCTGATATAGGAGAAAAGAACAATGAGCAGTAAAGAGCGTATAGCCATAGTTCCCGGTAGCTTTGACCCTATAACAAGCGGACACGTGGATATAATAAACAGGGCCGCAAATATGTACGATAAGGTTTATGTTGCGGTTATGATAAACTCTCAAAAGCAATATATGTTTACTTTGGAGCAGAGAGAAGAGATTGCAAAAGCTTGTTTTTTAAACAGAGATAATATTTGTGTCATTTCATCTGACGGATGGCTGTGGGAGCTTGCCAAAAAATTAAATGCCTGTGCCATTGTAAAGGGATACAGAAATGACAAAGACCTTGAATATGAAAGGGAAATGGCAAAATTTAATAGTGAGCATTATCCTCCTGCACAGACTGTATTGCTTAAGGCGGAGGATGAGCTGACAGATTTAAGTTCAACCTTGGTGCGTGACAAAATATTAAAGGGCGAGTCTTTGAACGAGCTGTTACCGCAAGCAGCGATAGATGTTATAGAAAAATTCACAAAATAAAAAAGTCCAAGCATTTTTGCTTGGACTTTTATTTTATAGAATTATACAGATCAGACCGTTGCTTCCTTCATTTATGATGCGTTCAAGGGTTTCGGAAAGCTTTGTTCTTGATTCATCGGGCATATTCTCAAGCTTGGTGTGCAATCCGTCGTTGATAAGCTCGTATAGTGATTTTCCGAACATATTTGAATTCCACAGCTTGGTAGGCTCTGCTTCAAATTCGCGGAGCATATATTTTACCATTTCCTCTGATTGCTGTTCTGTGCCTACAATAGGACTTATTTCGGTTTCAATATTTGCCCTTATCATATGTATGGATTGGGCGGACGCCGATAAGCGAACACCGTAGCCGCCGTTCTGTTTTACTATTTGAGGTTCTTCCAATTTAAGCTCATCAATAGTCGGCATAACTATGCCATAGCCCTTTTCTTCTGCCATGGCAAGAGCATCCGCAACCCGTTGATACTGTTCCTTCATTGTCGAAAATTCGCGAAGAAGCTCTATCATTTGGCTTTCGTTCTCTATATCAAAGCCTGTCATTTCGCTTATGACAGAATAATACAGCGAATCGCCAAAGTTAAGCTCCATAGTTGCTTTTCCATTACCAAGATTTATATCTGATATGGTAAAGGATGAAATGTATTCGTTGTCTTTCAGTGAATCAACAGCGTTTTTTATATCTCCTACTTTATTTATGCTTTCCGCGATAGAAGATATACTTTCTCTCAAAGCCGCTTTTATAGGATGCATATCATCCAAAGAGGTTATCCAAGAGGGAACCGAGAAGCATATTTCCGCTACGGGAAATTCATGTAATACAAGCTCTAAAATATGAGAAATGTCGTCAAAATTCAACTCAAGACAATTCACTAACGCAACAGGCGCGCCGTATTTTTCCTCAAGCTCATAAGCAAGGGCGATACTTTCATCTGCTGTGGGATGTGCCGAGTTAAGAATTATGGCGAAGGGCTTTCCTATTTCTTTCAGTTCAGCAACTACACGCTCCTCGGCGGGGAGATAGCTTTCTCTGGATATTTCTCCTATGCTTCCGTCAGTAGTTATCATCATACCGATGGTGGAGTGATCCTTTATTACTTTTTCGGTTCCGTACTCTGCAGCCTCTATAAAAGGCATAGGCTCCTCCTGCCAGGGAGTATGTACCATTCTTTGCTGACCGTTTTCTAATGTACCCAGTGCCTCAGAAACTATATATCCCACGCAGTCTATCATTTTTACACGCATGGATATATTATCGTCAATATAAATATTAACCGCTTCGTCGGGAACAAATTTCGGCTCAGTTGTCATAACGGTTTTTCCTGCCGCTGATTGAGGCATTTCATCTCTTGCGCGTTCCTTTGAGTATCCGTCCTCTATATTAGGGAGGACCACCGTTTGCATAAAACGCTTTATGAAGGTTGATTTGCCGGTTCTTACAGGCCCTACTACTCCAATGTATATATCTCCGCCTGTTCTTTCAGATATATCTTTATAAATAGAATGTTCCACAGTAAAAATCCTCCCGATATATTTTCATTAAAATATACGGGAGGATTTCGGCGTTTAGAACATATTTATTTAATTTTATTCTTCATCAGATTTCTTATGTTGAATAGGAGTGAAATTATCCTTCGGTAAAGCCTTCTGTGATGAGAGAGGATTGTTTTCCATTGCTTCCTGCATACTTCGATTGCTTACGTGTGTGTATATTTGGGTGGTGTTCAATTGCTCATGCCCAAGGATATCCTTGAGAACACGTACGTCTACATTTCCTGTTTGATACATAAGTGTAGCGGCAGTATGGCGAAGCTTGTGCACAGAATAGTGCTTGGATTGCAGTCCTGCCATATCAAGATATTTGTATACAAGCCACTGTACAGTTTTTACACTTATTCTTTGCGCTCTGTTGCTCAAAAATAATGCGGATGTATTAGCCGCCGCATATTTCTGTCCCACTCTATCGCTGTAATAATCTGCAAGTGCGTCACGGCAGGCACTGTTAAGATAAACTATTCTTTGTTTATTTCCTTTTCCGGTAACCGTAAGGGAACGAAGATCTCTGTCTACATCATTGATATCAATACCAACCAACTCAGATACACGCATACCACAGTTAAGGAAAAGCGTAATTATAGCGTAATCTCTTACCCGTGATTTCGATTCAGCATCATTTTTTACCGCTTCGAGAAGTAAAAGACTTTCATCTATGGATAAAAACTTAGGTAGTGCTTGTTTCTTTTTAGGAGATTCTATATTTATGGCGGGATTGTCGTCTATCATCATACGTTTAGTATGTAGATACTTAAAAAATCCCTTAATAGCGGACAGCTTTCTGGATTTTGCGGATGCCATATTTCCTCTGATACTGTCTGCATACATTAAGAATTCGTATATATCCTCGGTAGATATGTTTTTTATGTAATCGAGGTCTATTTTTCTGATGTCAATTTTTTCAAATTCTTCGGATTGGGGATTTATTTTTTTATCTCTCGCCAATAAAAATCTGAAAAATATTCTAAGGTCCAGCAAATATTCCGCGATAGTCTTTTCGGAGGCATTTTGCACTACCGCTTTATACGACGCAAATTCGCGAACAAGAGAAGGAAGGGAGCTGAGGTCTATTCCGTAATTCATAATACCTCCTAAAAATTATTAAAGTAATTGTTAATAAGATAAAGTTTTATTGGATAAAATGTAAATTTTCATATTTACGCCTTGAAAAATCGATAGCGTTCAATTATAATCTAGATTAGTGATAATGAATCTCTGTTACGGAGGAAATATGAAGAAATTTTTTCACGATTACTCATACAGCGTAATAAAAATGCTCGTAAACCAAATTGCGATTGCCATTTTCGGTACGTCGCTTGCGTTTGCTACTACTCATGCGCATCTTGATAGCTCAGGATTTGATACGTTTACCTTGATAGTGAGTATATTCGCCATTCTTTTTTATCTTTTCTTGATATATACACTCACATGGGAGATAGGTGCCAAGGACAGAATATCGGTGGATGTAGGAAAAAAGCCATACCGCCCGCATTTAGGTCTTTTGCTGTCATTTTTAGCGAATATTCCTAACCTCATTTTTGCTGCACTTTATTTTATAGCATCGGTTTTCAATCTGGGAGAGTTGATGTTCTTTGTAAGCTTGATAGCCACATTACTGCAAGGAATGTACTTTGGTACGATGATAACGCTAAAGCTGCCCTTTGGGGCAGGCGGTACATACGTAGCGCTTAATACACTTTGGCCTACCTTTTTTATAATAATCATTCCGGCGCTTTTGACCTGTTGGCTCGCGTATTATTTGGGACACAAGAATTTTAAGATATCTTCTTTGTTCGTGCCCGAAAAGAAAAACGAGGATGCCCCTAAGATAAAAAAATAAGTACTATACGACCTCAAGCGTTTGCGTTGAGGTCGTTTTTATTAAGGCTTATGGTAACGTGTACCGGGAAATCTTTTGTGCCTAAAGTTCTTTTTTTCGTGATGAATATATAAAAATATCAAGGGTATTGAAATTATCACAGTTAGCCAAAATGTACTGCTTAAGAGAAAAGACTTCATATTGTGAAGAAACAAAAGAATTGAGTTTGCCTCTACGTCACTATTGGCAACCAGCTTTTGTCTACCGATAAAATTTCCTTTATAATAAAAATCTATTCCTCCGAGCGCATCCTCCTTGCTTAATGGAGCACTTGTATCCTCGCTGTGCAAATATATTTTGTAAGTAATATCGGATTTGTTCGTATTTTTAGGTAAAAAGAACATAGCATCCTTTTCCAATACGCAATAAACCTTGGCGGCACTGTCATTTGAAATAGCAAGGTCTACATCAAGCTTGTACACGCTATCGCCGGCTTTTCCTACGGTCATCCATTCGTAGCTTTTGAAAGCGTTGTCAAGCAAAGAATTCGCGGTATGATAGGAGTGTATGTTTTCGGCATCAGCATTGGCGCCCATTACCACACACAGGAATGAGGTGCCGTTCTTTTCGGCATAGGTAGCGACCACATATCCGCCTTCATCGGTAGAGCCCGCAATCAGTCCCTTAGCATTTTTATTTATATATCCTTGCGCCGAAAATTGACTTATAAGCGCATTTCTGTTATATATCTTTAAGGACTCGTTTACATTATAGGAAACGGTAGAGCTTACGGTCATATACAAGGGATTTGCGGCAGCCTTAGCGGCAAGCTTTACAGTATCGTTCAAGGTGGTTTTTGCGTTGTCGGCATCCAACCCTGTTGGGTTAACGTACAGCGTATCCCGCATGTCCAAAAGCTTTGCAAAGCTATTCATTTCGGCGACAAACGACGGTATATCACCCGAGCAAGCGATTGCTAAGGCTGTTGCGGCATCATTGTTGGTACCACAGACGGTTCCGTACAAAAGGTCCTTTACAGTAAGTGTCATTCCTTCTCTTAAGCCCATGGCGGTGCCCTCAATATTCGCCAACATTTCTGCGGTTAAGGGTACCTTTTCCTCAAGTCTATCGGCGTAGCGTTCACACACTAAGAGTCCAACCATCATTTTAGCCGTTGAGGCGGGGGCAAGGTATTCTTTATCACATTTGGAATATAAAACTCTGTTTGCGTTATAGCTGTACAGATATACGGCATCTGCCTTATATTCATCATTTATATCCGCTTCGTCTACAGTTTCGGAGAAAACAGGGAATAAAAGAGAAGTGAAAAGAATGAATATAATAAACGGTAAAAAGAAAAATTTAATTCTTTTTTTCATTTTTTACATTGCAAAATCTGTTTTCAAAATAATAATCTATAATAATGCGAAGAAGGTCATCGCGGTCGATATGCCGAATCATTCCTCTGGCGTTATTCCAGTCGGGCATATATACAGGGTCTTCAGATAAGATATAACCCGCTAATTGACTTGAAGGGTCATAGCCCTTTTCTAAGAGTGCCTGATATATCTTTTCGATTATTTCTTCAAGCTCGGCTTTGTTGGTAGGTTTTTTGCTTATCATAATTAGCCTCCGAATTTATTTTGGAAGTCGGTCAAGGTAGGGATTTAATCTTTTAAAAATCAAATATACAAGAAATATTTTGAGTATATCGGGAATTATAAAAGGAAGAACACATATGCTTATGGCGGTCAGAATATTTGAGCCTGCGGAAGGAGCAAATATAAATAAATACCAAAAGCAGCTAAAAATATAGCAAATTGCAAGAGAGAAAAGCATCAAGAGTATATATAATATCTTTTTTTCAAAATAATGTTTTCTGAAAAGCGATATTATAAGAGCGCAAAAGGGAAAAGCAATAAGGCAACCTCCGGAAGCCCCCAGAATGGCAGAAAAACCCGCATTAAAGCCCGAGAACACCGGAATACCTATAATTCCGAGCAAAAGATAGATAATGACCGCAGAAAGCGAAATTTGCGGTGAAAAACATCCGGATATAAGAAATATAGCAAAGGTCTGCATGGTAAAGCTTATTGGGAATGGTATAGCAAGCCAAGCAGACAAGGTTATGGCAGCAACACACATAGCTATAAGTGAAAGCTTATATACAGCGCCTGAATAAGTGGACATTTTTTAACTCCGCAAATCTTATTTTTTATCCAACACAAGTATACCATTTTAATATAATTTAATCAACACAATTTTGTTAAATTTTTTAAATAATTTTACTGTATCACTTGATTTTTACAGTGTTATGGTGTATAATATCCCTTGGAATAAAATTAAAGGAGAAAATAAAATGTTAGTTTCAGCAAAAGAAATGCTTACAAAAGCAAAAGCAGGCAAATATGCCGTAGGTCAGTTCAATATTAATAACCTTGAGTGGACTAAGGCAATACTTCTTACTGCTCAGGAGATGAACTCTCCCGTTATTCTCGGCGTTTCCGAGGGCGCAGGCAAGTATATGTGCGGTTACACGACCATAGTCGGTATGGTAAACGGTATGATCAAGGAGCTCAACATTACTGTTCCCGTAGCTCTTCACCTTGACCACGGTTCTTATGAGGGCTGCTACAAGTGCATCGAGGCGGGCTTCTCCTCTGTAATGTTCGACGGCTCTCACTATCCTATTGATGAGAACGTTGCAAAGACCAGCGAGCTGGTTAAGGTTTGCGCAGAGAAGGGACTTTCTCTCGAAGCAGAGGTTGGCGCTATCGGCGGCGAGGAAGATGGTGTTGTTGGTACCGGTGAGTGCGCAGATCCCGCAGAGTGTAAGATGATAGCTGATCTTGGCGTTACTATGCTTGCGGCAGGTATCGGTAATATCCACGGTAAGTATCCCGCAAATTGGCAGGGACTTTCTTTCGATACTCTTGACGCTATTCAGCAGAAGACAGGCGATATGCCCCTCGTTCTTCACGGCGGTACAGGTATCCCCGAGGATATGATAAAGAAGGCAATTTCCCTTGGTGTTGCAAAGATAAACGTAAATACCGAATGCCAGCTCGCATTTGCTGCCGCTACAAGAAAATATATCGAGGATGGCAAGGATCTTCAGGGCAAGGGATTTGACCCCAGAAAGGTTCTCGCTCCCGGTTTTGAGGCCATCAAGGCAACTGTTAAGGAAAAAATGGAGCTTTTCGGCTCTGTTGGCAAGGCTTAATCCAATAATGTCAAACAAGGGTTGCGGCTTTATGGCGGCAACCTTTGTTGC
>JAEIGA010000902.1_pt1 | contig 44278 bp, 39 predicted proteins | sample 9270691 | NCBI WGS metagenome assembly JAEIGA01 (sample SAMN17057246, study PRJNA624740) | gut metagenome | biome: biome; isolation source: fecal sample | host: Bos grunniens | place: China: Xizang | collected 2019
AATAGATATACCTACAGGTAGCCAATATTACAAGAACTTTGGTAAAGGTATACAGAGAGAATGCTTCCCATTCGGATTTGCTGAAGCTTTGTCCTATAAGTTTAATAATCCTATTCAAAATAATATTGTTTTTGAAGATGTAACTTGGGCAGAAATATTAAATGGTGGACTACTTGGTAAGCCAATATTTGCAATAAATGACTATATTACTTATTCTGGTGCTAATACTTTGTGGTTCAAGACAGATAATGCTGCTGAAGTATCACAAGATACCAATGAAAACATTGTATCATTCAATCTAGAGGGTAAGATGTATTATGATGTTGAATGTACCCTAGAATACAAAGGCTCAGATGATACATATTGGAATTTGAGTGGTGAGTTTACATATGAACTTGATGGAGAAGGCAAAATGACTAATGCAGTGCTGACTAACCAAAATTTCTATGCAAACAAACTTGAGGAAGATGGCTTCTTCTCTCAGTATGATATGAGCAAACAAGGTAGATTCTACACAGAAAATGGAGGAACTGTATTATCAAATATTACTTTTAACTTCTATAAAAGCGAAAATGCTCATGGTCATTTAGGATACAATGAATATATCTATTGTTTCATATTGGAAGGCAGTTTAGGCAACTATAGTACATATGTTGCAAATGATGATTCACTTGTGTCTTATCAAAATGCAACTATGGCTGTGCAAGGTTTTACATATACTTATCAGCTTCCTTTTATTGATTATAGCAAGTTAAGCACATTTGAGCCAATCACAAGCGGTGATGTTCAGACCCAGATTAACAATAGCATTAGTGGCAAGGCTGATGTATCAGCAGTAACCTCAGTCAATGACTCATTGACAGCACATACAGCTAATACAGATATACACGTTACAACTGCACAGACAGCTGCTTGGAATGCAAAGAGTGATTTCAGCGGTTCATATAATGACTTGACTGATAAGCCTACAATTCCAACTGTAACCAATACCATTGCAAGTGGTAGCACTGATGCAATTTCATCTAGTGCTGTATATGATGCCATTGGCGACATTGAAACATTACTTAGTCAAATTTAATTAATATTATGAGCATAGCAAATGAAATAACAAGACTTCAGACAGCTAAGTCAAATATTAAGACTTCTATAGAAAACAAGGGTGTGGCAGTAGATTCTGCTGCTACCCTTGATTCCTATGCAACATATGTTGACAGCATACAAACTGGAGGCGGTTCTTCAGCAGATACACAAGCATTGAAAGGTATTATAAATAGAAGCATCACTTCTATTGATGTTCCATCTGATATTAATAAAATTGGTGCTTATGCCTTTGCCTTTTGTACTAGTCTTACAAGTATTGATATTCCAAGTGGTGTCTCAACTATTGATGTTAACGCTTTTGAAGGTTGCACTAGTTTATCAAGTGTGACAATGCCAAACGGTGTCACAAGTATTGCAGAACAAACTTTTTCAAATTGCAATAGTCTTACAAATATCAATATTCCAAGTGGTGTGACATCTATTGGCAGTGGTGCTTTCAGCAATTGTAGAAGTCTTACAAGCATAGATATTCCAAGTGGTGTGACATCTATTGGTAGTTCTGCTTTCCAAAATTGTAGTGGACTTACAAGTATTAATATACCAAGTGGTGTGACACGAATTGAAAATTATACTTTCAATGGTTGTAGTAGTCTTACAAGCATAACTGTCAATGCAATAACGCCACCAATACTGTATGCTACAGCATTGGCAAATACTAATAACTGTCCAATTTATGTTCCAGCTGAAAGTGTTGAAGCATATAAGGCAGCAAGTAGTTGGAATCAATATGTAAGCAGAATACAAGCAATACCAAATGATTAATAAATAATGAATAATTATGAGTATAGCAAATGAGATAACTAGACTTCAGACAGCGAAGTCGAATATAAAAACAGCGTTGGAAAACAAGGGTGTGGCAGTAGATTCTGCTGCTACCCTTGATTCCTATGCAACATATGTTAACGACATTCCAAGCGGTGGCGGCAATCCTTTGATTAAATCAATTGAGGTTGAAGATTTTACTGGAACTACTTTTAATGAATTTTCCACTTACATCACAGAATTAACAATACCAAGTGGCGTTACAAAAATCGGTAAATTAGCTTTTTATAGGCTCCTTGGTGTCACAAATATAGACATGCCTAATAGTGTCACAAGTATTGGAGAACAAGCTTTCTATGAATGTTACAATGTTACAGCAATTACAATTTCAAGTGGAGTAACAAAAATTGAAAGTAATACTTTTGTTCATTGTGAAAGTCTTACAAGTATAGATATTCCAAGTGGTGTAACAAGTATTGGTCAAGCAGCTTTTGCTTATTGTTATAGTCTTTCAAAAGTTAAAATACCAAGCAGTGTTACAAGTTTGGGAGATACTTGTTTCTCCAGTTGCTATAGTTTAACAAGCATAGGTACTATTGGTAGTGATTCATCTGTTGAAATACCAAATAGTGTTACAAGTTTGGATGGTACTTTTGCCTACTGTTCTGGTCTTACAAATGTAACAATACCAGACACTGTTACAAATATTGGTAATTCGGCTTTCTCTACTTGTAGAAATCTTACAAGTTGTACTATAGGTAGTGGAGTTACAAGTATTGGTGAAAATGCTTTTTCTTATTGTGTTAAACTTGAAAACATAGTTATTCCAAGTGGTGTAACAACTATTGGTGGTAGAGCTTTCAATAATTGCAGTAGTTTGACATCGGTAACTGTGCTTGCAACGACACCTCCTACATTAGGAAATACAAATGCTTTTAATAATACACCAATAGGAAGTATATATGTACCATCAGAAAGTGTTGAAGCATATAAGGCAGCAACCAATTGGAGTGCATATGCATCACAAATTCAAGCAATACCAAATAGTTAAGAGATATGGATGAGAAAGGATTAGAACACAGAGTAACGGCACTTGAGAAGGAGATAAAGGAACTCAAGGAACACATCTTGAACATTGATTCAATTGATTGTGGATATTATGATAATAATGAATAAAAAACATTTATACAATGATTATAGACCCAACTAATGAGAAACACATAATTGCAGATGAGGGCAAGGTGTTTCAGAGGATAGCAGATGACTTTGAGTTTGGCAAGGAGATTTACCTTGGATATACATACTACATAGGTGGAGTTAAACTAGATGAGCCAAAGCTTGAAGTGCCAAGTGATTTTAGAGAAATTGATGAACCAAAAGAAGAGGAAGGTGAATAAACCTTCCTTTTTTTGATTGAATATCTTTATAAAAAACGATAAAGAATATGGATAAAAAGAATATGAACCAGTTCTATGTGTATAACATCAACGAAGTACACAACATTGAGACAATTAAGGACATTAAGTCTATAATGGGAAACCAGAGTGAAGAATAACCTTTTAAATTCATTAAAGAGAAATGAGATATATTAAAACAACTAACAACTATGTTGAATTCATAGAGGCTGATGACAGTCAGAACATATTGTCAGTAAGAGGATTTCAGTTTGGCGAACTATACTTCCAAATCAAGAATAAGAAGGTGACGTTCTACCTCAACGACCAAGAGAACCCTTGGAGGAATGACGTGTGGACAATCAACATTCCTTTTGAACTTGATGGAGTGCTATATGAGGATGAAGATTCAGCAGCAGAAGCACTTGAGGCAATTATCAATGACTCATTCCAAGACCAGCTTGATGAACTCAAGGAAGACCTTGCAGATGAGGTAACTCGTTCAACTGCAAAGGATGCCGAACATGATGCTCTCATATCAGCTTTGACAGAAGACCTTGAGGATGAGATTGAACGTTCAACAGCAGAGGATGCAAGGCTTGACCAGAAGATTGATGATGAGATTGCCGACAGAATAAGTGGTGATACCTACCTTGAAGGACTTATCAACGCTGAGACAATAAGAGCAGAAGGTGCAGAGAGTGCCATAACAGCAACACTTAATGCAGAAATTTCTCGTTCAACTGCTGAAGATGAAAGACTTGAACAGAAACTTGATGATGAAATCACTCGTTCAACTGCAAAAGACGCTTCTCACGATACTTTAATCAGTGGTCTAACAGATAATCTTAACAATGAGATTCACAGAGCATTGTCAGCTGAGACCGTGTTGCATAATGAAATCCTTGATGAGAGGGACAGAGCACTTGCAGCAGAGTCAGCATTGACTGATGCACTTGCAAATGAGGTTTCAAGAAGCACTGCAAAAGACGCTGAACACGATGCTTTAATCAGTGGGCTTACTACTTCTCTACAGAATGAAATCAATCGCGCTGTAGGGGCTGAAAATAGCCTTAGAAACGATTTAAATGCAGAGATTAGTGCAAGGACATCTGCTGATACAGAAGAGTTGCAGAGAATCACGGCATTGGAGGTTGGAAAGGCTGACAAGAGTGATGTATATACCAAGGCTGAGAGTGATGCAAAGTATGCTACCAAGGAATATGTGAGTGGCAACACTTACACCAAGGCTGAGATTACAACTATGATGAATGAGAAGGCTGACAAGGCAACATCAATCTCAACAGCGTTGTATAACACTCAGAGCAAGACCATAGAGTTCAAGAATGTCAATGGCAATATAATTGCATCTGTTGACGCTAGGGACTTCATCAAGGACGGTATGGTAGATACAGTGTCAATCAGTGGCACAAACCTTGTTATTACCTTCAACACTGATGCTGGTAAGGAAGACATTATTGTACCTCTTACAAATATCTTTGACCCAAGTAACTACTACACAAAGGCAGAGGTTGATGCTTCACAGCTTGTTCAAGACAACAAGATTAATGCCATCAGTGGTGACGTTGCAACATTGAGTGGTGACGTTATAACATTGAGTGGCAATGTATCTACAATCAGTGGTGATGTTACCAACATTATAAATTCACTCAGTGGCGACTATGCTACCAAGGAGTTTGTAAGTGCATACACATATGACAAGGCAACTATTGACCAGAAGATTGCTGACAGTGGAACGTTTGACCCAAGCAACTACTATACCAAGTCAGACGTTGATGCATCACAGCTTGCTCAAGACAACAAGATTGACGCTCTCAGTGGCAGTGTTACTACAATCAGCGGAAACACTTATACCAAGGCTGAGAGTGATGCAAAGTACTTGACAGAGCATCAGCCATTGAAGACCATCAACGGCAATGTAATCAGTGGACAAGGCAACATTGAGATTGCTTCAAACAACGTTGTTGAACTGACACAAGCACAGTATGATGCATTGTCTCCAAAAGACCCAACGGCTTTCTACATCATAACTGATGCACAGCCTATTGATATGTCAAATTACTACACCAAGTCTGAGACTAGTGGAAAAACTGAGATTGCAAATGCACTTGCCTTGAAGCAAGATATTAGTGGCATGAGTGCATATACATTGACATCTACCACAAACGCTCTCAGTGGAGAGGTTGCTACCAATACAGCGAACATTGCAACAGTAAGTGGTGCAACGTCTAGCAACACCACAGCACTTGGTGGATTGAAATTAGTTAGTTTAACACAAGCACAGTATGATGCCTTAACAAATAAGGATAGTTCTACTATCTACTTTATAAAGGAGTAAGTTATGGCTGTAAATATATATAACGATTCTATTGGTGGATGCTACATCGGCAATGATGTGGTATCTGCCATTTATCAAGGTAATAAGAAGTTGTACCCTACTCATAAATTCAGAGCAACATATTTGAGTGGCGAAACAATGGCGATAGACTGTGATAACGATACAACGCTCACAACAGCCGTTACAAGAAACAATACAGCAGCACATTACACATTTATGACTTCAGCTGAGATTGGTGGCTGTATTAATACAATTGGAGAATTTTGTTTCAGTTATATGCAGTATCTATCAAGTATTACAATGTCAGATTCAGTTGAAACATTATCATCATATGCACTAATGGTAGGTGCATATAAACCAGTGGAGCTTAAACTTTCCAAAAATATCAAATATATTGGAGCAAATGGTCTAAATGGAATAAGAGTAAATACTTCATTGGAATTTCCAAACTTGGTATCAGCTGGAGATTATTTTTTATGGGTTTCTAATCATAATTCACTTGAAAATGTTGTAATAGGTGATAAGATAACAACAATTGGTAATAGTTTTCTGTATACTGATAACAGTGCTTATGACTTTAATGTGCTGAAAACTCTGACAATATATGCAACAACGCCACCTACTCTTGGTTCAAATGCTTTTGTAAATAATAATGCAAACCTTACAATATATGTTCCAGCAGAGAGTGTGAATGCATATAAGACAGCTACCAATTGGAGCAATTTTGCAAGTAAGATACAACCAATAACGAATTAACATATACAATATTATGATTAAATATAACTATAATACAATACAAGATTGGAACTTTGATTATAACAATATCAAGAAGGTTATGTACAATGGTAATGTTGTATATATAAAGGTAAGCAAAAGCACACCTACACCTCCAACACCACAGTACAGAACAATCAGTGGCACTCCATATTGTATTGCCTATGACAAATATCTTGACGTTTATTCACAAGTCTCATATGACGGTGGGGTTTCATGGACAACTACTGCCACGACACCAACACTAGTGGAACACAACAGCCAAGATTGTGGTTACATACCACCAACAGCATATAAGTGTAGGATAATATATGATAACTGGGGCGAAGAGGAATACTATGACGTTCCTTGTGACGGTAATTCTGTGGTTACTTCAACTGAAGTTGGCGAAAGCCCTTATATTATGAGTAATTCAAGGAGTGTAGTGTTTGGAAATTGTATTACAAAGGTAGGAAACGATGCTTTCAACCGTCACAGGATTACTTCCATCACATTCTCAGATACTATAACTGAACTTGGCACTGCTTCTTTTGCAAGCTGTGAGTATTTGCCAAGTGTATCATTCACCAATAACCTTATAACTATTGGAGGACAAGCATTTAAGTATAACTTTAGTTTGGGTACAATAGACATACCTAACAGCGTTACCACAATAGGTGCTCAAGCATTCTTTCAGTGTACTAGTTTGACAAGTGCTAACATTGGCAATGGTGTCACTTTCATAGGCGGTAGTGCTTTCGAACGTTGTAGTGCTCTTACAAGTGTGACAATTAACGCCATTACACCTCCAACTCTTGACATAGCAGATGCATTTGACAATACAAACAATTGCCCAATCTATGTTCCTTGTCAGTCTGTTGACGCTTACAAGGCAGCTACCAACTGGAGTTATTATGCCAACAGAATCCAAGGTATACCGCCTTGTTCATCTTCTGAAGGCAAGTTGACAGTTGAGGTTAGCGGAAGCACATATCAGCTTAACTGCAATGGAAATTCTACACTTTCAAGAGACTATGATGTAACGCCTTTCATTTTTACTAGAGGACTTACTATTGAAGGTGTCAAAACTGCAATAGTTGGAGAATGTGTGACAGAACTCGATAATAACTGTTTCAATTACTTCAGCGGAATGACATCTGTATCATTACCAAGCACACTTACAAACATTGGATATGATGCATTTTATGACTGCTTCAGTCTGTCAAGTGTGACAATACCAAGTAGTGTTAGAACCATTGGTATTGATGCCTTTGCAAACTGTTACAATATATCAGCAGTCACAGTTCCAAGCGGAGTTGAGGTAATAGAAGTTGGTACATTTGACCAGTGCTTCAGACTTGTTGACATAACACTACCATCTACAATAAGAGAGATTAAGAGACAAGCATTCTTTGTTGCTGACCCAGGTGCTCAATACAGAAGTATTGCTATTAACACTGTGGCAAATAGAAAGGTATATATACATGCCACAACACCTCCAACACTGACTGACCAAGGCGATACCATATTTATGGCAGAAGTGGCTGGTACAACAGCAACCTATAAGATATATGTGCCAAATGGCTCAGTGGAGGCTTATAAGGCAGCTTGGACGGCATATGCTGACAGAATATACCCAATGAACAGCTAATCTTGATAAAATCTTTATATAAAAAATATGATGAAACTAGATAATATAATACCAAATATAACACAAAGAGACTTCTCCATTGATGCCCCTTTCATTGATAGAAACTCTAGGAGACAATGGGTAAAGTTTGGTTGGGATAATGCATATCCTCAGATGTGCCTTGACCTTGCCAACTCAAGCCCATTGCAGAAGGCAATATTGGAGAACAAGGTGAGTTATATGTATGGTGCTGGTCTTGCAGAGACAAAGGATAATATTTATACACCAAACCTTCAAGAATCGTGGGCTGACCTTACACTCAAATGTATCACAGACTTCGTTTACCTTGGAGCGTTTGCAATACAAGTCATTATGTCTGAAAGTGGAAACAAGTTCTCATTCTTCCATACATCAGTTGACCAAATCAGACTTGGCAACTATAATAATAAAAATGTCATCGAAAAGGCATATCTCAACTCTGATTGGAAAAACACCAACAGAAACCATATTGTTGAAATCAAGATGTGGGGCAGTGAAACTCCTAGGAAGGGTGAGCGATACCTTATGTATTTCAAACGCCATGAACTTGGACAATATTACTATGCAATCCCACAGTGGATGTCAGCAGCAAACTACATAGCTTGTGATGCAGCACTCAGTGCCTACTATAACAACTATGTAAGGAATAACTTCAGTGCCAACCTATGTCTGTCATATCCAACAGAACCAGATGAAGCAAAGAAGGCTGAAATATATGAGAATCTTCAAGCATCCTTTGGTGGAAGCGAGAATGCTGGTAATATCTTGCTATTGTTTGGTGAAAATGGTGTGTTGCCTACCATCAGTTCAATTGAGAGTGTGAATGCCGACTTGTATAACAGTGTGGTAGATACAGTTAAATTGGCTATTGTAAGTGCCAACAGACTCACATCACCTATTCTTGCTGGTATATCAACATCAAGTGGTTTCTCAAGCAAGAGCGAAGAGATAATAGCTGCTTGGACAACTTATAAGTTAACAGTGATTGCTCCAGAAAGACAGTTTGTTATGCAGAAACTCAATGACCTACTTGTAATGAATGGTTATCCACGTGTTTTGTCCATACAAGACTATAACCTTACAGATGAATTTGCTGGTGCAATTGAAGCAAACACAGACAAACTCAACGAGGGTGCTGACGCTAAGGACACTGAGGAACAAGTGGCTGATGATGAGTCAAGTGAAAATAATGTTGAAACAAAGGAGGTATAACTATGGCAAAGAAATTGGGAGAAACTTTGATAATATCAGAAGAATTGCTGAAGCTATACTCACCAATCAGCAAGAACGTTGGCGTTGATAGAGTGTATCCATTTGTACACCTTGCACAGCCATACTACATCCTTCCAATCATAGGCAAACCATTGATGGAGGAACTGCAACAGCAAGTGGAAGATGACAGTCTTACAGAAGAGAACAAGGCACTCATCTTGAAGATTGCAATGCCACTAGCAATGTGGACATCATACCTTGCAGTAAGAGGTCTTGGATATTCAATGACTCAGAAGGGTGTCACCAAGGAAAAGTCTGAGAACTCAGATAGCCTTAATGAGAAGGAAATGGGTGAATATATACTATCACTCAAGAACCAAGCTGAAATGGCAACAGAACTGCTTATAGCATATCTGTGTGGCTGTAGGGACACCTACCCATTATGGAAGCCTAGTGTTGAGTGCAACTGTAGCAAGTATGAGGAAGGTGAAGGTGATAACCACAGAACATTCCACGACCTAGTGTTCTTTCCAAACAAGGTTAAGAATGATTGTGGATGTGGATGCAGCTCACATTGGATAAGGAAGATTTAATACAAACAATAAAAGGACGTTAGATTTTGTTTCTAACGCCCTTTTTTTAATCATATCTAATAACTTATCCACACACGTGAAACAAACGCTCTACAGAACCTTAAAATGGCTTGTAATTCTCACTTGGAGATATTCTGTGAAGGAACTTATCAAATAACTTCAATAGTTCATCCAGTTCAATGAGTTCAGCGTTGGTTATGGTGTGTGCATCACGCTTTCTCTCCAATATATGTTTTCTTCTGAATTTTACTGTATAACTTGGCATAATCGTTTCTTATAAAGATAAAAACCAACACCTATCCTCACGGACAAGTGTTGGCTGTGAATAATTCAATCAAACAAAATAATTTTAAAAATTTATATTATGTCTAAACCATTACCTAAGTTTATCCTCTAACAATCTCTACTGGAGTACCATCCTTCTTCTTGAACAATGAATTCATAAACTCAAGTTCCTTGTTCAATGCCATAGCATAGTCACAGAAACATTCTTGCTGACCCTTCTTCAATGTGCAAAGAATGTCATCTATGTCAGTGCCTTCCTCATACAAGTCTAGGAGTCTTGAGACTTCATCATACTCTTCAATGGTGATGTCATACTTAACCAAATCAGCTGCTACTTCTGCATCCTCTTCTTCTCTGTACACATTGATGTCAAAATCAATTCCACTCTTCTCGAACTCATCTTGAATCTCCATCAAGTCTAGTTCATTCAATTTCATTTGTTTACTCATTTCTTTTTTTTATTTTATCTTTAGTTATTTTATTTAATCTAAGGTTAACCACCTCGATTTATCTTACAGTGCAAAGATATATATATTTTCTGACAATTCCAAATTTTTGAAGAACTTTTTTATTAAAGAATGTTAAATTGTTCATTTCATTCAATGAATTTCTTTGGTATGTCTGATATATTTTTCTTGCAGTGTATATATAAATATCATCGTTTTTCAAAAAGTATCAAAAATGCACAACTTTTTTTTCAATTTTTTTTTCACACCTATTATATATAATAATGTGGGTGAGACCTCAAGGATGTAATACCCAATGCAATCAGAACCTTTACATATCACATAAAATGTATACTTAGTATCGGTAAGTAGATTGCCTCATCTCATTAAGCATCTGCAAGATACAGTATACCCCTATAGAGTTAAGCATCATAACGACATTGTTATGATTGTTTCAGAATTCATCTTGTTCAACTGAGTATCGAGCCATTCATTAGGATTTACTCATTAACCAGACCTAATGATAATCGTTCCCTCAAGACATCAACGATTAAGTTGAACTTGATGTTAATCCCTTTTCGACCTATTGGAGAAAACTTCGGTTCTATGTCGCGTGTGTAATTTAATTTTAAAATGTGAACCTATCAATCCAACGTCTAATCTGCTACCTAAGTGTTACCTTGTCACAGATGAACTCCCAGTGCATGCCGTCACTATGTGGGAGGGTCTTGTGCATACTTGAGCACCGTTTAAGTGAGTTGCCTCATCGGTGATAAAGATTGTTGACCTTTACCTAATATAAATATAATGAATTTTTGGAAAATTCAAACATTTATGCAAAGATATGCAAAAAAAATTAAAAAAACAAGAAAATGACATTTTTTTTCTCAAAAATCAGTACTTTTTAAAAAATCATACTATTTATAATAAAAAAGATGGACAAAAATTTGGAAATCTCAAAAAAAATACATATCTTTGCACATAGAAAGGACAATGTTATGGGAAACATCAGAACAACAGCACAACTACAAGAACTGTTCAAACGCTCAAGAGAACGAAAGCAACAAGAACGAGAAGAACAGAAGAAGCAGAAACAACTCCAATACAAGGAACTCTGTAAGCAAGCTGATGAACTTCTGAGAAAGGTTGATGAAGAAGCTAAGAGAGCCAAGATGGAAGAACTGCAAGCCTTGGCAAAACAAACGCCTCAGAGAGTCTTAAAACAGCCTCTACAGCCACAAGGCACACCCTTCTATGGTTCAACACTGATTGAAGACAATCTCTTTGACTATGTGACAGTATATTCAAGGGATGAAATTCAGAAGATGGAAGAGACCGAAGGTGGCAGAATCAATTGGGATAAGTGGGATGAGGTGGTGAACAGCACAAGACAATCCATAAGGGATATGGGTATCAAACTACCAGACTACAAGGAAGCCACACCAAGGAAGGACAGAAGATGCTGTACAACATATGTCTATGACCTCCAAGAAACCTTGCTAGGAGTGTATGAGACGGCAAGGAAGGCTGAAGATGCATTTGGCATAAGGCGAAACACCATAGCATACTACAAGTTTATGCATAAACCCTACAAGGGCTATCTATTCACTGATACACCAAAATAATGAGATAAAATAAAGAGATTATGACTGAATCTGAAGCACTAGAAATCATCAAGAATGCAAAACCAATCGTTCTGCCCAAGAGTGGTACAACGGTGTCTATCAAAGACAACCAGAAAATAATGAACTTTAAAGACTTAATTAAAAAATGGCAACAGTAGGAGAGAAAAGAGCAAAGCTTGCTCAGAAGAAAGTTGAGAAACTAAAGGATGCCAAGGCTTATTGGAACTACTTAGAGAATTTGAAATTAGAGGGTAAACCTCATTGTATGATAGATTAGTATATGAACCAGATAACAAAAGAAAAAATTGCTGAATATAACAAGAAATACTATCAGAACCATAAAGAGGAAATAACCAAGTCCAATAAAGAGTATAGAGAAACCCCAATTGGCAGAGCATCTAGGTTAATCAGCACTTATAACCAAGCTGATAAACAATTTGGTAGAGGCAAAGGTGATTTAACTGCAAGGTGGATTGTAGAAAATATCTTCACCAAACCTTGTGCCCATTGTGGCGAAACTGGATGGGACGTTATAGGTTGTAACCGACTTGATAACTCTAAACCACATACAATGGACAACGTTGAACCTTGTTGTGGAAAGTGCAATGCAAAAATGGCTGGTGTTGAAACATCAAAACAAGTTGGACAATACACACTTGATGGAGAGTTGATTAAAATATGGAATTCAACAACAGAGGCTGAAAAGAACGGATTTAGGTCAGGTAACATTTCATTGTGTTGCAATGGTAAAAGGAATACACATAATGGCTATAAGTGGTCATACATTTAAGAGACATCTAACTATGAAACAGAAGAAACAAGACAAAGAGGCACAAGAGAAACTTGGATGTTGTCCTTGTATGTTCAGTGCCTACCAACGTTACAAGAAGAATCTTGATGTAAAATGAATATACAAACCACCTCTAGCGAAAACGTCACAACATAATATTCGGTTAACCAGTGATTGGAGAGTAGTTAGAGTATCCTTAAACACTGATTGGGGTAGAATGCCCAACAAGAGGTCTACCCCAAATCATTTTTAAAAAAGATATAAAATATTATGGAAGAATGGAAAGATATTAAAGGATATGAAGGTTTGTACCAAGTATCTAATGAAGGTAGAGTTAAAAGTTTAGACCACACAATAGTTTGTGACAATGGAAAAGGAGTTGCAACTAAAAAACAAAAGGGAAAAATACTAAGGTCTTTCAGTAGAAAACTCACATATCAAACAGTCGGCTTATCAAAAGGCGGAAAAGAAAAACATTATCAAGTTCATCGTTTGGTGGCTGAAGCATTCATAGATAATCCAGACAACTTACCGTGTGTAAACCACAAGGATGAAAATCCTAGTAACAATGTTTGGACTAACCTTGAATGGTGCACACACCAGTACAACATGAACTATGGAACGTGTCAACAAAGGAAATCAGAAAAAATGAAAGGCAAAACAAAAAAAGTGTACCAATATACTCTTAATGGTGAACTTGTTGGCAAATATGTTTCCGTTGAAGAAGCCAGTAGAAAAAACAATGTATCAGTTTGGGGCATTTATTCTGTATGTAGTGGTAAACAGAAAGCTGCATATGGATATATTTGGCTATATAATGACATAAATCATTAAATCAATAGTTTAACGTTACATTCTTTATTAAAAACAACACATTGTTATGTCAGTCATATCTTCATCAATGCAATAAAACATTATAAGATATGAAACAAATAAAGAAATATATAAAGATAGGAATAAAAGCATATATCAAAAGTGTAAATGAATTTTATAAACCTTTAGTAGATGCAAAAGTTCCAATAATACTATAATAACGTTCTAAACGAATATAACAATGGAAAAGAAGACAAACAGTAGACTATTGTTCATAGCAACTGCTATAATGACGTTTATGATGATAGTGATGCTCTATCAGAATAAGACAATGAACAAAATGAGAGACCTTTTGGAAAAAGTGGACACAACTACAACTATGGTGGTCGATACTCTATATCTTGAGAAAACTTATACTGACTCAGTGCCTAAGTACATTACACAGACAATCTTCAAGACGGATACAGTTTTTCAGAAGGAAGGCGATTCAATCAGTGCCACACCATTACTCATAACATTAAAAAAAAAGAAGTTGGTGGAGTAATAACTGATTCAACAGACACAGTAAAGTACAAAGCATATCTGACAGGAAGAAGTTATGAACATGAAGATTTGCCTACAATGGATTCTATTAGATTTCAGATAAATCATAGGTATTATCAAACAACCACAACAACAATAATCGAGAAACCAGTTATATATAAACAAAAACTAATAACAACATCACCAAGCATCACAGCAGGCTATGACCCAATCAATAAACAATGGGGAGTGATGGTAGGTGTATCATTAAATTTCAACATATGGAACAAAAAGACATCAAAGGATTTGAAAACTACCAGATATAGAATATTTTAAGTAAGAAAAAACGTTACTTTGTCATTATATATTGGGGTGGATGGGTAATGCATCAAAGCCCATTTGCCCCTCATATAAAAAAAGTTGAAAAAAAATTCATAAAAATCGATACTTTTGAAAAGTCGGTGATATTTATATTATGTAAAGGGTATAAAACAACCCTCAAGTAATATAATGACACAAGATAACAACAACAATTATTTCAGATGGATGGAACACGTGAACATAAAGAACCTCCATCAGTTTAACAACAAAATGAAATGGTTCACAAAGATTGAACCAACAAAGGAATATTCACACTCTGATGCAGTCTGCTATACCAAGAACGGAAGAAAAATCACAGTGGAACTCAAAACTAGAAAGGAAACCATAGAGCAATTTAAATCATGGGGCAATGTGCTAATTGAACCAAAAAAAATATCACACTTCACAGACGTGATGGAAAGCGGCTTCACTCTTAATGAAAATTGCCTCTACATAAACTTCACAGCAAACGGAACAATAGTGTTCAGCTTCAATGACGTGAAGACACCAATGACATTCTATCCAAACCATAGACAATATAACCCAGGCAAACAAAGATTCGAATTTGAGTCAAGACTTGGATGGTCTATGAAGGATGCAATGATATATGAAAATCTGTCATAATGTATTCTTTCATTTTTTAAATAAGTTATTTTGTTATTTTTATTGTTGATTGGGTACTAGGCGGAAAGATGCAACCTAGTACCCTTGAGACAACAACACAGAAGAAATCAAGTATTTTACCATAATTTATAAAAATATTTTTCTTAGTTATTTTATTATTTAATTGAAAGTAAAGTGAGGTACACAGTCCGCGAGGATAGTGTACCTTTTTTTATATCAAATCCACATCACCAAGCAACGATATATACTGATGCAAAGTGTGACTTGACTTCCCAACACTCTGTGCCAACGCCAATAAATTCACAGTTGGCTTCTGTATCTCACTCATGATGTAACTGTGCCTATAACTGTAATACCTACACGATAAGTCAATCAAAGGTATGTCATCACCTACCTCAACATTCCTCCTAACTATCTCTTGGTTCACACGCTGAAACCAGTTAACCAAATGCTCACTGTGATATGAATATATATTATTCACCCTCTTCCTTATATCCTTGCCAATATATCCCTCAAGAGTAGGCAAGAAATATTCACCATGATGAAACATCAAGGCACTCCTTATCAACACATTGCTCAATAACTCATTCTGCCTTAACCTTATCTTATATAACATACCAGTCTTGCTCCTATGACCATCAATGGCATAACAGTTAATGTTCTTCAACATAATAACCCTTATATCAGCCTTCTTCAACATTGACAAATCAACAGGTGCAATGCCCTTCATATAATAACCTAGAACATAAAGGTAATGACTGTATAACTCACTGTGAATGTCAAACCACTTGTTCAATACATCATCCCTATAACTCCATCTGTTACCATCCCTAACAATCACCTCATCCAAAAACATATCCAACATCACCTCCATACTCCTAGAATGAATATATAACTCACTCTTGCTCTCTCTGTAGTCCTTATGATACTTCCAATTCTCCAATGGATATTCATCTATCAAACCTTTAGCCTTGGCATAATGCAATAAACATACAACCTTGCCAAGGTAACTCTTGATGCTACCACTACTCAAACCTCTGTCCTCAAGCCAACGACCATAACGCCTACAGAATGACTCATCAACTTCATTGATAAGTATGTCCCTCTGAGCAAACAATATAACATTCCTCTTCACAATGTTCCACTTCTCAATGGTTTTATCCTCCAACCCCTTCTCATCAATATAACGCTGCACAAGACCCTTAAAGTCGTTTGTGACGGCATTTCGTGACTCTTCCCTACTGAGTACCATAGACGGAGTGTAAACCTCTCCACGAGCAATATAACCATCCCTCTTGGCTATGGCAGCATCCTTCAACTTCTTCAACTCTTGATTCACCATGACAAAGTTGGGATAACCTCGCTTAACACACTCAGATTTCTTATCCCAATAACGAGCAGAACAACTGTAACCAGTACTCAACTCCTTCCTACCATTGAAACTACACATCAACATGATTGGATGAGTGCCATCAGCCAATGTCTTACCCTCCTTGAGATACAGACGAATTCTTGCAATACTTACCTTCATAACTTTATATTTTTAAAAAATTCAGAACTATCTGTGGTGCTATCTGTGTACACAGATGCAACGGAACGAGCATCGTGACGGTGCTATTTATTTTTTCATTTGGCAAAATTAAGACGACTTTTTCGATTTTCCTAATATTTAGCGTTAAATATTCATAATCAATTGTTTACATTCATTCGATTTTCTTTACAATTTATCTGTAGAGTATTCGTTGTGGAACGCCTTGAGATTTTATTATGTATCTGAATATCAATCACTTATATAAAATGCATATATTATGGTGCAATTTACAGTTCTCGTTATATTAAAAATTCTTAAACCAGTGTCTTTATAAAAAAATGGTGATAAAACAATGAAAACAACTTGGAAAGATTTATCAATCAAAGAGAAAATAGCAATACTGTCAGCTGTTGTTGCTTTTATCTTAGGGTGGGCTATGAGTATTGGAGCATTCTTTGTTCCACCAGTAGGAGAAGTGGCTGATTCAATATTATGGATTTTAGGACAAGCATTGTTATATAGTTCAGCTGTATTTGGAGTGAGTGCCTACTTTAGGAGCGAAGCAGTACAGTTAAGGAGAGACATGGACAGACATCTTGAGCATATGGAGAGAATGCAGATTCAGAGGGAGAAAATAAGAAATGGCATACCAGTAGAAGAAATACCAAATGAAGATGAATAGTATAGGAATGTATAAAAATCCATATAATAATCAATATGTTGCACCAGAAGGATATGCATTTTATTATAATGGTATAAATCAAGGGAGAATAATATGGACATCATCACCAGAAGGTTACTATATTGATGTCGATAACACAAAGAAATAATATATGGAACAATTTACCAAGAACTTTAGTTATGATGAATTAATAGCATCAGCTACAGCAAAACGATTAGGTATTGATAATACACCAACACCAGAAGAGAAGGAGAAACTAAGACAGCTATGTGAAGATATATTACAGCCAATTAGAGACGCTTGGAAGGGTGTTATAGTAGTGAACAGTGGATATAGGTGTGAAGCATTAAACAAGGCTGTAGGAGGCGTTAAGAACAGTCAGCATAGACTAGGTGAAGCTGCTGATATAAAGGTAGGAGGAAAGGAAAGAAATAGAAAGTTATTCAATTTCATATATAAGTTAATCCAGAAGGGTGATATAAAGGTTGGTCAGTTAATTGATGAATATAACTATCAATGGATACATGTTAGTTTACCAAGGAAGAATAAAGAGAACAATCAGATATTACATATTAAGTAAAGACACATCATTAGGCACTAGGGCACGCTACCAAAGACATTAGGACTGATGATTTTTATTGGAGGATAGGTCGGTGAAACTATCCTCCTTATTTTTTTATCAATTATCTAGATATTTATATTAGATTAATATGGTTAATATATGGATTTGAAATTACTTTATTACTACAGTGATTCTTGTGGTGCTTGTAAGGATTATGAGACAGTGGTGGATAAGTTGTCCAAGGCATTTAAAATAACGCTTCAGAAACAAAATATAGATGAAATAAGACCACAATATAAACTAGATGGTATACCAACAATGATATTGACAAATAATGATGTTGAAATATGGAGAAGTGTTGGTAACATTTCATTTCAACAAGTCTATAAAGATATAAAGGATTTTATATAATGACAAATGAAGAACATGGACAAGAGTTTTTGCAGTTTGTTGCCAAGAATGAAGCAAGATTAAAGAAGAATTTGCAGAAGAACATAACTTATAATCCAGACATCTTTGATGATGTTTTCCAAGAGAGTATTATCAAGGTATACTCTGCCATAGAGAATGGTGCAAGGATAAAGGACTTTGAACAGTATTTCTTCATAGCATCTAAGTTCTGTTACATCAATGTTGATAACAAGGTGAAGGCAAGACAGAAGACTGATGATAGGGATGCATATGTATCGATTGATGAGGATGAGAGGTTTGCAGAGTATGACAATGCATGGCAGATAAAGGAAGATAGAAACGAGAGGATAAATGAGTTGATGAGATATTTGTCAAAGAGATTAAATGAAGTATTTTCTCCTAGGGAATGTGATATATTCTTGATATATTACAGATTAAAATCAGAGAAGGCAGGTGTCTCATACAAGAAGTTGGCAAAGATATTGGAGATAGATGTGAAGGAAGTAACGAATATCATCCAGCGTGTTAAGAAGTGGGTGAAGGAGGATAAGGAGATAATTGAAACAAAGAGGAAGTTGATGAATGGAGTTAATTAGTTTATTGATACCAAGTCTATGGGAATTTATAACGTTATTGTCATTGATGTTCATATCAATACCAGTAGCATATTTGTTGATGTATAATCCAAAGTTAACATTGCTTCAGTTGGATGCATTTAACATTGAGCCATTTAACTGTACCAAGTGTATGCAGTTTTGGGTTAATTTCATACCGAATGTATTTTTGGCTTATATATGGAATCCAATGTTTTTGTTATGGGGTTTGATTACAGCATCAGCCCTTACATATTCAGTCATAAGAAGTTATGGAAAATAATGATAATCTTTATTTAAAAAATATTATATGGAAACTAGAAACATTTCAATAGCGAAGAAGAATGGTTACACTTTGCCAAAGGTATTAAGGGCAAAGCAGTATCTTGAGGAAATTGGAAATAACAAGAGGAACTTTCCTTTTGAGAAGTTGGTGACATACTACAATGACTTGTTGGGCACTCATGATTCAACACAAGGTTGCAGATGTCAGTCACCAAAGTATTACAATGGCATTCATAACTATTTCACCTATGGAAAGCTTACCTTGATTAACAATGGTCTTGCAACTGAAGCTGACTTTGAGTTGAAGGAGGAAACACCAGTGATTGAGAACGAGGCAGAAAGAATCAATCTTGGCACTGAAGAACCTCAAGAAATCGTCTCAGAGGCTGTTTCAGAAGAGAAGGTGGATGATGTTAAGGAAGAGGAAAACAAAGAGGCTGAAGAGCCAAAGAAGAAGGGCAGAAAGAAGAATTCATAACATATGATTAAGTTAGAGATAAATGATAAGAAGTACAAGATACCAGAGTCATTTGATGAGTTAACGTTGGAGCAATATTGTAGGATATTCTATAAGATTGACACGAATGAGTTGGAGGATGATGTTGATAACTTCAAGCGTCAGAGGGAGAATGAATCCATAATATTGTCCAGACTGTTGGGAGAGGATGATGATTTCTGTTTATCTTTGCCTTTGAATGTATATGCAAACTTGCTTGAGCATACCAAGTTCATATATGATGTTGATTTCTTGTTAAGGAACTCAAGGGCAGGTATAACCATTGATGGCAAGCGTTATTCAGTGCCACCTTTCAATGAAATGAGTTTAAGACAATATATTGACGCTGATGTTGTTATAAAGGACAAGGAGAATCCTATGCAGTATATTGAGTTGTTGAGCATATTGTTGACAACCAGAGGAAAGGATGGAAAGTGGATACCTTACAATGGTGAGTATGAAGAGTTGATGGGAAAGTTAAGGGAAACGAAGTGTAGTGAGGCATTGGGTATTGTATATCATTTTTTCAAGAAAGGTCACGCCTTGAAAGTACTTTCTCAACTCTCTATGAAGGTGGAGGAGAGCCGACAGCACCAGCTTACAGCAAGTTCTTGAAGAATTTCAATTGGATGCATATTGTATCGATGTTAGCCAATCATGAGTTCTTACAGTTGGAGAAGGTATTGGATTACAATGTAATGGATGTATATGCATATCTTCAATATTCTGATGAGAAGGTTAAGGCAGAGAATGCACAGAGGAAGTTTTTGCAAGAGAAGAACAAGAGGTCGTGACCAAAATAAATAAGAATAATAACGATGGCTCATTCCAGTAGGGGTGAGCCATTTTCATTAATATCAGATAATATGTCATTAGCAAAATCACACAGCAATAAAGACAAGAAGGAGAGGAAGGCAAAGAAGTTGCCACAGTCATTGAATGGTGGTGTGCCAACCTTGACTGATGACTACAACAAGGCTGATGCCCTAGTTGACCTTGTGTATGTTGACATTGCCAATGGTGTTTCGCGTTCTGAGGTTATTCAGAAGATTACCAAGGGAGTGTATGATGGTATGGAGAGACCATTACATCCTAGAACAGCTGCAAACTACTATAATGCAGCCTTGGATAGGTTTGCCGAGGACAGAAACATTGAGGCAGAGAGGTTAAGGGATGTCTTTTATACTCGTTATGAGTCATTGCTTCAAGATGCTGTGAAGAAGGGTGACTTGTATAATGCAAGGGGCATTCTAGACAGCATGGCAAGGATATTTGGTGTTGAGAAGAAGGATGCACCACAGAATGCTGTCCAGATAATAAATAACAAGGAAGGCATCAAGGTTTCCTTTGGATTTAACAACAACGTTGAGGATGAATCTGTACTTTGATATAAACCTTACAAGAAAGCAGCAAGAAGCCTATAGCCTATTACATGAGGAAGACACAAAGGTATTGGTTGCAAGGTGGTCTCGACAAAGCGGAAAGTCAGTCTTTGCCGAGATTGCCTTGATTGAGTCCATGTGTGTGCCATTGACCTTTAATGCATATATATCACCAACATATTCACAAGGTAGAAAGGTATATAAGGAAATAACACAGTTATTGGAGAACACAGGTGTCATCAAGAAGGCAAATGCATCGACATTGACAATTCAGACAATATTCAACTCATATCTTCAGTTCTTTACAATGGAAAGTCCAACAGCTATCAGAGGTTATACAATCAGTGGTCTCTTGGTATTGGATGAAGCATCGTTCTTTCCAGATATGTTGGTTGATGGTAGTGAACCTTGGTCATCAGTTATAATGCCAATCACAAAGGCAAGGCATCCAAAGATATTGGTCATATCAACGCCAAAGGGCAAGCGTGGCATGTTCTATGATATGTATATGAAGGCTGTTAAGAAGGAGAAGGGATATAAGGAAATATCAGCCACAATATATGATGATGATTTGGTTTCACCAGAAGAGATTGAGGATATAAGAAAGAGTGTATCACCAATTGGCTTTCAAGAGGAATTTATGGTTGAGTTCTTGGATTCATCATTAACTTTCTTCAAAGGGTTTGAGAATTGTTTTTCAACTTATGATTATAAGTATGATGAGAAGCAATGGATAGGTATCGACTTATCAGCGAATGGTGAGGATGCTACCATTGTCACCAAGATAAATGAGAGTATGCAAGTGAAACAATATAAGGTGGAAGGCACTCTTGATTCCAAGTATCAGCAGATTGCAGATATTATCAACTCAACCAGTAATCTTCAGATGTGTTACTGTGAAATAAATGGGATTGGCAGTGTGATGTTGAATGAGGTTGAAAAACTCGTCTCTAACAAGTCAAAACTAAGGGAGTGGACAACTAGTAATCCTACCAAGGAAAAGGCTGTCAGCAGCCTCGCTATGGCTATTGCAAACAAAGAAATACACTTTAACACAAGTGACAATGAACTGTACTCAGAGTTGGGAACATTTATTGTGAAGTATACCAAGACAGGTAAGATGCAGTTTGAGGCACAGAGTGGCAAGCATGATGACAGATGCATGTCGTTGGCTATTGCCTTGCAAGCCAAGCAAGATTATGATACAAAAGTTACTAAGACTTTCTTAAGTGTGGTCAAGATATAAAATCTTTATTAGAAAAAATATGATTAATAGTATTATAAGAACCTTTTACAACGTTGCACGCGAGCATAAGTTGGTGAGACAGTTCAAGTATGATAGATTGTCAAAGGGTGCAGGCATTGGTGAAGAAAATCATCCACTTGTATTCCTAGAAGACCCAATCTATGTTGCCGACTCAACGTTGAATGATGGCAGTGTTAAGTGTACTGTCAATTTTGATGTTGTTATGACACCTCAAGCCTTTGAGAACTACAACAAGAGGCAGTTGACACCAGAGGAATGTCAGACTGTTGCACACGCCATTGCATTGAACTTTGTTGCAAAGTTGAAGGACATTCAGAATCATTATGAGTTATATAATGAGGATGAGTATAACACATCAATACACGTTATATCATATTCCTTTGTTACATTGAGGAATTGGTATGACAATAATGCAGCTGGTGTCAGATGCACTATGATTATAAGCGTTGACAATCCAATTAACTATTGTGACCTTGAGGAACACTTTGACCCAGAGAAGGAGTTTGACCTTGGAGAGTTATTGCAGCCAATCAATACTGATGATGCAGCTGGTTGTTATGATTCTGCAACTTTCTCATACAAATTTCCAAAAATCTCTTTAGATTAAAAATTTCCATATTAATCTTTATAGAAAAAGAGATATGATTGATTTAAAAGGAAATTATTTAGTAGAGAAAGATGGTAGGATTTATTCTTTCTATGGTAAGGGTCAGTATTTGAACCCTACAGTTAATGCAGAAGGCTATTGTGTGGTATCAATCACTGTAGATGGCGTTAAGAATCAGTACAAAGTACATCAGTTGGTGGCAGAGGCATTTGTTCCAAATCCAGAAGGAAAAGAGTGCATCCACCATAAGGATAGAAATAAGTTAAATAATTCTGCTGACAATTTGCAGTGGGTGACTAGAGAGGAACATTCAGCATTACACAGTGACCCTAACGACCAAGCATATATTTACACCAAAGAGTTTGGAGAAAAACTATCTAAGGTATTAAAGGGTCGCCCATCACCGTTGAAGGGTAAAAAAATGTCAGAAGAAGCAAGGAAAAAAATGTCAGAATCAGCCAAAGGAAAAGTTTTTTCAATTGAAACTAGAAAAAAGATTTCTGAAGCCAACAGTGGTAGACCACAGTCTGAAGAACACAAAAGAAAAAAGGCTGAGTCAAAGAAACGACCAGTTGCTCAATATGACAAGGAAAATAATTTCATAAAAGAGTGGAAGTCAGCACTAGATGCAGAACAAGGATGTGGTGTATCAAGATGTCACATCGCTACTGTATGTAAGGGAAAGCGTCAAAGTGCTGGTGGATACATTTGGAGGTATGTATAATGGACACCAAGAGATTATTGGAGGATATGCACAATTTGCTGAAGATAATTGCAGAGGAATCAAAGGCAATTATGATGGCTGTGTTGGCATCTGAAAAGGGTGTCAACAAGAAGGTTGGTGTCAACACATTGATTGATTCAAATTTATTCAATGAATTGGGCATTGCCACTGAGGATTTCGAGGTTGTTAATCTATTGGTTAATGATTATATTCAATATATTGAGAGTGGTAGACAACCAGGTTCTTTTCCTCCACCACACGCTATAGCAGAATGGTGTCAGAGAAAGGGTTTACCTTCTGACAATGGCACAGTATACATCATCTGTAGGTCTATCTATGAAAATGGTATTCCAGCGAGACCAATATTTGATGGTGATGATGGTGTATGGGAAAAGGTTGACGCTGCTTGGGATGATTGGGCTGATATGGTGTTCAACACATTGACAGAGCAGCTTGATGAATTTTTTAAAGATTAAAATAATAATATAGATATGGCAAATAGGATATTAGCTAGTTCCCTTGATAATTTTGTACTGTTCAACACTCCTACAGTCGCGCTACCTTATGTGACGTTCACTGTTGGCACATTGTCGGCATCTGTTGAGATTACCATCAAGGAGGCAAACAATGACTATGGTTATTCAAGGGTGATTAATGGTACACCAAATGGTGAGACCACATCAACCAGTTTCAATACAATTGGTATTGGACTTTATAACTTGTATGAATGTATTAAGTTAAACAGTATATTCTACAACATTACATTCTTGAATGCAACAACGATAAAGTGTCAGATTGACACCTCATTGAAGTATGACATTACTCTCACAAAGGGTAGTGGTATAACCATTGGTGGTACATTCAACTCTTACTCTCCTAGTCTTCCAAACAAGACTTGTGTTATCCTTCAAGAGAGTGGTGGTACAAACTCAATCAATATGGAGAAGTATCACAATGCTGCAACAGTATCATTCAACGTTACAGCACCTTTTCAGAAGACGATGTTCAACAAGCCATTGGAATATAACATAAGGGGTTATAAGGTGATAGATGGTTCAACAAGCAACATTACCATACCATTTGAAACTATGACAGTGTTGCCAACAACGTTGACCAAGTTTCAGACTGTGAACTATGATGACTATCTCTACACTCAAGCAAAGGGTAGTTGCAAGTTCCTTACAACTCAAGAGAGTAGATATTACAACTATGGTGAATGGGTTGGATTGTCTGTATTATCTGATGTGACGTTTTCAACGCCATTGTTAAGGAAAGCATACTATACCAACAGTGGTGTATATTTGAAGACTGAGTACAGTGTTCAGTATGTAGAGAAGAATGGTAGAAGATATGATTTCTATGATGTTTTCAACTTGAACAGCGTGGAGGCACAATATAACAAGCAAGTGGGTTATATCTTGGTATCATTGGCTACAGGTTTTGGTTATCCAGCAGTTTCCAATGAGATTAAGTTTGAGATTAATCCAAAGTGTGATGGAAACAATGAAATATTCTTCCTTAACGAGATTGGTGGTGTGGATTCATTCAACTTCACCAACACAAAGGAGATTACTAGAAGCATTGACAGTCAGAACACTTATGCAAAGACACATACAAGAGGTTTCATTGACATATATGAACATGAGTATGTATTGAACAAGAGGAACAAGATAACTACAACGTTGAGTACAAATCAGTTGGATATAAGCATTACCAATTGGTTGAATCAGTTGGTTAAGAGCAAGTACACATACAAGTTCCTAGGCATGAACAATCCAATGTTTAAAATAATAGTGGTTGACAAGTTTACAATAACGACAAACACAGCTGATGATGAGTTTGAACTTTCTCTTGAATACCACGATGCTGATAATGACAGTTTAATCTAATGATTCAGATATATATTGACAATAAGTTAATTGACCTTGACAACACCAATATTTCCCTTCAGAAGGAGTTTGAGGATGAGGTGGAGAATATTCCAACAGAGGTGGAATACTCATACACTGTGTCCATTCCAGCAACGATGAACAACAAGGAGATATTTGGCTTTGTTGACACATTCGATGTTGCAGACAAGTTCAAGAGGTTGTACAATGCTGACCTCTATGTTGATGAGTTGTTGATATTGAGTGGAAAGTTCAAGGTCACATCCATTGAGAGTGGCTATTACAAGGGAAACATATATAACCCAAAGAAGAAGACAATCTCAGAGATACTAGGTGATAGGAACTTGAATGAGATTATACCTCATATGAAGCCTATGAATGGTCTTGCCGACTTTGATAAGATTAATAATGAGACTTGTTATCTTCCATTGTCGATGGCTGACAGAAGGCTGCTTCCAGATTATTGCAGACTACCTTATGAGTGGGATTGTGCAAGTGCTGAAACACTTGGTTATACTTGTGAACAGATAACACAAGTACACGATAAACACGTTGTATTTCCATATATCTTGTATGGTCTTCCAATGAACAATCCAGAAGAGGTATCAAGTGATATTGACATATACACTCAAGACCTTGAGTATAAGAAGCACAATATCAGTGATGACACTATATTTCCAGCATTCAACGTTGTAAGTGTATTGAAGGATATATTCAAGACTGAAGGATATAACTTGACTGGTAATATCATCGATGGTACAAACAGTGATTTCTATAATGGTTTGTATCAGACATTTCAATATTCATATGATGATTACAAGAAGAACAAGGATGTACCTTTCTATTGTCATATAAAAGGCGGTTATTGGAACTATGACTATAATGCATCAACTGACACATACACAGCATCACCAAGCCTTGAGATTATGACATTGTTCGATGCTCCAGAGTTCACTTGGGACTTTACTGATGATGATTCAAAGGGTAATGGCAACTTCCAATATGGTGTTGATAACCCTTGGACTCCTGGAAGTAAAAGTGAAGGAAGATGGGGATATATTGATTGGAATTTCAGCAGTGATGAGAAGCATATGTTTGCAAAGGGAAGTGGTGATGAAAACACTGGTACTATCATTGTCCCTAGAAGTGGTTGGTACAAGATTAGGCTGAATGGCAGTATGGAATATCCTTTTACTGGAGACCAAATACTTAGTGGTGTAAAAGCCATATGGAAGGGTAATTACTTTGACCCTCAAGTTTGGAGGCTTGAGCCAACTGGTGAAATGGTCATTGGTGGTACAACAGACCAAGCAGACAACACAACGCTTGCAGAACAGCCATTCGAGATACACTTGAAGAGAGGTTATCCAAAGGAAAATCCTAGGTTTTATTCATTTAACTCATTCACTCCAATGAATGCTGTTGAGTACTATGAAGACAAGACAGTTGTGTTGGATGGTAATGGCATGACTTACTTGAGGATACCAGACGGTGAAGCACAGAGACGTTATGCCAAGAATGGTAGTGCAGCCATTGTGAAACAGATTGGTGATTACACTGGAAATGAATTCATCTGTGGTGCAAGGCTTGGTGGTGCTTGGTTTTCTTCACAGTGGGGTTGTGGATATTATGGTGAGGCAAGAAGACCAAACAGAGTATTTGGACAAGGTGTAGGTCTTGCTCTTCCAGACCCAACGAAGATGGTTGCCACAGCATATTATGACAATCAGCAGTTAACAGCCCAATACAAGAGGGATGTAAATCCAAAGTATACTGGTTGGTTCTTGAAAATGGCTGATGCTAGTACAAATACATTACACGAATATGCAGAGAAGACAGCACAGTGCCTTATAAGGGCTGACTCATATACCAACTTCCTAGGTTATAATACACTTGTAGGCAGTGATGGCAACTTCAGATGGGACACAACATCAAACTATGGTGCAGTGTCTTGGGAAGGTGCTGATGCTTGTTCAGCACATACTGGTAACAGAAGTGGTGGTGATGCTGAACATAGAGGCGAATGGGACACCAATACTGTTGTATGGCTGAATGAAGGAGAGACATTGTACTTGGAGGTGTTGATGCCAGTACACCACGGAGGTAAGTATCAAGAACCAGACTGTGGAGACCACTCTGAATGGTATGACCAAATCAATTGGGTTAATGGAACAAAGGTGGCATATGACCTTTATATTGGTTTCTTGAATGGAGATAAGGAATGGATACCAAGACCAGACGATGGCATTGACACATTTGACAATTTGAAGAAACACAGATTGACCAATGTTAACCAGTTCTTGCCAACTATGAAGTGTAATGACTACCTTGAGAAGTTCTTGAAGACATTTAACCTACAGTTGACCATGAAGGACTCAAAGACATTCTCCATTGATACAATAGGTAATGGAACAATGATGGGTAATGTGATTGATATTGACAAAATATGTAATATTGATGATGCTGAGTTCAAGCCATTGTCTTCTGATTCCATAATGGAATACAAGTGGAAGATTGATACAAGTGAGACAGGTTATGCTCAAGGAAACCAATCACCACATAGAACTAACTATAGTGACAGCGTGAGTAATGCTGCTTGGTATGAGAGTGGCTATACAGGTGAGGAAACCATTGTCAATGACGCGAATTCTAGTGGTACAGTGAAGAAAATTGAAGCACCTTGGAGTTATAACTGGTATAAGACCATACATTTCCTTCATAACTATGAAAATCCTCCAATAACTGAAGAATTTTCTGATATATCTGTCATAACTGACACTAGTATATGGAAAAATGGCATGACATTCGCTGCTGCTGCAAAGGAAATGCCAAAGACATCGAAGACAATGAGGTTATTCACCTTGAAGAGGAACAAAAATATGGATAACAAGCAGTATGCATACATCAATTTCAAGTATGACGAGAAGGCTGTGAACACTTCAGTTGAGGATTATGGCTATTATTCAAACTATTATGACAAGACTATTGATAAGGTATGTAATCTAGTATTGCCAAGCAACTACTTTGAGACAATTGACCTTACCAAGAACAAGCATAGACTGCATCTTGACTACAAGATAATGAATAATGCATATGATGGTGAGGTTTATAACCAAAGTCTGATGGATGTGTTCTTCTCTAGGAACGTTAAGGGTGGATATGACATTGAAGTGCCTATTAAATTATCCAATGAAGACTATCAGAAGACCAAGCAAGGCACTCTGTACAAGTTACATGATGGTTTGTATAAGGTGAAGTCAATTGAAGGACACGATGTCAACAAGAAGAATGACTCCACGTTGACGTTAACCACCTTGAAATAAACTCTTTATTAGAAAAACATTAAGATGGCTAATCAAAAGGAATATAAGATTATAATTAATGGAATACAAGAGAGTATCGAAGGTATCGGTACTCTCCAAGATTCCCTTGATAAGCTTGGCAAGAAGGTTGAAGAGAGTGGTGGTCATTTCAAGACAGCATCCAAGAGCATGGATGAGTTGGCAAAGACTGAGGAACAGATTAAAAACTATAACGAGGAATATGCCACAGCGTTAGCTGCTAACAAGGCTGTTTTATCAGACCATAACAAGGAGGTTAAGGCAAAACTTGACCTTGAGAAGGCTGAGATAACAGTCCAGAACGATTTGAGAGATACCTATGCACAGAAACAGCAGTTATTGACTGCTATGGGCAAGGTAATCAAGAATACAGCAGGTGATACATCAGAGCTTCAAGCAAAATATGCTGAATTAAACCAAGAACTCAAGGATTTCGATGCTTCTTTGGGCAATCATCAGAGAAACGTTGGTGATTATGAGATTGCTACCAAGGGCTTGAAGGTTCAGTTGAAGGAAATGCAGACTGAAATGGCTAATATGTTAGCCAATGGCATTGACAAGGCTGACCCAAAGTTTGTTGAACTTGCAAAGAAGGCAGGTTCTCTCAAGGATGCCATAGGTGATGCTAGTGAGGAAATCAATCGTTTTGCATCAGATACCAAGAAACTTGACGATGTAATCAACGTTGCACAGTCTGCCACAGCTGCATTTGAGTTGTGGAAGGGTGCTATGAGTGCCTTTGGAGTTGAAACAGAGGGTGCTGTGGAGGCAATACAGAAACTTCAAGGTGCAATGGCTATAATCCAGTCGCTACAGACGCTTCAGAAGACTCTTGAAGCCAATACTTTGTCTGCAAGACTGTTCAACAAGTCTATGACTGTGCTGTCATTTGGTATGCAAGGCACTACCAAAGCGACAAAACTCTTATCATTGGCTCTAAGAGGTCTTGGAATAGGTCTTCTAATAGGACTTCTTGCAACTTTATATGAACATTGGGATGACATCAAGAATATTATCAAGGATAACATACCATATGTTGAAGAAATAACTAGTAAATTCAATGGTTTGCTAGGTGTTTTAATGGGTTTAGGTAATGCTATTAAAAATGCATTTATGAAACCTATGGAACAAGTTGCAAAGGGACTATGGAAACTCATAAAAGGCGACTTCAAGGGTGCAATGGATGCATTTGGGAAGACCTTTGATAATTGGTGGGAAAATGTTAAGAAAGGTTTCTGGGATGGAAATGCATATGCAAAGGAATTAACAACAAAAACTGCAAAGGAAACCAAGAAAACCATAACAAAGACAGCCAAAGAGACAGCAGACAAGGAGAAAGAGATAAGGGAGAAGATGTTGAAAGACCTTATCGATGCTGAGAAGAAGGCTGCTGATGACATCAAGAAGCTGAGAGACAAGGAAGTTGAAGAAGAGAAGAAACGCCAAGAGAAGTTAAAGCAACTTAGGAAGAAAGGTGTTGACCTTGAGTATGATTATCAGAAGGCACTGCTTGAAAATCAACTTGAAGAAGCCAATAACGATGAGGAAAAGATAAAGATTAAGGAAAAACTCATTGAACTTGACAAGAAACGTCAAGAAGAGGCTGCAAAGGCTGCTGCTGCTGATGCAATGGGTATCTCAATGGAGGAACTTAACAAGAGACTCAATGCAACTGATGAAAAATGGTTAAACCTTAATGAAACCCAGAAGGAAGTACTCAAGAATCTTCAGACACAGCTTGAAACAACAGGTGTTGTAGCTGATACAGCCAAGAAAAAGTTGGAAGGTGAAGGCACAACTCCAAAGAAAAAGGAAGGTGATGGCGATGGTGATGAAGGAAAGAAATGGGGAGAAGGTCTTCTAAAATTCTTGAATGATAAGAACACTCAGATGGCAATTGGTTTGTTCCAAGACACTGTTGATACCATTGGCGACTTGTTCAGTTCAATGTTGGAGTTTGAGATTGAAGAGGCAGAGGAAAAACTTAATCAGATAACAAAACTCCAAGAGGAAGCAGTCGAAAGAGTATCACAGTCAAAGGACAGACTTGAAGAGTTGAATGACAAACTCAAGGAGTCAAGTGGTGCTCAACTTGAGGCATACAAGACACAGATTGCAGATGAAATGTTGCTTCTCCAAGAGAGAGAACAAGAGGAAAGAAGGCTTGCCAAGGAGAAGGAGAAGAGAGAGAAAGAACTAGAGAAGAAGCAGAGACAGCAGAGAAAGGCTGAAGCTGCAACACAGTTGGTTCAGTCAATCATCAACACAGCACTTGCAGTTACCAAGGCATTCGCTGAATTTGGACCGATTTTGGGACCGATTTTTGGAGCAATAATCTCAGCACTTGGTGCAATACAGCAAGGTATTATCATCAAACAGATGTCCAAACTTGAAGATGGTGGATTGCTTCGTGGCAAGAAGCACAGTCAAGGTGGCATACCAGTAGGAAACACTGGAATTGAGGTAGAAGGTGGTGAATATGTTGTCAACAGACGTTCTACAGCCAAGTACTTACCATTGCTACAGCAGATAAATGAAGAGGGTGCAAGGAAGAAGACAGTTGCCAATCAGTTAGGAAAAATGGCAAGTGGTGGAGAGTTGAACTATGAGAAGATAAACAGCAATATGGACGCGATGAACACTGCCAAGATTGTTACAAGTGCAATTGAAAGCATTGATATGCATCCAGTAGTTTCAGTCATCGACATCAACAGAGGTCAGAAGAACCTAACAGAGGTAAGACAACTTGCAGGTGCAAGTTCATAATATATAAAGAAATGGTGGGGGATTGACCTCCACCATTTTTTTATTTAAAACTATCTTTATAAAAAACAATTTTAATATGAATAACACTTTTCAGATATATGATGTTATAATTGATGATAATAGTCTTGGACTGACAGCCATAAGTCTTGTCGATGAACCAGCAATTATGGAAGACTTTCTTGCTTTCAAGAATCAAGAGACAGAGCAGATGATATGGATGTCTAGTAGGGACAAACACGAGATTGTAAGTCCAATCTTGATACCAAATCAGTTGATATTGAGACAAGGTGAAGACGGCAGTCTGTATTACATCAGATGGACTAAGGAAACAATTGCAATGGCTGCTGAGAGGTATATTGCCAATGGTTTCTTCAACAATTTCACTGTTATGCATCCGACGTTTTACAACAAGGATATGAAGTACACTGATGCCTTGGAGAAGGACATTTACATGCTGAGGATGTGGACAATTGACAACGCTGAAACTGATGATGCCAACACCAAGTATGGTTTCAATCTTCCAGAGGGTACTCTTATGGTACACTTGAAGGTTCATAACAGAAAGATATGGCAGATGATTAAGAACAAGGAGTTGAGAGGACTGTCCATCGAAGCATTTACAAGAATGATTAAAAATAATAACAATGTTAATATAAATGTAAATATGGATATTACTAATAAGCAGATGTCTATGTTCCAGAAATTCATAACCTTTATGAACGAGGTGAGTGCAGAGGCACAAGATATAGCAGACGTTGCAAGGAAGGATGAGACCAACAGTGGTGAGGTGTCTTTGAAGTATTACATCACAGATGAACACTACATTGAGGTTGATGCCGAGGGATATGCACGTGACGAAGAGTATAATCTTGTGGCTGAAGGTGAATATAAGCTTGCTGATGGCAATGTTCTAGTTGTAGGTGCTGACAACAAGTTTATTGAGTCCAAGGCACTTGCAGAGGGCAGTGAGGAAGAGCCACTTGAAGCACCAATTGCAAACGAGAAAGTAAAGGAAGAGGATAAGGAAGATGAGAAAGATGATGAAAAATCTGAAGGAGAGCCTAGTGGAGAAGGTGACAACACTGAATCTGAGGGTGACGCTGTGGGCGATGAGGAAGGTTCTGAAACTCCAGCAGAAGAGGATGATGAGAAGAAAAAGGTAGCCAATGCTACAATTGATAAGGAAGAGGATGAAATCCCAGTGGAAGTTCCAGTTGAAGAGCCAATTGAAGAGATACCTTCAACACTTGTTCCATTCGACATCAATGGCGTTGAGTACATGTTGCCTCAAGAGGTTATTGACTTCATCAATGGGCTTATTGCAAGCAAGGACAGCGTTATGAGTGAGTTGTCAATGATGAAGGAAAGAATGCCATCAACAGAACCAATTCCAGCTGTAATCAATCAGACAAAGGTTGAAGTTGATGATGAAACTGATGGTTTATTCAATGCTGTAAGGCTATTGAATAGAAAAAGATAAAATATTTTATCTTTATAAAAAAAATTAAGAATAATTAAAGCATAAAAAAGAATAAAAATATGGCTAATAAGATGATTGAAAACAACTTCCCTTTTAAGGTGAAGGAGCAGCCAGAGTGGTTCTACAAGACTCTTAGAAAGGCAAAGACCATTGATGGTGATTATGTTCGTGTATTAAGCAACATCACAAAGGATACCAATGTTAGAAAACTTGTTATGGACAAGAACTCAATTTCTCAGATTGATGCTAGGGATTGTGGTTGGACTCCAACTAAGCGTTTCACATTTGATTCTAAGTTGATGACTGTAAGAAATTACAAAATTAATGAAGAGCAGTGTTTACAGGATTTGGATTCACTTTACAGTGAGATGATTTTCAATTCCATTGGTGCAAACAAGGACAGCTGGCCAAAGGTTGGTGAACCAGAGTCACTTGAGAGTGCTATTATGTTCCATCTTCAGAATTCTCTTGCAAATGATATTGAGAGAATAATTTGGGGTGGTGAAGGTAATGAGGTTGCAGGTATCCACGATGGTATTGTAGATAAGCTTGCTGCTTCTGCTGATTCAATCAAGGTTGAGAATGCTGTTACCATTGATAGTTCTAACGTTCTTGCAGAGATTGCACGTGTTTATGATGCAATTCCAGACAACGTTCTTTATGAAGGTTTGTTTGACCCTAAGAGAGCAGGTGTGAAGATTTTCGTTTCACTTGACATCTATCGTTATTTGATGCACGCTCTTTCAACTGTACCTACTGAGTATCTTGTACAAGTTCCTTCATTCACTAAGGAAGGTGATAAGATTTTCTACATGGGCATTGAGATTGTAGTTGTTGGTCTTCCAGCTAACACTATGATTGCAGCTTCTCGTGATAACCTTGTATTCTTGACTGACTTGCTTTCAGATACTACTGAGATTGATGCTCAGATGGGTCAAAATGCATATGATAGAAACGTTTGGTATGTTGTAGGTAACTATCGTGCTAACTCAGACGTTATTTTCGAGGATGAGTGTGTACTTTATCAGAGAGACTAATTAAACTATAACTCTTGAGGGTGAAATATCCCTCAAGATTATTTAAAAATAATATTCATAAAAACTAGATATAACAATGGGTAGTTTAAATTGTAAGATAACAAAGGGTGTTGTTGAAACTTGTACCCCAAATGTTGCTGGTGTGTTGAAGATGGCTATTGCTAACTGGGATGAGAGTTATACTTTCACCAACAGTGATGCAGAGTGTTCTATTGACACCATCGACCTTGGAAGCGAGAAGGCATATCCTTTTGCTATAATGGACGGCACAGGTCAGGCACTTTCAACAGGTACTATTGGTGCTAATGCAGACTCTCGTTATCATCAGCACAGTGTAACTGGTCAGATTGCTAAATTGGATTGTGACCTTCTTGGTGATTACAACAACTTCTTCCTCGGAAAGGTGATTGTGTTCGTCGAAACTCGAAACAGAGAGGTCTTTGCATTTGGTGTTGATAATGGACTTCGCGCTAGCACTTGGACATATGATACAGGTACTGCTGAAGGTGATGCAAATGGTATCAACTTCGTGTTCGAGGGTTCACAGCCAAATCCTCCAGTTAAGATTAAGGATTGGAGCGTTGTAACAGATTTGTTCTAATCACATATTAATAATTAATATATTTTTTTCAAAGGTGAGATAGCCGATTGGTTATCTTGCCTTTTTTTGTCTCCACCTCAAGCCATATGCCTTTTCAACTTTTCCTTTTAAACAACTAGTAATATTTGCATCGGCAAAGCCATGCCTTCTAGCTTCTCTCTTTGATTCAAAAGTATATACAACATTTCCTTCATCGTCTAATGCTTCAACTGGTTTTGATGTTCTAGCTGTTCTTGTACCATACTTTAAATTGTACTCTTTTGAACACCACTCAAGGTTTTCAACAAAATTCTCTTGCTTCTGTTCATTTTTGTGATTAACTTGTGGTAAATTATCTGGGTTATCAATAAATGCTTCAGCGACTAACCTATGTACTAAATACCATTTATTAGTTCCATCTTTCGATAAGCATACCCTAAGATAATCATTCCATATTGGATGCTGTTCCATTAATTTTTCATCGTTATGTCTAACACACCCTTTACCACCAATCCAAGTTCTTGGTAGAGATTTTACCCTACCTTCATTTGATACTTGGTAGAGTCCTTCATAATTTTTAATGTCTTTCCAAACTTCCATATTATTAGATTTTAATATAATTATTTCTTACTTTGCAAAGATACATAAAAAATATGAGAAAAACAAATTTTATCTTTATGAAAAAGAAAATAATACAATTAAAACATTATTAACAATGGCACTCAATTGTCGTTTAGACAGAAACATAACTCTAAGTCAGCCTAACGAAAGTGGTGGCACTGATTCTTGTAATGGACAAGACATCACTATGGGTGTTGGAGGTATATCTTCTCCAGTGCTTGTATACAACATCAGCGACGTTCCAAGTTTGACTTTTGAGGGTGACAATCGTTCTGATTACTCTTTGTATGTTGAAACCATCAACTCCATTGGAAAGTTCTACAAGGTAGACCATACAGATGCAACCTACAACGAGGAATATGATAATCATAAATGGACACATTCTCTTTCATTGACTGTAGCAAATATCACTTCATTATATGAGGATATATTATCAGATGCCGTCAATGGAAAGTACCTTGTATGCTTCAAGCCAAATGGTGCTGAGGACTACAGAATGTTTGGATGGAAGTTTGGTGCAACACTTGATTATTCATTGAATATCTCTAGTGATTCACTTGGTTATACAATCACATTTGAAGACACGTCAGAATATCCTTTATTCACTGTGGCAAAGGATAACTTTGGTACAAAGGACAAGGTATATACACCATTGTTCAAGCCACTTTATGACGTGTACTATTGTGAACAAGACCAAGAGGGACATCACACAGGTTATATCATTGCAATGTATGTGGTAAAGGTCAATGCAGCAGGTCAGCCACTTGGTAGTGATAACAAACTATGTCAGTGGACTGGTAAGAAGCAAGATGCATATAAGATTAATACCATTCAGAGTGATGGCGGTTATAACATCATTGGCACTTATACAAAGGATGCAGTGTTTGATGGTAAACCAGTGAAGATATTGGACTATGAGAAATGTCCAGCCAATGTAACAAACTCAATCTTCATTAACTCAAAAAAAGCTGAAACCATCTCCTTGAACTCGACCATTAGTGGAGGTACATTTGTCATCACTTCTACTGATGATTGGATGATGGTTACAGACCCACAATATGTTACCATCACTCCAGTCGAGGGTGTGAATGGAAACACACCTTGTGTACTACATCATAATGGTGTCGGTGGTTGTGAGCAGATTAGGTTTATGAACAAGGTGACAAGTGAAATTGTTACCCTTGATGTTTGCATCAACTTGATTTCAGTGGGTTCTTCCTATGCATACAAGTGTGAGACAAGTGAGATTGTAATAACTCCAACTGTTGAAGGTTGCTCAAGTGCATACACATATACAATATCTCCAACACCATCTAGTCATTCAAAGGATGAGAGTGGGTTTATCCATATTACACCTACAGCAGGTCAGAGTGCTGAATATACTCTGACACTTACCCATAGTTGTGATTCCAATGAGAAGAAGGTTGTGAAGGTATATGTACTATGTGGTGATGATGACCCTATATGGCAATTGAAACAGTCATACTGTGAGATTGTGGAGAACCAAGAACACATCATGGAGTTCACTGGTTATCGAATAGATATATATCTTGACATTAACCCATATTCTCCAACATTCAATACAACAAAGGAAGAGAAGGTGCTTGATGAATCTTGTTCTGATGCTGTAGATGAGTGGGAGTTGGTAGGAAAGTTCTGTGAAATCGTCAATGGCTCTTATACTTGTTATCTGATTACACAATATCAGAACATAAACCCATATTCTTCAACTTATGGAGATGTAAGGATGGAGAGGGTGTATAGCAGAGAGGATTGCCCAGAGGATGACCCAACACCTAATTGGCAGATTGACGGAACGTTTGACCCTTATTGTGAACAAATATGGTATGAACCAAGTCATACTGAGGGAAACAGTGGTAGACTTATTGTAAGATTGAGAGACGAAAACACACATTCACCTACCTATGGTCAGACAATGGAAAGCGCGTTGACTGAATCAGATTGGACTGATTTGTTACAATCATTGTATGGTGACTTCCCTTGTGATGCACCAAATACAGACCCAATAATCGAAGAGGTAAGTTTCTATTGTGAACTTGAGGAAGTAACTGAGACAATTGAAATAAGTGGAACTGTAACAACAATTACAACTACACAGATGACTGGCTATGCAATTATAACTGGAATAGACAAGAATGTATATTCTCCAACTTTCCTTGAGACAGTCACTGTAAGACAACTTGATGAAAGATGTGGTGGCACTTCACCTTGTCAGTGTAATGACCTTGTGACGAAAGATGAACCACAGCCTTGTAGTTGTAACGACCTTATAACAAAGGATGAACCTACACCAACTCCAACAAGTGACTTTGATGACTTGCTTGCAGAATTCAATAGTGTATTGAGTGCAAGAGGAAAGAAACAGATTACAACAGCTGCAACGCCAAATACATATGATTACTTGTACAATGGCTATACAAGGGCATTACAAGAGTATACAGGTTCTTCTTCAATCTTTGATGAAAACTATTATGATGAAATCTATGACTATAGAGGCAACAACACTCAGTACAGAGACACTGCAAAGCAAGCGATGTTATCATGGTTAATGGCAGAACAGTTGTCAGAGTTATATGCCGACAGTGGTAAAACAACAAACACTCAGACAGAGTTATTCAAAAAGGCTTATGAGTTGGGTGGAGGTAGAAGTGTTCCAGTATACAATAACAATGACATACATTCAGATGTATTTATTGCAAGGTATGCAGCATCAGCCATCTATGCTATTCAGAGGTCAGACTACACGTTCTCACAGATGGATAGTCTATTCAGAAGTGAAACCAATACAAGTCCAATTGACAAGACTGATGTATCTTGGACTAGTACAAAGCAAGTGACTGAGGCAACGTGTGATGGCTCATATGACCCAAGCAACTCTATTGGATATGCATTGAATTTAAATGACATTTTCCCTAATGCTTCAGGCCCTTATGCTGATAACTTCTATAATGGCAGTTTGATATGTAGAACTGTTGCATCGAGAACTCCAGACCCATTACAGCCTTCAAGTCAGTTTAACTCAACTACAAAGAACTACACAGTTGATGAACAGATTGACAGCATCGTGACAAGTCACTATAACTTGGCTGCTAATGATACAGACTTAGCAAGAACTGTGCAAGCTGTTGCTGATGATGACGATAGTATGAATCAGATGCTTGGTGGTATAACCTATTATAAGTATAATGCAAGCAGTCCATTGAATTCATTTGAACTTGGTACACCAACTGACAATATGGGTAGTTTCCACGGAACATTCTACAGTGGTGTAATTGGTAAAGATTTGTCTTCATTGATTCATACAACAGCAGGTACTGAAACAGACCTATGTGATTTCTTCAGTGGTGTTGGTTATATTGGAGGTCATTCTAGACAGACAATATTAGACCCTCAGTATGGTAGACGAAGACCAGGACAAGGAGAAGGCGATGCATTATACAATGGAAGTACAGTTGTATTGACTTCAACTCCTAGATGTTTATGCAACAGTGGATGCAATACCAACTTGAACTATCTTAACGATGGCTCTCTTGAGAGACTTATTGGCGGTGGCACAAAGTATGACCCAAGACACTATTATGCTGATGTAAATGGCAATGGTCAGTGGGATTCTAGTGAACCTTATATCAATGATGGAGGTGGTGGTGCAACAAATCCTTGTGCAGGACTTCACGCGTCAACATATCCAAGTGGTCACTCAGCTGAGGTTTGGACTGTTGGCATGTTCTTGATGCAGATGATTCCAAACAAGTATAAGGAAATATACAAGGCTGCATATGACTTCACTGTAAGTAGAACTATTGTAAGGGCACATTGGAACTCTGATACAATGTATGGTAAGTTGGTAGCAACAACAATGGTTCCAGTCATCAATGCATTCAGATATGCTCACAATGGTCAGAATTTCAGAACCAAGTATGAAAATGCAAAGGCAATTGTTGATAATGCACCTACAGAAGAGGATTATCCAGATTACACTGATGGCACAGCTGGTAATGGTATTGCCTTTGTTTATCATAACAAGACTGGTAAGAACATCTGCTTCAATGGTAAGGTCAATATGTATGTGAAGACAAAAGGTGCTGCTGACAGTTGGAACACTACAATGCCAGCGTTTATGAACAAGTATAGTTCAAATGCAGATGGCTATCCTCATTGGAATGTGAATGAACATTACCTTGCACCTAATGAATCATTGACAATACAGTTGAATGACCCACTGAAAGATTATAGTGGAAATGGCGTTACAGTTACTGACTACACTGTACCATTGAGTAACTTTGCAGATGGTAATCATCAATTTGTAACAAGTGATAGTGCAACATTCCCAAGTGGCATAATGGCAATCAAGTTTGGACATGCTGGATATAGTCCATCAACTCAAGAAACACATAGTACAAATGGACTTATACACGTGAAACCAATAAAGGCAAGTGCTTGTGACATTGTAAGAGGTAGAACATACCACTTGACAATTGACATTGCAAGAACAGACCACGAAGAGTGGAATTGTTAATAAAATGTAAAATTAAAAAATATGGCTATATACTTTAGTAAAAATGGTGAGACAAAGGAGATTGCAACTTATGAGAGTTGCATCTCCCAAATCACTGTATCAGACCCTAGCAGTTGGGGAAATACATACTCTGCTTCAAATGGTAGCCTCAAGTTGACAGTGCCTTCAAATGGTACAACATCAGTTAGAAACGAAACTGTGGTTATCAGTTATAAAGCAGGGTCAAATAACTGTAGCAAGAATGTCGCTATATCTCAAGAGGCAGGAGACCCTGCACCAGTTGAAACAGTTTTCACATATTGTGATAGTACTACAGCATATTCACAGTCATTCGGCGAAGGTGCAACGTCTTTCACACTTTGTGTAACGTCTACAAGTGGTTCTGCACAAGTTGGCTATTCTGTTACATCGTCTTGTGATTGGATAACAGCATCAACAACTTCAACAGGTATTCGCCTTACAATTGCAGCCAACACAGGTGCTTATCGTCAATGTAGCTTCTATGTGACTCAAGCAACCACAAATAAGAAATTGTTGGTGGCAATAACACAATCAGCATCAACTGCTAGTGAGTTCTACTATTGTGATGGTAGCAGAAACAAGACACAAAACACTGACAGCGAGGCAAAGAATTTCAGACTCTGTGTTGTGTCAAAGATTGGAGGTGAAGCTGGACAGCCTTATTCAGTCGCTGGTTCTTTGCCAAATTGGATAACAGTTACAACAGCTGGTACTTACTTCAATGTTATTCTGAGCGAGAATACAACATCTAGCGAAAGAATGAACGTTATAACATTGAAACAGAATAATAGTACATCTACCATTACTTATGTAATAACTCAAACTACATCAAACTGTAACGAGTTCCTTGACTCTTGTTGTGGCAAATCAAGTTGGTCACATCCAGAATATGATATGGGCTTGCACTATGACCAAGGTTATCGGAATTCCGATGGAATATTGTTTGGTTCAACGTTCCACGTGACAAACACTCTTCCAAGTTGGCTTGGTGTTACTATTGACAATCAGACAGGTGTTGTATTCTATGATGCTCTTGAAACCAACACAGGTGGATACAGAGAGTTCACAGTTAACTTCGCGCTTGATACAACCACAGGTACAAACGTTTGCTCTGAGGCATCAGTTTTGGTTAGACAAGATGCAAATCCAGACCAATTGATGCAAGTTAACTTGAATATTGTAAACCAAGGTAGTTCAACTGTAAGGGTTGCTTCTATCAAGTGGACATTTGGCAATGGCTATATAACTCACACGAGGATAAGTGAGGATGTTCCAGCAGGACAAGCTATACAAGATTATGCAAACTTCTTGAAGACGTTGAATAACCAAGAATTGTTCATAGGTCATCCAGTTGATGTTATATTGGGTGATGGTACTGTGAAGACAGGTAATATCAATAGTTTGTTGATAACAAGTGGCAATACATATACAATTTCCTTCTCATAAATTAAAAATGGTGGGATGAAAGTCCCATCATTTTTTCATCAATTATATCTTTATAAAAAAATTAATATTAAATATGGCAAAAAATAAGATTATAACTAGTCAAGGTAATGTACAGTTTATAAATTCAAAGGGTAGAACAATCAATATGCACCCAATGCACTGTTATGCTGTATATGAGAATGACACTGTATCTTTCCTTTTCATTTATATGAAGGATTACAGTGGACAAGCTTTCTTTGCCTCTCAGTATGAAGACTTGGAGGTGAATGGCGAGACATTTGACAATATGGATGACCTCAAGGATGCTATCAACTATGCATTTGCAAAGGCTGGAGCACAAGCAAGGACTGAGATTGTTGAAGAATTGCCAGAAGACCCATTCACAAACACCATCTATCTAATCAAGAAGGAACATGGTGAAGGTTATGATGAGTATATTTGGAATGAAGATGAGGGTTGGCAGTTGATTGGTGACACTGACATTGAGTTTGAGCGTTACCTTAAAATTGATGACTTCAATCCTTATTCTGCTGCAACAAAGGACTACATCGATGCTGTAAGTGCAAACACTGTTCAGAATGCTTCTGACATACAGTTCCTAAGTGGTGCTGTTGACACTGAAATAAGCGACAGAGAGACTGCTGATACTGCTTTGAGTGGTGCAATTGATACAGTTGCTTCAAACCTTGCTGCTGAGACAAGTGCAAGGATTGCTGCTGACACAACTCTACAGAACAATATTAATACCGTTAATGGTAGGGTTGATGCAGAACAGATTGCTAGAGCAAACGCTGACGCTGCATTGAGTGGTGCAATCGACTCAGTAAGTGGTGCTGTTGATTCAGTGAGTGGTGCTGTTGATACCGAGGTATCTGCAAGGACTGCTGCTGACGAGGCACTTGACGCTAAGATTGACATTGTAAGTGGTGACGTTATCGCTGAGACTTCAAGGGCTGAGAGTGCTGAGATTACACTTGGTGGAAGAATTGACAACGAGGCTACAGCAAGGGCAAATGCTGACACTGCATTGCAGACAGCTATCAATAACGAGGCTTCAGCTAGAACTGCTGCTGATGAAGCAATCAGTGGTGCAGTTGACACCCTTTCAAGTGGTCTTACAGACGAGGCAAGTGCAAGAGCTAATGCAGACAGTGCCTTGAGTGGTGCTATCGACACAGTTGATGGAAAGATTGATGCTGAAACAAGTGCAAGAGAGGCTGCTGACGCTGTTATCAGCGGTGCTGTGGACACTGTATCAGCTGACCTTGCAAACGAGGCTCAGAGGGCACAGAATGCAGAATCTGCATTGACTGACGCTATTAATGCTGTTGACGGAAAGGTTGACACTTTGAGTGGAGAGGTTCAGACAATGGGTGATGACAAGGCTGAGAAGGTTGAGGCAGTCGCTAGTGCTGAATATGTTTCAAGTGCAAAGACAATTAACTTCAAGAACATCAGTGGCACAGTCATTTCAAGCGTTGATGCAACTGATTTCATTAAGGACGGCATGGTAGATAACGTTGCAATCAGTGGCGGTAATCTTGTTATTACCTTCAATACTGATGCTGGCAAGGAGGCTATTTCAATTCCTCTTACAGATATTTTCAATCCAAACAACTACTATGACAAGACAGCAGTTGATGGTATTGTAAGTGGCTTGAACGACAGTATTGATACCAAGTTCGATGCAAGTGGTATCACTGCATATTCAACTAGTGCTGAGGTTTCAGCTGAGATTGAGGCAGCTGTAAGTGGCAAGTCTGATGCTGACAATGTTTATACCAAGGCTGAGGTTGATAGTGCAATCACTTCTGCAACTGACGATATGGCAACTCAGACTTGGGTTGGAAACCAAGGTTATCTTGTATCTGATGATGTGAGTGGCTTTGCATATTCAAGTGCTGTCACAGAAGAGATAACGGCTGCTGTTAGTGGTAAGCAAGACACACTTATTGCTGGCGAGCATATTTCAATCAGTGGCAATGTGATTTCAGCTGAAGCTGGAACAGTACCTTATGATGGTTATTCAGTTATCGAGGAAGTTGAAAATCCTTGGAATATTGATTACCCACAGACTCCTTTATATACCGTTGGAAGCAATAATGATGTTTGCATGGAGTATGAAGGTAATGAAGAGTGGACAGAATTTGGTTGTGCAAGTTTGGACTATGCAAACCATACAGCAGAAGTTTTTGAACCAATGAGCGACTTCATCAGCGTTGAGTGGGATGAGAAGTATAATCAGTTCAAGATTGAACCTCTTGTTGAAAATCATAATATCACAAGGATGCAGAGTTCGTTTGGTTATCCAAGTGAGGTTATTCCAAGTGGTACTACCAATGAGACATTTGATAATGTCATCAGTTATGTGATGAGTGCTGATACTGCAATCAAGAACGATGTCAATGACAAGTACAACAATGTATACACAAGAGAGAGTGCCGACAATACATTTATGAGGAAGGAAGACAATAACTTTGTCACCTTTACAGAGGAAATGTATAAGAAGAATGAAACTAGTGGATATGAAGGAAAACTTGTCAAGATTCAAAGTGGATATGGAAACTATAGAATAGATATACCTACAGGTAGCCAATATTACAAGAACTTTGGTAAAGGTATACAGAGAGAATGCTTCCCATTCGGATTTGCTGAAGCTTTGTCCTATAAGTTTAATAATCCTATTCAAAATAATATTGTTTTTGAAGATGT